>Ga0193741_1000089_pt1 | contig 21902 bp, 19 predicted proteins | sample L2s2metaG_FD_143059 | JGI IMG/M metagenome (GOLD analysis project Ga0193741, IMG submission 143059) | Soil microbial communities from a riparian zone of the East river system, Colorado, United States - L2s2 | ecosystem: Environmental > Terrestrial > Soil > Riparian zone | place: USA: East River...
ACCGCCTCGATCACCGCATGCTGCACGAGGCGGGACCGCGACGCGCCGAGCGCGGCGCGAATCGCGACGTCATGACGCAGGCGCGCGCCTCGGACACTCAGCAGCGTGGCCACATTGGCCAGTCCAATCATGAACACGACGATCGACACCGCGGCCAGCCACCACGCGATGCGCTTCTCGGTCGCCGTGATGTCGGTGCCGGTCACCGGCTGCAGCACCACCTGCCGATCGATCACCGCGCCGGCCTGCGTGGCCGCCGCCGCGGGATTCTGGCCGTCGCCAAGGAGCACGACGACCGCCGTGAAGTTGCGCTGGCTGTCGCGATCCCACCCCGGGTTGTTGCGCATCGCGCCGCCGAACGTGACCCAGATGTCCGTCTGGATCGGCGAGTGTCCGCTGAACCCCTGCGGCATCACGCCCGCCACGGAATACTCCAACCCGCCAACGGTGATGCGGCGGCCGATCACGTCGCGATCGCCTGCAAGGCTCGATCGCCAGAACGAGTAGCTCAGGACTGCCGGCGTCTCCGAACGATCGCCGGCGTGGATGCCGGGGCCGAGCATCGTTGAGGCGCCGAGCAGATCGAAGTACTCCTCCGATACGTTCATCGATTGCACTTCCCTCTGCTCGCCGTTGATGACGACGCTGGTCGCGTTGCGCATGAACGCCGCGGCGCCTGTCACGGCGGGCACTTGATCGCGAATCGACGTGAATCCCACAAACGACGTGGACGTCATCGGCGCCGCGCCCGGCTTGGCGCCGGGTGGGACGATGCCGATCGTGAAGAGCCGCTCGGGACTCGAGACATGTCCGGCGGGACTGAGCACGGCGCGATCAATCAAGCCGAACATCGCGAGGTTCACGCCCACCGCGACGGCGAGCGTGAGGATCGCGGCGAGCACCGGAACCGGAGTCGCCGCGAGAGAGCGAGTGGCCGAAACGAAGCCGACGCGAAGGCGTTCCAACATGGCGCGGATTCTTGCACCTCGACCGCCCGCGTGCACGCCCGCTCGTCCCATTTCACCGAATTGTCACGTGTCCTGAGCGAGCCTGCGCTTGCCGACGGCTGGCGGAGGCGAGTCGAAGGATAAGCCGGGTGATCAGCAAACCCGTTGCGCGATCGACCCGTCTGACCCGCATGTCCGACCTTCGGCTCGCGCTACGGCTCTGCTTCCGCCACCCGCTGCTGTCGCTGGCCGCCATCGGCTCCCTCGCCCTTGGCATCGGGGCCAACACGGCGATCTTCACGGTCCTCAACGGCAGCGTGCTGCGGCCGCTGCCGTACACCGAGCCGGACCGCCTGATGGTGGTGTGGGAAACGCGCGCCGACAACCCGAAGCGCATGGTCGCGCCGGCGAACTTCATCGACTGGCGCAGCGAGACGACGGCGTTCAGCGCGCTGGCGGCCTTTGATGATTTCACCGCCACGCTGACCGGCGTCGGCGAGGCGCAGCGCATTCACGCGGTCTCCGCTTCGGGCAACTTCTTCGACGTGCTCGGCGTGCAGGCGCAGATCGGGCGGGTCATGACGCCGGACGACGACCGCGCTGACGCGGCGAAGGTGGCGGTGCTCACCGACGGCTTGTGGCATCAACTCTACGGCGGCGCCGCCGATGCGATCGGCAAGACGATGATCCTCAACGGGATGCCGCACACCATCGTCGGTGTGCTGCCGCGCGCGTTCGACATGCAGATGGTCGCCGGTGGCGAGGTCTGGATGACGGGCGATCGCGGCATCCCGCGGAGCTTTCCATTCGCCGGCGATCTGACGGCGGTGCGCGATTCGCACATCATCGCGGTCGTGGGGCGGCTCGCGGCGGGATCGACGCGCGAGCAGGCGCAGGCGCAGCTGACGGGCGTGATGACGTCGCTGTCGCAGCGCTATCCATCGACGAACGCCGGCCTCGGGGCCAGCGTCGTCCCCTTGCACGAAGAGATCGTCGGCAATGTGCGGCCGCTGGTCGTGCTGCTGCAGATCGCCGTCGCGGTCCTGCTCCTGATCGCGTGCGCGAATGTCGCGCATCTGCTGCTCGGCCAGGCCGCCACGCGCCAGGCCGAGATCTCGATGCGCTATGCGCTCGGCGCCGATCGATCGCGCATCGTGCGACAACTGCTGATCGAGACGCTGATCATCGCGGTGCCTGGCGGCATTGCCGGCCTCGTCTTCGCGGTCGCGGGCGTGCGCGCGCTCCAGCTCGTCGCGCCCCAGAACCTGCCGCGGCTGTCGGAGATCACCGTCGACACGACGGTGCTCGCCTTCACGATCGTGATGACGCTGCTGACCGCGATCGTGTTCGGTCTCGGTCCAGCGATGCAGACGGCGCGCACTTCGGCCAACGATCTCGGCCGCATCGGCCAGCGGGTCGCGGGAAACCGCCGCGTCCGCCGCGGCCACCAGGTGCTCGTGGTCGGCGAGCTGGCGCTGGCGCAAGCCCTTCTGGTCGGCGCCGGATTGCTGCTCGTCAGCTTCGTGCACGCCACGCGGATCGATCTCGGATTCGCGCAACACGATCGCGTGCTGGCCGAAGTGAACCTGAGCCCGGCGTACATTCAGCCGCTCGGCAAGGATGGCCTCATCGACCCGACGAAGAAGATTCGTTTCATCAACGGCGTGCTCGATCGCGTGCGCGGCGCTCACGGCGTGCGCGCGGTCGCCGCTTCTTCAACGGCGCCGCTCACCGGCGCACCTAATCGAGGGATGCGAATCGAGGGCGATCCGGTGCTGCCGCCGGATCAGCAGCCGAACGCCGACTTCCAGTTGATCACGCCCGATTACTTCCGCGCGCTCGGCATCACGCTCGTCGCCGGTCGGACGTTCACCGCGAACGATCGCGCCGACACGCCGCCGGTCCTCGTCGTCAACCGCGCGCTCGTCGACAAGTATTTCGGCGGACGGGATCCGATTGGGCACGTGATCCTGTTTGGCGGCAGCAAGCGCCACGAGATCGTCGGCCTCGTCGCCGACGCGCGGTATCGGACCGTGGAACAGCCGGCGGATCCGACGTTCTATTTGCCGCTGGAGCAGAACGACGAGCGATGGCCGTTTCTCGCGTTCACCATCTGGACCGACGGCGATGCGGCGGCCTCTTCTGCGGCGACCCTGCTCCGCTCGGCGGTGCGCGAGGCCGATCCGCAGCAGCCGATCTCGCGGCTGCGAACCATCGACGAGATCCTGGCCGGATCGATGGCCCAGCGCCGGTTCAACACGTGGATCGTCGCGCTGTTCGCGGCCACCGCGCTGCTATTGGCTGGGGTCGGCACCTATGGCGTGATGGCGTTCGCCGTCACGAGCCGCACGCGGGAGCTCGGCGTCCGAGCCGCACTCGGCGCGACGCCGGCGGATCTGATCCGATTGGTGTTGGGCCAGGGTCTCGTGCTGACGCTCGTGGCCAGCGCCATCGGCCTCGCCGCAGCGGTGGCCCTGACGCGCTTCATGGCCTCGATGCTCTTCAACGTCGCGCCGCGCGATCCGAGCACGTTTGCGCTCGTCGCCGGTGTGCTCGCGACCGTTGCCATCGCAGCGACACTGATTCCGGCGCGCCGGGCGATGCGCGTCAACCCGATCACGGCGTTACGCGAGTGAGCTATTGAATCTTCCTGCCGAGCCACGTGAAGGGGCCGCCGGCCGTGGTCTTCAGCTCGGTGCCGGCATATTTCTGGCTGACCTTCCAGACGAAATCCATCTCGCTCATGATCGCGCTGAGCGCCATCCGTGACTCGACAATCAGCAACACCGATCCATAGAGCATGAACAGCGTACCGATGAGGCCGAGCAAGACGGCCATCCAGGTAAAGTTCCGAGCCGCCGCCGAGAGAATCGCGATCGCCACCGTGGTCGCGACGAAGGTGCCAAGCGCGGTGTAATAGGCGGCCATCGCCCGCTGGATTAATCGGGCGCGCGAGGTCTGCCGATCGAGCTGCGTGAAGATCAGCGCGCGCCGCTCTTCGAACATCTCATCCTTCTCGGGATGCGCGACCAGCTCCTGAAAACGGTCGGACAGGATACGCGTGCGGTCAATCACCCGCCCAAGGCGGGTGCTGGTCGAAAAGATCAGCGCACCACACGCGGAAATGAGGACGGCCGGCGTAATCATCGCGGTCAGAATCGCCAGCGCGTTCTGTGGCGAATCAAGCCGTGTCAACCAGTCCATCGGCGCAGTGTACTATGCCGCTTATGCAGGCGATTCTCGCGCGTGAATTCGGCGGCCCCGAAGTGCTCCAGCTCGAAAACGTTCCCGATCCGGTGGCGGGAGCAGGTCAACTGCGGGTGCGCATCCACGCGGTTGGCGTGAATCCGTACGACACCTACATGCGCGCGGGAACATACGCCATCAAGCCCGACTTGCCGTACACGCCGGGCGCGGATGCCGCCGGCGTCGTCGACCAGGTCGGCGCGGGCGCGCAGGGGTGGAAGGCCGGCGATCGCGTCTACGTCAGCGGCACGGCGCTCGGCAAGGCGCACGGCGCCTACGCGCAATACGCGGTGTGCTCAGCCGATCAGCTGCACCGCCTGCCCGATCGCATTTCCTTCGCGCAAGGCGCGGGACTGTTCGTGCCCTACGTCACCGCGTGGCGCGCGCTCTTCGGACGCGCCGGTACGCGAGCCGGCGACATCGTGATGATCCACGGCGCGAGCGGCGGCGTCGGCAGCGCCGCCACGCAATTCGCCACGTCGGTCGGCGCGATCGTGATCGGCACCGCGGGTACCGATGACGGTGTGGCGATGGTCAAGGCGCAGGGCGCGCGTCACGCGGTCAATCACACGTCGCCCGGCTATCTCGATCGGATCACCGCGCTCTCGGACGGCCGGGGCCCCGACGTGATTCTCGAAATGCTCGCGAACGTCAATCTCGATCACGATCTCACCGTCGTCGCGCCCGGCGGACGCATCGTGGTGATCGGCAACCGCGGCCGCGTCGAGATCGACGCGCGCAAGATCATGACGAAGGACGTGTCGGTGTTCGGCCTGGCGCTGTGGGGCATCCCCGCGGACGACATCCGCCGCGCGCACGAGGCGATTATTGCGGGGCTGGACAGCGGCGCGCTCAATCCCGTGGTCGGAACACAGCTGCCGTTGAGAGACGCGTCGGTGGCCCACAAGCTGGTGATGGAGGCCGGCGCGCGAGGAAAGATCGTGCTGATTCCGTAATCAGCGCTTCGCGAGCTCTTCGTCGATGATCGACTTGAAGTTCTCGAAGGGCATCGCGCCGATCACGGCGCGGCCGTTCACGTAGAGCGTCGGCGTCGAGTTCACGCCCATCTTTCCGCCGAGCTCGCTGCCCGCGGCGACGGCCTCGGCCCACTTGCCGGAATCCAGGCACTGATCGAACGACGCGCCGTTGAGGCCAATCGCGCGGGCGGTCTGCTTGAGCGCCGGCACTTCGAGCGCGCGTTGGTTCGCGAACATCGCGTCGTGCATCTCCCAATACTTCTTCTGATCGCCGGCGCAGCGCGCCGCTTCGGCGGCCTTCGGCGCCTGCGCGTGGTTCGGCAGCGGGTAATCCTTGAACACGATCTTGACGCGATCGCCGTAGGTCTCGCGGATCTTCGCCAGCGTCGGATTGACGCGCGCGCAGAACGGGCACTGGTAGTCGGAGAACTCGACGATCGTGACCGTCGCCGCGGGATTGCCGCGCGTCGGATCTTCTGCCGACGTCGGCACGGTGTAGCGCGGCGGATCGAGCATCACCTTGAAGTTGGCCTTCGTCTTCAGCTCGTCCACCAGGATGGCGCGCGCCTGCTGCTCGCGGCGGGCCTCGAGGTACGGCTTGATCTCGCCGCGCAGCTGCTCGAGCGTGCGCCCCTGCGCGCGGTCCTTGTTCTGTTCGTAGAACTGTACGATCTGGGCCTCGGTGACCGCGGGCAGGCGCTTGGCGCCTTCCTGCGCGACGTAGGCGTCAACCGATTGGCCGGCGGCCTTCGCGGCATTGGCGATCAGCTGATCACCGACGAGCACGTCGATCATGTTGCGGCGATTCTGGTAGGTCGCCTGGATGATGCGCGCGCGCTCGGCCGCGTCGAATTCCTCCCACTTGGCGTCGACGTCCTTGAGCGTGATTGGCTTGCCGGCGACTTCGGCGACGACCTGATCGGGATTGGTGGGCGCCGAGGGCGCCTGCGCCGCAGCGGTGGGCTCGTCCGCGCACGCGGCCGAAAATGCCATGGCCGCCCCGAGCAGCAGCGCACCGGTCCAAGTCCGGAATTGACCTCTCATTCAGTGAGCTTATCATCCGTCCCTTCGACTTCGCCCAGGGCAGGCGCCTGATAGCCGGGACAGCGTAAGACGGGCAATGGCGGGTACTTACGGTATTCGGGATTCGTAAGCGACAGACGGCACATGTAAAACGTCGAGTGCTCGCCCTTCACAATACGGCAGTGCTGACAGTCGCTGCAGAGGCCAATCGCAGGATCTTTCACCTCGGCATCAAGGGTACAACCTTTGCTAAAGTTGGAGTGTCATGTCCAGGATGTCCTCGTTCGTGTTCGCCGTGGCTCTGCTCGCGGGTCCGCTCGTGCTGGCCCGGCAGGAACAGCAGCCGATCTTCAAGTCCAACGTGCGCACCGTCCCGATCTACGCGACGGTCGTCGACGCGAGCGGCCGGCTCGCGCCGGATCTCGAGCAGGCGGACTTCACCATCCTGGACAACGGCAAGCCGGCGGACGTCTCGCTGTTCTCGAACGAGTCGCAGCCGTTCACCGCGGTCGTGATGCTCGACACCAGCGCCAGCATGACCGCGAATCTCAAGCTGCTCAATCGCGCCGCCGAACAGTTCCTGCTTCGCCTGCTGCCGGTCGATCGCGCGCAGGTCGGCGCGTTCAACGACAAGATCCAGTTGAGCGGCACGTTCACGAACAATCGCGATGAGCTGATCGGCGCGCTGGACGATCTGTATTTCGGCAACCCGACACGCCTCAACGACGGCATTGCCGCCGGCCTCGACGCGCTGCAGGGCATCGACGGCCGCCGCGTCGTGCTCGTCTTCACCGACGGCGAAGACACCTCGAGCCGCATCGGCTTCAAGACGGTGCTCGAGCGCGCCCGCGATGAAGAGGTGATGGTCTATTCGATTGGATTGGAGTCCGAGTACTTCAACGGCATGCGCGTGGTGAAGTCGCGGCCGTCGCGCGACCTGCGCAAGATTTCGGACGAGACTGGCGGCGGCTATTTCGAGCTGCTGAAGACGGCAGAGCTCGCGCCGACCTTCTCGCGCGTCGCGCAGGAATTACGCAGCCAGTACCTGATCGGATTTGCCCCGGCCGCGCTCGACGGCAAGGTGCACAAGCTGGACGTGAAGGTGTCGAGGCCGGGGATGACGGTGCGGGCGCGTAGGAGCTATTTAGCCGCGCCCGACAAGCCGAGTTATTAAGCCTGACCGCGCTCCGCGCGGTCGATCAGCGTCCGAAGCTGACAGCCAGGATGGTGACTACCAGCAGCACGCCGGTCACCAGTTCAATCGTGCTCGAAAAGTTGTATTCGTAGAGCCGAAACATTTGAAGCCTCCTCTAGTTGTTACGCGAGGCTCACCTCATTAGTTCCAGCAGCGAATTCCAGTTGGTTTTGCGGAGCAGATCCGCAATGAGCACCTCATTCCCGCGCAGGCGAATGACGACGGCGGGCGCCGTAGCAGTGGCGAGTACCCCGAAGTGGTTATCTGCGCGCTTCTGCACCTCAGGCGCAGCTACTCGTCCCAGGAACACCATCGTTTGCGCTTCCGCGTATCGCTCGATGTTCGTGCCCTGATCGCGATAGGTGTTCGACGGCACGGCAATCACGGCCGCCGCGCCTGGAATTGACACTTGCGTCGACGGCGCCGGTTGAACGGACGAGGCGACGTCGAACGTGAACGAGGACTCGTTCATCACCACGTCGATCGTGACGTGTGATTCGGCGTCGATCCTCGCGCCCGCGACGCCTTCGTCCGACAGCGTGACGCCATCAACCTCTTGCGACTTGCCGGTGCGCTTGGCTTCGGAAACGGCGCGATCGTATTGCAGCGCCGCGCGGCGCTGCGCGGCCTGGATGTTGTTTTCGATCTGCGCCATCGCGCGAGCGGCGCGCAGCTGGTTGACTTCGTTCAGCGGATTCGCGATCACCTCGATCGAGCGATCGCCGGGCTGCAGCGGCCGCACCATCCACAACGCTTCCGTGTTGCCATTCGCGGGCAGCGAGCCGTCTTCATCGCTGTTCGGAAACGGCAGCGCCGGAGCCATCGCCGATCGAACGGCCTGCATCATGCGATCGCCCTGATCGCTCTGGGCGATCGCGGCGGATGCGAGAAGCACCAGCGCCGCCGCACCCATACACCCGCGCACCCCCGCACCCTTGTTCATGCGGTCTCCTTCCAGAACTGCGCGAGCAGGTTTGCCGCCACCCTGGCCCGATACTCACCTGTCGATCTCACGTCGTCAATCGGCGCGATCTCGGTACGGAGCGCGGCTTGCGCGTCGGCGACCGAGCCGCCGGCCGACAGCACCGCCGCGGTCTTTCGCGCGAGCACGACGGTTGGCGCGACCGATCCGAAGGCGATGCGCACGTCGCGTCCGCGCACGGCGCCGATCATGATCTTCGAGATCGCCTGGGCGCGGCGGGTGCCGACCTTGCGCCACCACTGCGTGCCGTCAACGCGGGGAATCTCGATCGCGGCAATCAGTTCATCCGGCTGCCGCACGCTCGTGCGATAGCCAGTGTAATAACTGTCGAAGGCCACGGTGCGCGTCCCGTTCTTGCTTCGCAGGACAATGCGCGCGTTCGCGGCTGCAAGAACCGGCAACGTATCGCCGGCCGGTGAGGCGTTGGCGACGTTGCCGCCGAGCGTGCCGCGATTCTGAATCTGCGCGCCGCCGACTTCACGCGACGCGGCCACCAGCATCGGCACGCGCTTCTGCACGATCGTCGATTCGATGATCTCGGTGTAGGTCGAGAGCGCACCAATGCGCACGACATCCTTCTCGACGCTGATGCCGTGCAGCTCCTTCAACCTCCACAGATCGATGAATCTCTTTTGAGCCATCGTCCCGAAGTGCAAGCCGACGTAGACGTCGGTACAACCGGCGATCGGCATGAGCGTCGGGTCACTCGCCATCAGCGACAACGCCGCATTCAGCGAGCGCGGCCGTACCAGCGACATCGCACTAAAGATGGCCGGCACGGCTCGACTTTCTGCGAGGCGTCTTCAAGGCGGACTCGACGGATCGAAAGATCGCCGGATAGCCGGTGCAGCGGCACAGGTTGCCCGCGAGCGCGACCTTGATCTCATCGAGCGAGGCGCCTGTCTCGAGTAGCGTCGCTGCGAGGATCATTCCAGGAGTACAAATGCCGCACTGCGCGCCGCCATGCACGACGAACGCGTTCTGCAGCGCCTTGCCGGTTTTCGTCGCCGTGGCGCCCTCGATCGTGATCACACGGCAGCCTTCCGCATGCGCGACGGGGACGATGCACGAATCCACGGCGACACCGTCGATCAACACGGTACAGGCGCCGCACTCGCCCTCGCCGCAGCCTTCTTTCGTTCCGGTCAAGCCGCAGTCCTCGCGAAGCACATCGAGCAGGCGCTTCATCGGATGCGCCCGCACGTTCCGCGTCTTGCCGTTCACGGTGAGCTTCATCGGCGATCGGCTTTCAGCTTTCGGCTTTCGGCTGCTGCGAAAAGCCTTTCCGGAGTTGCGGGGATCGCACGAATGTCGAAACCGCAATTCCTGAGAGCATTAATCACCGCCGGAGCGGGGCCGTCGATCGGCATCTCGCCGACGCCCTTCGCGCCGTACGGTCCATGCTGATACGGGCGCTCCATGATGCCGACGTCCATCGGCGCCGCATCCATCGGCGTCGGAATGATGTAGTTGGTCAGCGTCGCATTGGCCATGCGGCCGTCCTTCATCACCACTTCTTCGGTGAGCGCGTAGCCGATGCCTTGCGCCGTGCCGCCCTCGATCTGGCCGATCGCCATCATCGGGTGAATCGCCTTGCCGATCTCGGCGACCGCGGTGACGTTGAGCGTGGTGACCTCGAACGTGACCGGATCGACCTCGAGCTCGACGATGTTGCAGCCCCAGGCGTAGCTGCCGTAGGCATCGCCCGCGTAGGTGTTGTCGTCCCAGAGCAGGCCGGGCGGCGGTTCGTACTGCGACGTGACGGTGAACGAGCCGTGCTTCTTGAAGTACTGCGCCGGCGTCAGCGTGCCGAGCCGCTTCTTCATGTCGAGCGCGCAGCGCTCGAGCAGCTTGCCGACGATCATGCAGGTGCGCGACGCCACGGTGGGTCCACTGTCGGGCACGAACGCGGTGTCGGCTTCGTTCACGTCGATCGCGTCATACGACACACCCAGTGCGTCGGCCACGATCTGCGCGTGCATCGTGCGCGTGCCTTGTCCGATCTCCGTACTGGCGACGAGGATCTTCGCGCCATTCGCGGTCAGCTCGAGCGAGGCCTTCGAGGCGAGCTTGACCTCCCCGCCGCCGGTGAAGCCGGAGCCGTGGAAGAACAGCGACAGGCCGATGCCGCGGTTGGTGCCTTTCCACTGCGTGCGCTTCTGCGCGAACTTCGATCGCTTGACGGCATCGCGCAGCACCGGCAGCGCGCTCGCGTCCTTGCCGAGCTTCTGGCCGGTCGCGGTGGTATCGCCGGGCCGCAGCGCGTTGAGCTCACGCAGCCGGACGGGATCGATGCGGAGCTGATCGGCGATGCGATCGATGTGCGCTTCGATCGCGAACTGCGTCTGCGGCGCGCCGAAGCCGCGGAACGCGCCGTTCGGCGGCGTGTGCGTCATCATCGCGCGGCCGCGAATGCGGACGTGATCGCAGCGATACGGGCCGGCGGCGTGGATCACGCCGCGTGACAGCACGACGGCGCTCAGCGTCGCATACCCGCCGCCGTCCATGATCACGTCGATGTCCATCGCGGTGATGCGGCCGTCGCGCGTCAGCCCGGTGCGGTGCCGCACGATCGACGGATGCCGCTTCGTCGTCGCCAGCAGATCCTCGACGCGGTCGTAAATCATCTTCACCGGCCGATTCGCCTTGCGCGCCAGGATCGCCGCGTGGCAGGCCAGCATCGACGGGTATTCCTCCTTGCCGCCGAACCCGCCGCCGGTCTCGGTCTGGACGACGCGAACGCGATCGGGCGGCAGCTTCAGCAGCACCACCAGCGCCTTGTGCACGTAATACGGGCACTGCAGCGATCCGTACACCGTCATCTGCCCGTCGCCGGGCACGGCGATCACACCATTTGTTTCGATATAGAGCTGCTCTTGATGACCGGTACGATATTCACCGTCGATCACGAAATCCGAGATCCGAAATCCGAGATCTACTTGGCCTTTGTCGATCGAAATCTTCTTGAAGCAGACGTCCGATTTTTCGGGATCGTAGTTCGGCGTCGCCGCCAACTCCTCGATCGTGACGCGCTCGTGGATGTCGCTCAACGCGTCCTTGTCGGCGTGCCCGACCAGCAAGATCGGTTCGGCGACGTGACGGATCTGATCAACAGCCAGACAGGGCTGATCGGGATCGATCAGCGCGACGTAGTTCGGTCCGGGAATGTCCTGGTGATCGGCAACGACGAAACCGTCCGGTAGCGAAATAGATCGGGCGCGGATGCGCCCGCAAGAAATAGTGGAGCGAATGGTCGCCCCGTAGATCATGCCGGGGAAGGTCAGATCGTCGATGTACTTCGCCCGTCCGGTGACCTTCGCGTCACCGTCCTTGCGACGGACGTTCGCTCCTACCGCGCGGGGCACGGCAGCATTCTATCCGCCAGCCATGCTGGGGATGACCTCGACCACGTCGCCGTCCTTGACGGGCCGCGAATCGACGGCGTGCAGGAGGATTTCGTCGTTGACCGCGATGTTGTAAAGGGGATCGTCGAGCTCCTTGCTAATCCCGGGCACCAGCCGATCGAGCGCCTGGATCAACTGTCCCACCGTCGACACCGATTCATGGACGACCATCGACTGGCCGGCCAGCGGATAGAACGCCGCGGGGAAATTCACGGTGATCGCCATTACGCCCCCAGGGCCCCGGCCAGTTGCTTCCGCCATACTTCCGTCGGCACGCCCTCGCTCGTCAGCTGCGAGATTTCGTAGAAGCGCGACAGCATCGCGTCGAACTCCTGGCGATCGATGCGCTCGCCCTTGTAGGGACCGCTCGGGTTCGGCTCGTCGAACCAGCGATCGGGCAGCGTGTCGTCCTTGCGCCGGACGCCGAGACGATGGTTGATCAGCCGCTCGACGCCCATCACGTTGAGGCCGCACTGCTCGAGCTCGTCGGCGGTGAACTCGAGGCCGGTCACGTTGGCGAGCTGGGTGCGGAAATCTTCGAGGCCTGGCAGAGACGGGCTGTTGAAGAGCTTGGTCGTGAATCGGCACATGCCGACGGAGTCGCCGACGGCATAAATGTTTTCGCACGCCCGCACCGCGCGTTCCTTGTCCGCGTAACTGGTCGGCTCGGCGCTGACCGGACCGCCGTACAACTCGGTCTTGAAGGCCGGGTTGTCGTTGATGCGCGCGTTGATCTCGAGCGTGGCGCGATTGCGCAGGTGATCCATGCCGCGCGTCGCGACGGCGAGCCCGAGCGCGAACGCTTTCAGGATCCGCGCGTCGTGCGGGTCGCTCTGGCCCAGGCCCTTGACGGCGATACGGTACTTCATCGCTTCCGGCGGATAGTGCCCGCGCTCGACCGCGCGCGTCGAATCGGCGAGCACATTGCCGAAGCCCTCGCGCGCCGCCATCATGAACAGGAGCCGCTCGATCGTCGCCGCATCGCCCCATTCGAGCGCGAGGCCGCCGGTGTCGGCGGTCGTGATGATGCCGCGCTGGAACAGCTCGAACGCCCATCCGAGCGCCGATCCGGTCGATGCCGTATCGAGGCCGAGATCGTTGCAGATGTTGTTGAGGCGAATCACCGACGCGACGCTGTCGATGCCGAGATTGGGCCCGAACTTCCCGAGCGTCACGTACTCGGGCCCATCGCCCTGGTCGTACTTGTCAGGCGTCGCCTTGTGCAGATCGTTCAGCGGCCGGCAATTCACCGGGCAACGAAAGCAGCCCTCCATGCCAGGGCGGTAGTCATCGAAGTGCTCCGCATCGAGTTTCTCGGTCCACGTCGTTTCCTGGTTGTTCTTCGTGCCCATCGCGCCGAGCAGGCGGCTTGGCTTGTAGAGGAACGGCGTGCCCTGCGTGGAGAGCGCGTTTTTCACGACCGACGTCGCAAGCAGCTTCTGCGCGATGACGCGGTTGTACGGTTTGTACGGCTGCGCGGTTGGGAACTCGTGCGTCTGCGCGAGGGTGACGATGGCCTTGAGACCGAGCGAGCCCATCTTCGCGCCGGGCCCGCCGCGCGCGTAGATCGCTTTCGGGCCCGCCATCACGCCGCTTGCCAGCACGCCGTTCTCGCCGGCGCGGGTGATGTTGACCATCGCGAGGTTGCGCTTCCACGTGCCGCCGGTGTCGCGCGCGATCGCCTCGCGCATGTCGATGTTGTCCATGCCCGCGTACGGCGTCGCGTCTTCGAGCGTGACCACGCCCTCGCGGATGATGATCACCGTCCACGACGGCGCCTTCCCATAGAGGACGATGTGATCGAAGCCGTTCATGCGGATGAACGACGGAAAGTAATCGCCGGCGTTCGCGTCGAGGAGCACGCCCGATTCGGGCGACCACGACGTGCAGTTGCCGCGCGCGGCGCTCGGCACGAGTCCGGTCAGCGGGCCCGATCCGAAGATCATCGGGATGTTGGGATCGAGCGGCGACAGCGACTCGTCGAGCAGGCGGTAGAGGTAATACATGTTGGCGCCGCGGCCGCCGAGCAGCGTGCGCGTCACGCCGAGGGGCGTGAAAGCGGTGATGGTGTCCCGCCGCTCGAGATCGACGAACAGCGTGGCGCCCTGCGAGGGAAACTGCGGCGCGCGCGGCATTTCGCCGACGAGCTTCGCCACGCGCTCGCGAATTCCCATGCAGCGATTGTAACGAAGACTGACATCGAACATGCCGTTTTCGCTTCACTTTCTGCCACAATTGCCTCGGCCGGGTTGGCCATTCATGAGCAGTGTGAGCACTAACTTCATTCCCTCGGGGGATCGTCCGTCCGGGAACATCCGCGGCAGTCGATCGCCTGCTGTCGGGCGGCGCGGCATGATCGCGACCAGCCAGACGCTCGCATCCGCCGCCGGATTGAAGGTGCTGCAAGACGGCGGCAACGCGATCGACGCGGCCGTCACGGCCGCCGCGGTCCTCGCCGTGATCGAGCCGAGTATGAACGGCATCGGCGGCGATCTGTTGGCGCTCGTGCACGATGGCACGCTAAAGATAGACTTCGGCCTCGATTCAACGGGCCGCTCGGCGTATGCGGCCACACCCGAGGAGTACGCCAGGCGCGGCGTTACCGAAATGCCGCAGCGCGGACCGCTCACCGTCGACGTTCCCGGTGTCGTCGAGGGCTGGCACCAGTTGCTGACTCGATTCGGCACCATCGATCTCGCCACCGCGCTTGCACCGGCGATCGCGTTCGCCCGTGATGGCTTTCCCGTCGCAGAGTTGATGGCGAACGAATGGATCGCCAACGAGGCGATGCTCGCGGCAGATCCGGCGACCGCGGCGACGTTCCTGCCGAACGGCGTGCCGCCGAAGATGGGCGAGATCTTCGCGAACCCGCGTCTTGCGCGATCGCTCGAGACGATCGCCACACAAGGCCGCGATGCCTTCTACACGGGTTCGATCGCGCGCGCGATCGTCGCCGACATGAAGTCGCGGAATGGACTCCTCGAGCTGCGCGACTTCGAGGATCACAAGGCCGACTGGGTGAACCCGATCTGGACGAATTACCGTGGCTATGAACTCCTCGAGATGCCGCCGAGCACTCAGGGCTTCGTCGCGCTCGAGATGCTCAACATCATGGAGGGCTTCGACGTCGCGGCGCTCGGCCACAACTCCGCCGACTATCTCCACCTTGTCAGCGAAGCCAAGCGGATCGCGTTCGCGGATCGCGGCGCTTTCCTCGCCGATCGCGATCACATGCCGAAGGGCACATTGGAGCGACTGATTTCCAAGGACTACGCGGCATTGCGACGCAGTGAGATCAACATGACCCGCGCGGCCACGACGTATTCACCCGATTTCGCCGGCGTCGATCTCGGCGACACGATCTACCTGACGGCGGCGGACGAACACGGCAACGTGATCTCGTTCATTCAATCGCTCTTCAGCAGCTTCGGCGCCGGTTTTGTCGCGGGCGACACCGGCATCACTATGCACAACCGCGGATTCGGATTCACCTTGCAGCCCGGCCATCCGAACGAGATCGGCCCGCATAAGCGCCCGCTGCACACGCTCGTGCCGGCGATGCTCGCGAAGAACGGACGGCCGCTGATGGCGTTCGGCGTGATGGGCGGCGACAACCAGGCGCAGGCCCACGCGCAGATTGTCGCGAACGTCGTCGACTTCGGCATGCACGTGCAGGAAGCCGGCGATGCCGCCCGCGTGCGCCACACGGGACAGGAGCTCGCCGCGGAAAGCGGCATTGGCGAGGATGTCAGGCGCGCACTCGCGGCCAAAGGGCATGTGGTCGTCGACGGCCGCGGCGCAATGGGCGGCTATCAGGCGATCTGGATCGATCACGAGAGCGGCGTGTTGCTCGGCGGATCTGATCTTCGGAAAGACGGTCTCGCAATCGGATGGTGAAGGGATGACTATGCGAAAGATGCTGAGTGTGATGGTGATTGCCGCCATGTTCATGGCTGCATGCGGAAAATCCGAGCAACAGAAGCAGGCCGAAAAGGCGGCTGAAGATCTCAAGAAGGCCGCGGAAGCTATGGGCCAGGCGGCCGCGAACGCCGGGACCGCCGCCGCGGCGCAGGGCACCACCGACATGGCCAAGGCCATGGCTGGTATGGCCGCGGCGATGGGTGGCAAGACGGCCGACGGCAAGCCCGTCGAGCCGGTGTCGTTCCAGACCCTACAGACCGCCTTACCCGAGGTGTCCGGCTGGGAGATGGACAAGCCGAAGGGCGAGAAGATGACCTCGCCGATGCCGTTCTCGAAAACCGAGACCGACTATCGCAACGGCGAACAACGGATTGACATGTCGATCACCGATACGGCGTTGTCGGCGATGTTTCTGATTCCGCTGCGAATGGCGGTGGCGTCGGGCTTCAGCCGCGAGACGAGCGACGGCTACGAGAAGGCCACGACCGTGGGTGGCCAGCCCGCGGTGGAGAAGTGGAATGCCGACAGCAAGCGCGGCGAACTGAACGTCCTCGTCAACGATCGCTTCGTCGTCGAGATCGTCGGGCACAACCTGGCGGGCATCAAGACGCTGCAGGATTTCGCGTCGAAAACGGATTTCGGAAAAATCGCTTCGCTCAAGTAGCGGCGCGTTCGACGGCCTCTACAGCCTGAAGCCGGCCTTTAACGGATCGTCCCCGTCGATCAGGAACGTGTGTTCGCCTGTGATCCAGGCGGACCCTTCGATCTCGGGGACGATCGCGGCTTTCTCCCCCACCTGCACGCGATCGACGACGCGCCCCTTGAAGGTGGTGCCGACGATGCTCTCATGCACGAAGGGCACATCGTCGAGCAGCAGGCCCATGTCGTTGAGCACCGCCATGACCGCCGCGGTCCCCGTCCCGCATGGCGATCGATCGACTTCAGCGTCCGCGAAGATCGTCACGTTGCGCAGATGCGCGTCGGCGAGCTGCGCCGGCGCGGTGAAGATCGTTCCGTAGATGCCTTCAAGGCCCGAGTCGTTCGGATGGACCACGCGGCGCAGTTTCTCGACCTCTCGAGCGATCGTCATGCCGAGTTTTCTCAGCTCCGGTAGATGCTCGCCATCGATCGGCACGCCGGCCGCTTCGGCATCGACGATGGCGTAGAACGCGCCGCCGAACGCGACATCCACCGGAATCTTGCGGCCGCCGATCGGCACCATCAGCGACGGCTCGAAGACGAAGGACGCGACGTTGCGGAACGCCACGGACTCGACGTGAACGGCATCGCCGTGATGGGCCAGGTGCGCGCGCGCCTGCACCGGGCCTGCCGGGGTGTCGAAGCGGATGTGGACCGACGTCGGCTTGCCGCCGTTTTCATGATCCTTCGGATTCGACCCGCCTGCGCGATTACGCTCCGGCGAGGCAAGCCAGATCAGCCCGCGCTCGATCGCCATCGTCGTGACGGCGATGATGCCGTGGCCGCACATGGTGCTCCAGCCTTCGTTGTGCATGAAGAGCACGCCGGCATGCGAATCGCGCGACACCGGCTCGGTCAGCAGCGCGCCGTACATGTCGGTGTGCCCGCGCGGCTCGAGGATCAGCGACTTGCGCAGGTGATCGAGCCGTTTCATGGCCCAGGCGCGCTTTTCCAGCATGGTCCGGCCGTCCGGCGCCGGCATGCCCTCAACGACGAGCCGAAGCGGCTCCCCGGCCGCATGGGCATCGATCGTCCGGATACGATGAATCACTGCCACAGATTAGACACAGATTAGGCACAGATTCCAAACCATCTGTTGTTGATTGCCTTAATCTGTGTCTAATCTGTGCTTAATCTGTGGCCGGCATGAGGGCGTTTTATTCAGACCACTTTGTGTTGCCGCTTCCGGAGGGGCACAAATTCCCGATGGCGAAGTACTCGCGGCTGCGCGAGCGCATCCTCGCCGAGGGCATCGTCGCGCCCGGGGACCTTCACGAAGCGCCGCTGGCATCGCTCGACGATCTGCGGCTCGTGCACGATCCCGGATATGTCGACGCCGTCGCGAATGGAACGGTGCTTCCCGAGGTCCAGAGGCGGATCGGCTTTCCGTGGTCGCTGCAAATGGTCGAACGCTCTCGCCGATCGGTCGGCGCGACGATCGCCGCCGCCCGCGCCGCCCTTGATGACGGCGTTGCCGCCAACCTGGCGGGAGGCACGCATCATGCGTTCGCCGATCGCGGTGAAGGTTTCTGCGTGTTCAACGACGTCGCCGTGGGCGCCCGCGTCTTGCAGCGCGACCAGCATGCGAACCGCGTCGCCGTCATCGATCTCGACGTGCACCAGGGCAACGGCACCGCCGCGATTTTCAGCGGCGACCCTTCGGTGTTCACGTTCTCGATGCATGGCGACAAGAACTTTCCGTTCAAAAAGGAAGTCAGCGATCTCGACGTGCCGCTCGCCGACGGCACCGGCGACGACGAATATTTGTCGTTGCTGCGCACGCACTTGCCTGAAGTCTTGAACCGCCATCAGCCCGACTTCGTCTTCTATCTTGCGGGCGCCGATCCGTTCGAAGGCGATCGGCTCGGGCGGCTGAAGTTGACCATCGAAGGACTGCGGCGCCGCGACGAGATCGTCATGGAGGCGTGCGCGACAGCGCGTCTTCCGGTTGCGATTTCGATGAGCGGCGGCTACGCCACTGACGTTGAGGAAATCGTTACCATTCATGCCAACACGATTCGCACTGCCGCGGGTCTGTGTTCAATCGGTGTCTAATCTGTGGCCCAACACTTTCGCCTCTTGAACGAACAGCAGGTCCGTTCGCTATTGCCGATGCCGGATCTGATTTCGGCCATGGAATCCGCGCTCGCCAAGTTCTCGGCGTGCGAAGTGCTGCAGCCCCTGCGGTCGGTGCTCACCGTCGGACCGACGAAGGCGTACTTCGGATTGATGCCCGCCTACGTACCCGCGCCGGCGAGCCTGGGCGCCAAGCTCGTGACCGTGTTTGGCGAGAACCACAAGAAGAACCTGCCCTCACATCTCGCCACGATCCTGCTCCTCGATCCGGAGACCGGCGCGCTGCTCGCGATGCTGGATGGCCGCTACATCACCGAAGCGCGTACCGCGGCGGTCTCGGCCGTCTCCACGAGATTCCTAGGCAGGGCCGACGCGGCAACGATGGCGATCATCGGCAGCGGCGTCCAGGCGCGCAGTCATCTCGAGGCGTATCAACACGTCCGCCAGCTCAAAGAAGTGCGCATCTGGTCGCCTCGTCAACAGAGCCGCCAGCAGTTCGTCCACGACATGAGCCCGCACGCGGCGTTCCCGATCATCGCCGCCGATTCCGCCGAAGCGGCCGTGCGCGGCGCCGATCTGATTGTGCTCGTCACGTCGTCTCCGACGCCGGTCCTCGACGATGAGTGGGTTTCAGCGGGCGCGCACGTCGTGTGCGTCGGGGCGTGCCGGCCGAGTCAACGCGAGATGCCACCGCTGCTCGTCAAACGCAGCCGCCTCTACGTCGATTCGCGCGACGCCGCCGTCCTTGAATCGGGCGACATCGTGATGAACGTCGCCGACGGGCTGTTCGACGCCTCGCACATCCGCGGCGAAATCGGCGAGGTCGTGCTCGGCCGCATCGGCGGCCGCAAGACCGACGACGACATAACTGTGTTCAAATCTCTCGGCATGGCGGTCGAAGATGTCGTCGCCGCCGACCTCGTGTTTCGTCGCGCCTCGGAGTCCGGAGCAGGAACGGAGCTGACGCTATGACTGACGACGCACCACAACCAAAGAAGCGGAAATGGCTCGCGATCATTCTCGGCGTGCTGTTCGTGTTCGGCATGCTGGCGGTCGGCTGTGTCGTGGTCGCCGTGTCGTTCTTCCGGCAGAACATGGCGATCACCGAGACCAGCGAAGCAGCGGCGATGCGGGAGCTGGATGAAGTGCGCGCCAGGTTTCCAGGCCAGCAGCCGCTGATTCAAATGGTCGACGGCAAGCCGCAGCTGGTTGCCGAGCGGGCCAGTCAGGCGCCGACGCAAACCACGCTCAAGACGCTGCATGTGATCGCGTTCGATGTGGACGAAGGCAACCTCGTCAACGTGTCGCTGCCATTCTGGCTGTTACGAATGAAGTCGGGACCGATTCGGGTCAGCGCGTATCAACAGGGTTGGGACGATCGCGGCGTCTCGTTCCGTGTCGAGGACATCGAGAAGCACGGGCCCGGCATCATCGTCGATGTGACGCGGGAAGGCGAAGGCAGAGTGGTTATTTGGGCGGAGTAAGCGACAGAAATTTTCGCATTCGCTGAAGAAAATTCTGCTTCGCCTCAGGGACGACGACCGCGGTGGCGTGGGCCTTCGCGTCCTCGAGGCCAGTCCGGCGGGCGCTGATGATGGTCGAGACGTGATCGACGAGGTCGGGATTCGCGAGCGCGAGCTCGCGAAAGTCCTTTGACGTAATCTCCAGCACCGCCACGTCATCGGCCGCCTTGACCGTGGCGCTCCGCTTATCGCCGGTCAGCATCGACATTTCGCCGAAGAATCCGCCCGCCGGAATCACCGCCACTTCCTGTCCTGACGGCTCGATCACGACACGGGCGTGCCCTTTCATCAGCACGAACATCGAATCGCCTTCGGCGTCCTGCCTCACGATTGACTCGCCCGCCGCGAAGAGATGATGGTCCGCCGCATTGGACAGCGCATGACGCGCCTCGGCGCTCAGCGTCTTGAATAAATCCACTGACGCCAGGTGATCGGCGGCAGCGGCGACATGACGCTCGGTCCGGATCGGCTCTTCGTCGCGCTCGTACTGCACTTGAATCGGATACGGGATCTCGATGTTGCGGCGTCGGAACGTGTACCAGAGATTGGTCCGCACCTGATCGCGCGCGGTGCGATCGATGGCGTAGTCCTCGATCCAGAATTGCGCGGCGTAGTCGATCGCCGACGCGCCAAAGCCCTTGATGATCACCTGCGGCTCCGGCGCCTTCATCACCAGCGGTGAATTGGCCATCGCCTCCTGCATCGCGCGCTTCACGTCGTTGGGCGGAACGTTGTAGCTGGCGCCGATCTCGACTTCGATTCGCGTCGGAATGGTCGGCTCGGAATGATTGAGGACGGGTTCCTTCGAGATGACGCTGTTCGGGACGATCAGGAACTGGCCGGCCTTGGTGCGCAGCTTGGTGGCGCGCCAGGTGATCTCCGTCACCTGGCCTTCGCGATCGCCGAACTGCACCCATTGCCCGACGCGAAACGGCTTCTCGATCTGAATCGCGAGGCCCGCAAACAGGTTGCCGAGCGTGTCCTGCAGTGCGAAGCCGACGACGACCGCGCCGACCGCCGACGTCGTCAACAGCTGCTCGCGAAGCAGCACCGTGCCGATCGCGACGAACAGAACGATGACGGTGAAATCCTGGACGATCGCCGGAAAGCGATCGGACGGGCGATCCAATCGCCAGGGATTGGCGATCAGCGTCACCGCGGCGTTGACGATCGCCAGGACGATCGTCAAGCGCGCGAGCGCGGACAGGAGCTGGACATCGCCCAGTCCCTGGCGCGCGGCGACCTCGAGCAGTGCGAAGCCGAGGATCAGCCACGCCGAAAACTGCAGCCGCCGCTGGACGAAGCGACTTACGGGAGGCCTCCCTCTTTCCTGAACGCCGCCACCTCAGTCGCGGCGATCTTCACCGCGACGATCGCCGGATTCGGGCCGCCCTTCGAATCCTTCTCGGGATCGACTCCGCGAGCGCCGCCGGACGCGGTCACCTGCGCCTGCTTCTTCTCGCCGCCGCTCGTCGGCAGCATCTTGCTCAGCCCGAAGCGGCCCTTCTTCGGCTCCTCGGCCTTCTTCTCTTCAGGCTTCTTCTCTTCGGCCTTGGCGCCGCCGCCGGTGAGTCCCGCGGCGCCGGCCTCGACGGTCGCGATCGCGGTTGGATCAACGGGCTTGAACGAAATGTTCTTCGCATAGCGCGGCTGCACCGTTGCCGTTGCCAGCAACTTCTGCGAGGCGATCTGCTTCGTGATCCGATCGAGGCGCTCCTGCATTTCGGGATGCGATGCGAACAGCCCGCGCTTCTCAGTCGACGCCTTGTTGCGATCTTTCAACGTCGTCAGGAATGCGACCAGGCCGTTCGGCGCATAGCCGGTCTTGTTCGCGATCGCGACGCCCTTTTCGTCGGCCTCGTTCTCATCCGCCCTTCCGAAGCCGCGATCGACGATGTTGTCGTAGGTG
>Ga0193741_1000090_pt1 | contig 21899 bp, 18 predicted proteins | sample L2s2metaG_FD_143059 | JGI IMG/M metagenome (GOLD analysis project Ga0193741, IMG submission 143059) | Soil microbial communities from a riparian zone of the East river system, Colorado, United States - L2s2 | ecosystem: Environmental > Terrestrial > Soil > Riparian zone | place: USA: East River...
AGGCAAATCAATGGTATATAACAAATGCATTTTTTGTAATGTAGTCTTTGCAACCAATGCTAAGAGCAGTGTTTGTGATGACTGTTCGATCATAGTCACTTGGAAGTCAGTAATGCATTATCTAGCTGGGGTAAACAGAATCTCAGCGCTAATCAGAGAAAATAAATTGGACTCTAAATTAAGGAACGAAAACTATTGTATAGAAAATCTCGGTACCCGAGCTACACAAGTCATAATGGATGCAATAGATAGCTCAAGGCGCCTTAAAGATTAAACACCCATATAATAGAAGTAACACAAAATGGCTCATAAGGTACTTCTATCCTAGTGGCCCCAGAAAACTTGCAAGATCCAAAATAACCTTAATGTTATTGATAATATGGTTTTCGGAAGAGCCCCTATCTTGCATATACTTATAAAAAGTCAAAATTATAGCAGCGTTTTCACTGTTTGGGAGAATGTCGATTTTGGATAACAAGGTTGGAATTTTCGTAGACATTACTGTATTCCTCTTTTTTCTCTATCTTTACTACTGTGATATCGAAACCAGAATTCTTCATTATTCCAATGGCACCAGAGGCTGCTTCTTCTTTCCTTACCAATCCTTACACACAGCAAGCTACCCAGAATTAGCCCGTCTCCGGTATATGAATTCCAGTACATAGTGCGGTCACCGGGATTTGAATTCCCGCTCTACCATTTTTACAGAATAGAGTCCCGGGTTACGGGCTGACCTCGTATACGTGACATACATGGAAGGCCAGTGTCCTAACCAAACTAGACGATGACCGCGCTACACATAGTAGCCGACTTTGGTGGATATTAAATCTTAACTCTAAGACTTCTTAAATGAATTCAGACTTAGACCAGTTAACAAAATTTAGACGTAGACGACAAGGGACTCATTTATTCTAATATCTAAAGCGATTGTAAAGGAGTCAAATTATCATGCTTCTTACGTTCACTTAGTACAATATGTAGGCAATAGGATGTGACATATCATATTAATAAAAAGAAAGAAGGTATGAAATTAATCTGACTAAAATCAATAGTTTTTGGTTTAAATCAAGTAATGAAGGACCAATATTCATTAATGTTGCTAAGGGAAGATGTATTTCAAAAGGTCTGCCGATATTAAAGACACAACCACAATTATCTAGACAGAAAAAAGACTTGCCATAATCTTAATCAAATGCAGTATGTTTCAGTCCGTAGCCTTCATAATAATAAGTGTATTATTATCGATTTTGGCAATCAAATTCTCTCCTGGTTTAAAGGGAAATAGACTGTCTTCCACAAAAGCCTTTTCTAAAAATATTGAGTGCCTAAATGTTGGCTTTCCGGCTGTAGATTTCGACTCTACCTTGTATAATTTGGTTCTGGTATGGGAAACCACTATTACGTCTTCCCATGTCCAGAGTATATAAGTATATACTTCAAGTTACCGTCATAGACATGCCTATGTATGTACATATACAAGAGTTCAATGTATATACTTGGCAATCAAATACGTGTTCTATTAATTCATGTTACTATAATTTCAAGATCCGAATAACCGCAGGCAATGATATACTCATTTTTGAAGTGAAGTTGCCTACGATCTAGATCTTTCTTCTGGGAACATACGGTTAAGTACAATGTCAATTGCCTTATCCATTGTTCTTCTTTTATAGTGTTCTAAACCTTTTCTTGGTGCATCCAATAACTTTTCTTCTTCGACCTCTTTGACCGGTCTATGATCCAGAGCACCTTCGAACTGAATCCGATACCCTTTAAGTTTTGATAAAACGACAGAGTCATAGATTTCTCTGAGCCAGACAGAACCTATGAAGTACAAATAAGGGGGGTTGGTTCTGTCTTTTATAAACGCTAACACACGATCAAAACACTCGGTAACATTTTTCGAAAGGTAATCCTTGGCTACTATATTTTCGTTAACTCCAGATTCCACTAACTCGTTTGAAACATAATCTCCATCATGTTGGCTACCAACGACCCAGATCACTGTTTTCTTTCCATCAGGCTTTGATTGCTCAATTATTTTATGAATATTCAAGCATAACTTAACGCGTTCGTTTACATAATCTGGAATTCTATTCTGCTCTACTGGATAGGTTTGTCTATAGATCGCATAAAGAATAATGAGGTTTCCATGAGTAAAGCGATACTCTGACAAATATGTCTGTATTCATAAGTTGCACATTTATACATTGTCTAAATAGACTCGAAATTGGCTTGCTGTAGGGGATTAACTATATGCTAAACTGAAGAAGAATTAACCAAAATGACTTATGTATGTGTGCACAACCTTAAATCAAACCTTACACAATTGCTATTTTGTAGCATCTTCTTTAAAACATGGGGATAGGGTACTGTATTTTTGAAATTCGCATTTCAAATGAAGATCGGAAAGACAGAATTCAACTCATTAATAGCCCATCTAATCCACGTCCATATTTAAAATACATTTTACTTAATTATTTTCTATGAATATGATATCATGGTCATGAGTATTATTGTTATAACAATTCATAATGAATTCATTGACACTTGCAATTTCTAGTCGCCTATTCCTTGTCAACGTAGTTTGAGATATCAATACCATCACTTCCAGGTATTTGTGCAATTTCAAACCTTTCTTTAGGTTTAAGGAGAGTAGCCGTTGCATCTATTCCTACTTTGGCGGTGACCATATTATCCTGGTCACTTGACGGATCTAGACTCGATCCTTTGGCGTTAGTAATTATGACTAATCCACTATTTGCCTGACACCTAGTTGAGATAGCATATTCTACAGCGACAGGATTTCTTGGATCGATATCCTCATCTACCACGATAGCTATTTTGAGTGAAGGGTGCGAAGCGAATGCTGCTATAATAGCATTTTTGGGTTCACCCTCAAGGCGTTTACGAATTTGAATTACAGCATCTAACCAGTTACTACCCCCCTCTGTCAGGTGGACAGCCAATGTATTAGGAACGACGTTTTTAACTGCATCAAGCATTTTAGCTTCAATAGGCAATCCCATTAATAGGCGATGCTCGGAATAACCTGGTAAAATATCGTAATACACTGCATTGTCCCTAAACCATATTTTGTTCAATTCAAATACTGGCTGTTTGCGCTTCATGTCATATGTCCTTAACATTTCAACCATCCACTCTTCATGAGTAACGTCTTTGAGAATTTTACCTTCAAGTACAATTTCAGCATGAGCAGGAATTAACAATTGCGTGTAGTCACTTTTGGACAATGTGAGTTTATCATCAAGCAAAGAATTTGCAATTTCCATCTCATCAATACCATAAGCGGCCTGATAGGCCGCAGCAATGCTTATTGCCGGATGAATGCCGATCGCAATTGATACTTTCAGATCCTCATTATTTTCTTTGGCGGATAAATAGCATCTATGTAAATGCCTTCCTTCTACCATCCTAATGGCCATATGATTTGAATCCAGTCGCAAAAGTCTATGAGTAGAAGAATTTTGGTTTCCGCTTTGAGAATCTCTAGCAAAGACTACCGATGACGTAATGTAAGGGCCGGCGTCTTTCTCAAAATGAGTAATTATTGGCAAGTCCATTAAATCAGTAGAACAATTGTCATGAAAAGAAGCTTGTCCTGAAACCATATTTGTGGGAGAGAGTTTTGATATAGTTGAAGTTATTCGAGCATGAATCTGCTTCTCGTCACTTACTCCTAATCCCAGGCAAAACCTATTGCGAGTCCCCAACACGTTGCAAACCACGCTCATCTTACTACCCTCTACTTTTTCGAACAAAACTGCTTGCTTTCCTTCAAATTTACTTCCTACAGCAGCAAGCTCAAACCTCGGGCTCACAGTTTTCTTTATCCTTACAAGCTCGCCCGTTTCTTCTAGGTAGCCGAGAAAATTACGAAAGTCATCACTACCACCGGCGACGCTCGATCTCAGTTTTCCTGTCGTCTCCAATATGTTTTCCCCCAACTATATTCATAATCTCTCCCATAATTGCCTTCATATCCTCTAGGTTAAGTTGATTCGTACTATAAAATGACACAATGCAAATTCCATTTATCATTAAAGATACCTTTTCTGAAATCGTATTGATAAACACAGAATGGTACTTACTGGGAATTACTGTAGCTGTATTGCTTTTGTTTGAAGCAGCTATTGAGACAGCCAACGATCCTATCCTGTCGATCCCTTCTGCCACAAGGATAAACAATCCATTCTCAAACGAAACACACTTCAAGATGAATGATTTCTGACTTTCAGTTACTATTTTTCTTATTTCTATCCCATTTGCATCGTTCATTTTTGAAATCGGTCTATTTCAGAGGGATGGACATTGGCTTGACAATGTGGGGGCCCTGTATAGTTCTTCTTGCTCTTAGTTTAGCCTTATACTTTAGATTGCGGGGTTTTGTTCTTAATCGGTAGCCGCAACAAGGACACCAGAGGCCATCCCATTTAATGAATATCTCGCAAATTTGGCAACGTTTCTGTCCACTAGCGTATCGACCGGAACCTACTGGTTTTTGTGCTTTGTGACGAATGCAAATCCCCTTACAAGTCATTCTTTTGCCAGGTAAAAATTTCCTACCTATTGTATATGGCCTTAAATAGTATTTAAATATAGTTAGGTTATTTATGATCAAAATGTGCCTGTATTATTGTGAAATTAGAAATTTGTTCAATATATCGCAATAATCTTGATTAATTGCGCCCCATATTAGAATACACTAGATTTTCTTGGTATACTTACTGTTTGTTTTTTATTCCTATTATTAGAATTTAAGAATGGGAATTTCAATAATTCAATTCTTCACTTATCTTTTTTCACGTAAATGCTCCCATCTGCTTGTTCACAATGAGCTTTGGCTTACGATTGACAAAGCTAATTCATATTATCTGTGGATATAGCGGTTGAATGGACTTGAATACTCTGCCATTTCTATGAGCTATTTTCCTAGCAGAATATATGTCCCTTAAGCCACGCCTGTTTTTCCCTGTACTGTGTGGTAATGAAGTTCCCCGCTCGTCTACTATTTCGATCTCCACTAAACTGTCAAACCTTGATTTTAGCAGCGTTGCAATATGTCTCGCCATATACAGATCGCCGTCACCAATTCTTACGGTTTTTTTCTTTGAATCAATGCCATCTATTAAAACAGATATTAGATGCACCACTCTTGAAGGTGATGTCTCAACGAAACACCCTATTTCGTTGTGCATGTATAGGACTGAGATCCCTATCCTTTTGCCAGGATCAACACCTATAATTAACATATCTGAATAGCAAAATTTCACGCTGCAGCGAATAATTTTGGCCTTCATAAGAATGGGTAATTTCTCTAGATCCGTATCCAGAAGAATGTCCTTTCGTTTGAGGATTTCTGCCTCGTCCTTCGTTGTGATAACTACCTTAGAATCAGAGAGCGCCGCTTCTTGAGGGGAGAGCGACTCAAACTGTAGGTTCATTACTTTCAAAGCATTTATGATTTTGTAATATGAGCGGCCACAAACAGTGGCAACCGTGACTTTGTGCTGCAAAACATCCCTGATCAGGGGCGTTTCATCAAAATTGATTAGAGAAAAATTCCTTTTTAAACCTTATGGATGATGGCTTGTCACAAAGTCCAATAACAGTGCAGTTTCTTCATATTATCCAAGATTAGCATGCATTTCTAGTACACCTGCTTTCCACTAATCAAAATAGTTACGGAATCTGTTCTGCTGGATTTGGAATACTTTCATTCGGCTTGCGTCTTCCCCCAGAGAGGGATGTGACTGAGCCCTTAACAGTCATTTTAACGATCTTATCTGCTATTGTATCCGATAAAGAATCAATATTCTTTCTAATTCTTGCAAGATTTTCTTCTGACTCCTTGGTAATAATGACCGATTCTGCCTCTGCCTCTGTCTTGGCCCTATTAGTAATCTGTTTTGCCTCTTCTTGGGCAGCGGAAATTATCTGCTGTTTCAATTTCTCAATTTCGTCGTGCGACCAATTTACCATACGCTTTTTTAGTTCTTCGACCTTGGAATTAACTATATCTATATCGCCTTCGAGTTCAGAAAGTGCCTTGACAATACTTTCAACTGAATGACTTTCTCGTTCCAACAAATATCAATGCAACTAACAGAGATATTAAACCATTGCTTCGACAACGAGATAGGACAAAGAAAACATGAATACAAATCCATTCTGTCCGTGCACAATATCTAAGATCCCTAATTCTGTATCTAGTTACGTAGAATTTCTTTTGCCCAAGATTATACGTTAAATTGAGTTTAGAATGATGTTCCCCCTTTACGGTGATCTCATTCTTGGAACATCTAGATGCAATTCATTTCGTTATCAAATTGACTCCAAGTATCCCGTTTTACATGGTCACCGAAAATTGGATATCCTAAATCCCAGTTAGGGAGAAGCTCAAGATTTTGCTAATATAAAGACTAACTAATAGCAATAACTATTTGAATGAACAGTAGGTTTTAGCTACCGGACAACCGGAATCGCAACCACGCCAATCGTGCAGGCTCCTACGTTCGTATGTGGTCAGTAGATATATTTCAATATAACCACTAAAAAAGATTGTGTTCAAGACTTCTACTAGTTTGTTTTACAAAGATCCGCACCTCGCCCAATGCACAGCCATCAACTAAGTCGCCAAGTGTTATGAAGGTAAATTCGTCATGGTTTGTCGTAATTTATGTGAGAAAAATACACTCCAGGATAATAACGGCAAAAATCGTTATTCGCTTGGAAATAATACTGCAGAGGAAACGAGTGTTACTTTTTGACTAAAGAGCTCTTCTGTGATTGATATGGTATCCAGCCGAGTCGCACCATCGGAATGAAGGAATACGGAAAGAAGGAGATATAATCTAATAAATAGAAATAAAAAGCCGCTGGGAGAAACAACGTACCTGGTAGCGGCGGTTGAGCTCTTGGGGCAAACCTGCGGCTAGGGTGAACTTTGCGCCTTATTGAAAGGTCCAAGTTAGAATACTAAAGATTTCGGAAACAAGATTCGATAGCTTATTTCGCCCCAATTGTCCACATATAAAAGCTATAAGGGTGCAAGGTAGCGTATTATAGTAACTGAATACGACTATATACAAATGACCTCGACAAATAAAAAGAAAAAAATGAACTTATATCACTAGCCCTACTTGATTCCAGCAATCTCTCACTAGATTTGCAGTGGCTTCATCATATTTCCTTTTCGCCACGTTGTAAGTAGCTGCTGCAAATGGTCGAAAACCCGTTCTCTGGCCTGTTACTCTTTGATCCTTTATTGTCTGGTACCATATTTTCAGTGGTTTATCCCATGAGTAGCCCCCTAATCCCGTGCATAGAAGATAGAACACCTTGTTGGGTATTCCGCTGTTTATATGAACCCCTCCATTATCTTCTTGGCCATCGTAGAATTCGGACATATGAGCAGGTTGGTCGTCTCCAGGGTAAGCAGTGCCTGGCGAAGCCATATCCCTAAGTGCTCTGTAATCTGAACCCTGACTTGATTTCCACAATCCTTGTGCTATTGACCATGATCCTGAATTGACGTCTTTTCCTTCAACCCAGTGTTTCACTGTAATACCGAACACGTCCGCCACATGCTCATTCAGAGCTCCTGACTGACCCTCATATATCAGATCAGCCTCGTACTGTATTATCGCGTGTCCGAGCTCGTGTCCCTGCACGTCAATGAATCTACCAAATGGATTGAAATATGATGGATCACCTAGTCCGAACGTTAAATTCTCTCCGTCCCAAAACGCATTGTCATAATTCTTACCATAATTGGCATAGTATTTTACTACGGCTGACTTTGCGTCAAAACTTTCACGACTAAAATTCTCGTGCCAAAAATCATAGACTTTTTCCATATTGGAAATCTCTCTTGTATTTATCAGTTTGCGCGTTGGTGTCGGTTTCTTCTTTTTGCGCTCGTACCTTTCATTTATTTCAAATGAAGGTTTTAGGGGAAGGTCATGAGATTCCTTGCAATCATAAAAGTGAATGTTTTTCTCTTTCAACCTTATCAGATTTGCGGCGATAGCATTTCTAACTCCCGCATAGTTGTACGCAATAGCCCTTTTTGACCTCAATCCGGCTGACTGCTTTATATGGTTCAGCAACTGCATTTTCTTTTTTGGATTTTTCTCTTTCTCTAAAAGTCTTACGAGTACCCTATTTGGGATAATGGTACATACGTGGCATCCTGTCACTGGTCCACTATATTAATACTTTTACTTAATGTTATTGTTCAAATTCGTTTATACTCCTAGAATCTGCTATCCTTTCTAATTTCTCTACTGGGCCTTCAATAGTTTGACGCAATCTACACGTAATTACAGGAGAGAATTCTACAGATAAACAGATAATTTAAAAAGTACCTTTAATGGTATGTCATAATTGTCTTTAATAGTTAGACTCTGTTTCACACATTGTACAATCCATGATTAAACGATAAGCCTTATCTTGGACTGGTAAGTATGGAACTGTGACCCTAGCACGTCTACGTGTTAGGGCTCATCTCTTAAGGCAATTAAAAAGACGTGTAGATTAACAATAATATTGCTGCACTATTAGCTTTCCAATTTCGTTCTTTTTCCTTCACATATTAAATTCCTTTTTAGCTGTTGGCGTTGTAGTCGTTCCTGTATCTGTTAATGAACCTGCCAAGATATTTCAATTGGACCAGCCATATTCCTAAATATGTTACTGCTCCAAGTCCTAAACCTGCGTAGCGATCGGCAGCAATCATCGCTAGACTAACTTCATTCCTTCTACCTTTCTTTGTCCCGACTTCTACTCCTCCTATTTCACACGCCCGATTTTTCATTTTCATGACTCTGTTCATCTGAATCTGCCCAAAGTCTTTTCGTCTATGCTTATATCTCCAATAGATCTAAGATGAAGAATTTCTATTGTTACTATTAAATGTGCACTTACCTTGACAAGTTGACTTTTAACCCAGTTCTTTACCATAGACTGATTTGGTATTCTATAGAATGAAGAATCAATTTTCGTATAATCAAATATCTGGGAATGGAATTCTAACTAGTAACTATTCTCGAGTATGCTAGGATAGAATGTACATTCCAAGCAGCGTAACTCCATCCAGAGCTGCCTATATGGGTATATCGACAGTTTCAATGTGATATTCCATCAGATCAGGTATAATAGATATCCTTGGCGGTTTATATGCAATGGGACTATCTTTAGATTACAAATTCGATTATCTGTAACGCATTTTGCAAATTAATAATAAGTATATACCCATTTAATAGTAATTAATGAAATAAATCAAGAAAATCATGGACGGAGTTGGCTTAAATTGTCGTGTAGCGTATTAGTTTACGTGTTCCATATGTCACAACAAAATATCTATCCTATGAAAGAATGGCATCTCGAGAATATGAAAAAGACAGTTATAAAGTATGTCACTGGTTTATTGGATACTGCTACGTTATATCAAAGAAAACAGCATAAAAAGTATAGCGGCAACTTGTCAAAGGTCCACAAAAGTATAGCCTTTGATATCAGACACGGTGTCACAACAATGGAGGTTCTCGACTTCTTAGAGAAGGTTAGATATGGCCGCGAATTTGCTAATATTAGAGATAAAGAAGGAAGTATGGAAAGACTAGATCTGATAAAGATACACTTTACTACCCCTATGCCATACTAGTAGTGACCTAAGGTATTTTTCAAAGTTATCTGGTTTCTCTTAGTTTTTGCTAACTACCTGTGATGGTCCTCCTGCTGTTTTTTGTGCATGTATGTTTTTGTCAACCGGCCGTCTCTAGCTTTGATATATCTTGGTATTCTAATGTAATATATAATAGTGGGTAGAGGTATGTCATAAGTCTGCTCAAGGGGTAAGACAAAAGCTGCCCCAGATTTAACTAATGATCACTAAGTCGAGTTGGTTAGCCTAAACCGCATTCCTTCTATTACCACTTATTCAACTCTTTCTCCCACGATGTGTCGAGTCCATATTTTGTATTTCCTCAATGGCCTTATGGTGTTTTGGTTGTTCATAGATTGAAGAGAATTTAATGGAACTCGAAACCGAAAAAAGATCACTGCTAAAACAAATAGTTGTTCTAGCAAGGCCATTATAGCGTTGAGAATGAATATTGCGCTCTAAGATGAAATATCAGAAGTGATTTGGTATCTCTAATACAGGAGGGGACACTTCGTGACGTCCTTATGATTCTCTTATACACCTGATGAGAAATGGATGATGCACACCAAATACACCTTAGAAAATGGATAGAGTGGGACCTAGGAAAGAAAGAATCCTAGCTTTTCCAATGTAAGATAATGCAGCCATAATGATGATAAGGTCAAGAGGTCGATGCGGACCTAATAGTCAATCTGACAAACATTGAAGTCATTTCAAAACTATATATTCTGTTATCAGTTCCTCTTGCCTCAAAGAAAGGAGGAGACGTATCATTTATCTGTTTGAATTTTAATTGTGCACCGTTCGAGTCTTGCGCTGCTCCACCTAACATCTCACCAACAGACATAGTGTGACCATCTATAACTTGAGCCATTCTTTTCTTATCTAAATAATATCTATAGATTAATATCAGAAAGACTAAGCTCGATTTGACAATATTGTACATTATGCTGTAACAAACTGTTACTGGGCCAGTTGAATTTTTAGATAAGAACCACAAGTAACTCGAATCGACAGATAGAATCAAAAGCATTAGGTGGGAAAACAATCAGACTTCAGATACACCGGTAGCGGGGGTTGGCACAGATATTGGAGCAATATTTGGACCCATACTAGTATTTGCTGCTAATGGAATTCTGGGTGAAGTGGCAGCAAAAGAGGAATATCCAGAAGAAGAGTAAGGGGAATAGATACTAGAAGTATCACCCTTCACTTCTTGCTACTGCTAGCTACTTGTCTCCAGTCCTCAATTATTCAGTAGTCATAACATGTCATAACAATAGAGGATCGAAGTAAGTGATAGGTTCTGCCCAAAGAGCATAAGCATGCCATGGGATCCGTTTACTCCGTTCTCCTCTCGTTGATTCCTCTATTGCAGCCTGGTATCACAAAAGGTTTTTTGTTTGAGTATCATGATCTGAATATCTAGAACACTCTGCTTGTTGCTGTCTCTTCTCGTATTGATTCTATTCCTTGGTCCAACTCTTGCAGCGTATCTATCTATCTGTTTTGTCCTCAGGATAATGCAATTGATAGCATCTGTTCTGTCAACTCCGCTGGTACAAAGATTCATGATGTACCTGTAACGAACATTTGCTAAAGCTCTAGCTTGCATTCATGTTTTATGGTCCATTGTTGTTTCTGTTATATCCAGAGTTTGTCATAGGTTTCGTTTCATTCCTATCATGATTTTCTGATATTCTTCTAGAATAGTTCATGGATAAATTTCTGAAGTCTCGTCCCGAGTACCAGAATGACACATGAATCTTTACAATAGTTGGCTTTGTTTTAGAGTGAATCGTTGGGATTAAATTATTTTCTGTATGTCTTTATAAGTCACTTTGTTTATTATTTGCAGCAGGGATTTCTTTCAAATTCATTTTTCCTCATACGCTCGCATTAGAGCCATTATGTCGAGCTTACGCATCTGAAGTAGTGCCTTCATAACTCTATCGGATTTCTTGGTGTCCTTGTCTTGCAGCATCTTGCCCAAAACAATGGGAACAATTTGCCACGAGACTCCGTATTTGTCCTTGAGCCAACCACATTGCTGGGCCTGCTTATCTCCACCCTCGGAAAGCTTCTCCCAATAATAGTCAATTTCTTTTTGCGTCTCACAATGCACTTGAAACGAAATGGCTTCATTGAATTTGAAAACCGGACCACCGTTGAGGGCTACAAATTTTTGCCCTTCAATTTCAAATTCCACGGTCAACACCGATCCTGCTTCTCTTCTGTGAATCTCATACCCCTCTTTTCCATAGCGCGTAACATCACCAATCTTTGAGTTTTTAAAAACGGAGGCATAAAATGTCGCTGCCTCCTCAGCTTTATCGTCGAACCACAAACATGGGATAATTTTTTGCATACGGAGAATAGTATATAAAGTATAGTTTATAAGAATGTAAGGGATCAAAAAGTATAGTTTTTGCAATCCATCGGAGCGCAGACTAGGCATAGAGATTAGATGGAAATGATAATACCAAAAATTATCTTGTAGTCTCGAAGTTACTTGGATAGGATATAGAAAAGTATAGGAGCTTTTTTTCATTCGTCAGTGCTGCTGCTGCTCTACTAAGTGGTGAGGATAAAATTCCAAGGGCTAATATCAGATATATCCATTCTGATTCACAGCACAAAATTTTTTCTTCTGTATAGAACACATACTAAGTATACGGAAGAATTCTATAGTTATGATGAGGAGAAATACAAGGAAATGATATTTGACGCCATGGATATAGTCTTAGGATATTTTGAATTTTTAGATTGTACTGCTTTTGCAAAAATTTAGTACTTTTCTTTGAGGGTTTATTGTGATGATTGCTTTTGGTTTTGAAGATCCTACTGAATCCCTTTACATATATCTCAACATAGTAGAAAAACTGAGATTTTTATCCATCTAACAGTCAATTTCATCTTCTTTAGGGCTATCAGGTTCAATGTCATTGTTTATAAGCTTCCACTGATTAGCATACAATACACCGGTGACATCACATTCAGATATATTCGCTGTATCCTCATCGCTAAGTCTCTGACTCATAAGATCGGCAGCAAAATTAGCATGCCCCAGTCCCAAAGCATGACCCATTTCATGGACTGCAATTTCCTCTAATTTTTGAGAGCTATATTGGACTCCAAAGGTCTCTGATTCATATTCAACGTAGAAGGCGGCCTTTGGAAGAATTATAGTTGCTTTGTTTATTAGTCCCTCATCATCATGTTTTATCATCGTGGCTCCTGCGACCATCCCACCAAAGCCTTCTACGAATTGTACTTCAATATCAGCATCATCATTTTCCAGAGACGTAGAAGTGATTTCAACTAGTTTCAAATTTGAAACTCTCGCGTTCCATTCCTTTACTGCATTTTCAACTGCGTATCTTAAAGAGGGAACAAGATTATCCTCGATATTTATGCCATTGTCCTCGCTCTCATCTGATTCATCCTCCTCATCTTCATCATCATTCTCCTCATCCTCATCCTCTATTATTCTGTATGTCAATATTCCGTCAGCAAGCCTTTCATCCCAAGCACAACATATGTCTATTGAGTTGGTAGCACTTTGTTCCTTGTCTCCCTCTTCATTTTCATTATTATCGTCGCCGCCTTCGTTTTCATCTATCTCTTCATCATCACTTTCTTCCTGTGCATAGATAGTCTGTGACAAAGGGGATGAGTTGTTGTAGTCTGAAATGCCTTCTTGTGAATTAAAGAATTGAACACTGATATACATTAATTCAGAGACTAGACCAGGAAGTAGCAGTAGGACGAAAAGAGGTATTCCTACAAATGACGACATTTGTTCGAGTCGAAAGTATAGTAAACAAGTAGTATTATAAAGATTCTGGGTATGAACTGTACGATGTCGAGAATTATTTCCCGAATTGTATTGAGTTAAAAAACTGAAGAAACTATCAATACGACGGAGTATAATGTGCCTACTAAAAAGGTTCTACAAGACCAATCCGAATTATATTCTTGAATTTTCATTCGATGATTAACAATACTAAATTATATTCTCGGAGTAAATGTATTTCTCTATTTTGCCTAGCTTTTCCATGGCAAGATCATTGCTTTGAAGAGCGGAATAAGATGGATGATTTCTGACTCTCTCGATAAATAAAAGAACTTCTTCCTTCGTCACCCCATGTCTAGTATCATAATATATTGTCTTCTGAACATTGGATATATCATAATATTTCAAATATTGTCTCGTCTGCCACAAAGACATTGTGTCTGAAATACCAGTGACATATTTGATAATTGTTTTCTGCATATGTTCAACATGCCACTCTCTCATCGGATAGCTATTATTTCGCTGTTTCAACAGTAGGATCTCTATTTGATATCTACACTTTATGACATTTAAGGGGGTAATAAATGGCGAATGGATAACAGTATTGGAAGAAGAAAGCAAGACATTTAGACACCAGAGTCCGAAGAAGGCTATTGGTTAGAATATACTTTTGTATTTTCCTCTTCCGTAAACACTAAAATAGTTAATGCTTGTAGCTTCTGTTATAATGCCCACTGCATATATCTTGGTTAACTGTACTTTGGGATCTGAAGAGAAAATTATTAATGAGGTTGCAAAGTTGTCTGGCGTAAAAGAAGTAAGGGGGACTTATGGCGTTCATGATATCTTTGTTAAGGTAAAATCAGACAACACAGAAACTATGAACCATACAATAACAAACAAGATTAGAAAGGTACCAGGAATCACATCAACAGTAACCTTGGTCGTCATTGAAGAGCAGGGTGGGAAAGGTGATACTTGACCCTCCCGAGGATTCTTCCTACACCCTCTTTAGTACAATAAGATTTAGTCGTTTTATCATAAAATGACGGTGTCCACTCCTTTTTTTCTTTTACCTTTTCGAATACAAATTATCCTACCCCAGCTGCCGGTTGATTTTTTGTGCTCACTTCTGATTTTTTGCTTCCGTGTTCTAGTTTCTCGTGTGTATTCAGTTTATCAATGCCTTCAAAAGTTATTCCATCACAAATAACAAATTTACTGTTCTAATTTAGTCCTCTTGTTGAGCCAGAAGAAATGGCATTCAGCATTATATATTATCATACAATATCTTGCTTAATTTGTATTGACACTTAAATGAGGACTTAGGACTACTAATGAAAGTTGAAGGAATTATTAAAATGAAAACGAAAAAGCCGAAAGATGTAGTTGATTAGAAATTGAGGTAAAAGAAGTATGAATCTTTTGGTATATTCTATCCTTCCCTGTATTTATTGCCACACCGATGGGCCTGATGTAGCATGTTTTCATTATAGGTCCAAAAGTTACTCCTGCATCAGTAAATACTCTAGCTGTTGGTATTAGTGTGTCCAGTTTGTTTCTAGCCAACTACCATACATGCGATCTCCTTCTTCTATCTCTCGTTGAATTTACATCAGTCATACTTCTAAGGTCTATCTTTACCCCAAAGGTTTGCGCTCCATCAGTGGAAGCCCTAGACATCACTTCTAATTCTATATGAGGTATTAATGGTTAGAGTAAAAGGGAACACCATTCTCCTTATTACTACTAGCCCTCTCCCTCCGCGTTGCCAATAGTACCGTTAGCAGATAGCCGAATCATATCATTGAATGTCTGTCCTCCGTCAGTGCTTATCCTACCAACGGGTTCATCAGATGTCGTATTAGTCGTGCCCCTTTCCCACCACGTGACAAGAACGTTATCCCCATCTGCTGATAGTTCCACATCTACTGAATCAGTTTCTGTGGTATTGCTAAGGTTTATCTTGTCACTAAATGTCTGTCCTCCGTCAGTGGATGTTCTAAAAAGAACTTCCCAATTACCGGATTTGTTTGAAAACCAAGTCACATACTCATTCTCTCCAACTACTACTGATTGACTCCCTCCTTGATAATTCCTGCGTGCTGCGTATCCATCCTGGGCCGTCAATAACACTGATGTTCCTAGGGTTATCATTATAATAACAACTAAAACTGGTTTCGAATCCATTACCGAGTTTTACAAGAAGGCGCTATATAAGAGAGCCCTAATTGAATACCGGATTGTATGACGATATTTTTCCTGGGTTCGTAACCGTACGCCAAACTATAATTTATCTTTTTGAAGATTCTAAAAATAAGTGATGCTTATTACGGCTCTTTTATCTCTGTGACTACAGTTCACAGTTGTTGCCGATGTCAATGGCATTATCGAACCCTGCTATTTAATATGTACCAGTACTACTTCAATTTGCTAGTGCTTTTTGTACTTAGTCTGGGAATCATACATCACTGACATATGTGACTATTAGCAAGAAATCGAAAGTAATGAATAAAATTATACAGTAATTAATTTCTGCTATTTCAAAAGGCCCAGATTGCAACTTAGAGTTATTTTTTCTCCCAGAACATAAAAGTCAAACTTTCTAAATTGTAAAGTTTCTGTCATATTTTTGCCTCTAGTTTCCACAACATACTAGTATTGGGAGTTTTCGGTAAAAGGAGTTATCGTTGTAAGCAAATCCATCCTTTTGTGTTTTAACACAAGGAACTTCAACTATACTTTCATTGAAGACTTGCTACAATCCAGGTCTGACTAGAATATTCTATATAGTCCTCAATTATATCACATACATTATATCCTCAAAACATGGAAATAGTTATGTCTTAGGAAAATCGCAGGAAACCAGGAAAACAATCAGAATGGAGCATGTTAATATCAATGAAGTTTCCGGCGGTGTTTATTCTCGAAAAATGGAATAGGTCAGAGGAATATCTAGTGATAATTCAAATGAACTACAAAGATCATCGGTTCAATCCGGACGAGACTCGACTGCTTTGTTATGACTAATTTAGATTCGAGTTAGTCCGGTCTATGACGTCCCAGCGGTACTCGGACTGGACTGGATCTTTTCTTTAATTCTTATAGGGATAAAAAAAGAAGAAAAACATATAGGTTGTAGACTTTATAATAAGGTGAAGGCAATGGGTGAAGAATTCGCTAAGGTGGCGGAAACAAAAGATATTAAGCCCTCTCAAATGAAAGCAGTTGAAGTTGATGGGGAAAGCATCTGTCTAGTCAATATAGACGGGAAATACTATGGTATTGGTAACATCTGTACACATGTCGGAGGTCCGCTTGATCAGGGAACAGTGGAAGGTCACGAAGTTGAATGCCCTTGGCATGGCTCGAAATTTGATGTCAGAACCGGTGAACCAACAAAGCCCCCCGCAAGGAGCTCAGAGCCAACATTCGAGGTAAAGGTAGAAGGAGAGAGCATACTCCTTAGGAAGCGAAAATAACGATGCACGAATCTCAACACGACTGAATCGGATGTTCCGGTGTCAAAAACTTACTGAAATACAGTCACATCAGCCAGTATCCTTAATCATTCCCAATAGAATAGCACGTTAAAATCGAATGCTTAATTAGATATATCTTGTCTCAATTAGCAAGGGTAAAAAAAATTGATGATAGTTAAATCCATATTTGATATTGACTTTGCCAAGCGAAAGGGCTTGCTACCCGTTGTAGTCCAAGACAGGGAAACAAAGGATATACTCATGCTTGCATATGCCAACGAGGAGGCGCTAAGATATACTATCAGGACAGGAAATGCCTGTTTCTGGAGTACCTCTCGCAATAAGTTATGGGTGAAAGGTGAAGAATCTGGTAATGTTCAACATGTCAAAGAAATACTTTTAGATTGTGACATGGATGCATTGTTGTATCAAGTAGAGTCAGAAAATCCAGCGTGTCATACGGGTCGTCGCTCGTGTTTCCATAATATTCTACAAAAAATTTGAAGAGTCATCAGAAAAGCTCAAATTATTGACTGGCTATCTTTCATATTCAAGGTAATCGTAATTTCAATGTTAATTAATACAAATATTTTGGCTCCAAAAATATAGTAATACTAAAATTTATCTAGAGAAACTTATCTAATACGGGTAAAGGGATTTAGATATGGGCGAAGTACGAGCGTTAAAATGTAGAGAATGTGGTAAAGAATATGAACCTCAGTTCAGATATGTATGTGAAGAATGTTTTGGCCCACTAGACGTCCAATACAAATTTCATTCTGATATAAATAGAGATACCTTTTCCTCACGAAAGGAGAAGAGCTATTGGCGGTATTTTGAAATGTTGCCCATTGCGAATAAAAATAACATTGTTAATTTGCATGCTGGTTTTACTCCCTTACAAAAGGCAGACAGACTTGCTAAGGAAATAGGAGGGCTTAAGAATCTGTTTATAAAGAATGACTCTGTAAATCCAACATTCTCATTCAAGGATAGGCCTGCAGGAATAGCTGTTTCAAGAGCCAAAGAGACTAAATTAAAAGCAGTAGGCTGTGCTTCTACTGGAAATCTAGCCTCTGCGACCGCAGCTCACGCGGCAGTTGCAGAATTGCCATGTTATATTTTTGCTCCCTCAGACATAGGGCATGTTAAGATTGCACAGGCGTTATCTTATGGTGCGGAATTTGTGGCAGTTGATGGCACCTATGACGATGCCAACAGAGTTGCTTCTATAATCGGGGATTCAAAAGGCATAGGTGTGGTAAATATCAATATGAGACCATACTATGTGGAAGGTTCAAAAACTCTTGCATATGAAGTAGCTGAGCAACTAGATTGGGAGATCCCGGATAATTTGGTTATTCCTGTTGGGAGCGGGGCAATGCTAAACGCAATTTGCAAAGGGTTTGAGGAATTACAATTGCTTGGTTTAGTTGACAAGGAAAGAGATTTCAAGATTACTGCCGCACAACCTCATGGATGTGCTCCTATAGTTGATGCTTTTAAGAAAAAGAGTGATGAGATTACTCCAGTGGAAAGTCCGAATACAATTGCAAAAAGCCTAGCTATAGGTGATCCAGGCGATGGACTGTATGTGTTGAAAAGACTTAGCCAATACAATGGAATTGCGGAGGAAGTTACAGATGAAGAAATTGTAGAGGGAATTCTTATGCTAGCAAGGACAGAAGGAATATTCACCGAACCTGCCGGGGGTGTGGCTATAGCAGTTCTTAAGAAATTAGTTGAAGGAGGTAAAATCGATAAAGATGAAAGAATAGTGTGCTACATTACAGGGAATGGACTAAAGGCTGCAGAAGCAATCACCAGTGCACTACCCAAACTTAAGAGTGTAAAGCCAGATGCACAAACAGTTTTAGCAATGATTAGATAAGTTATATGCTCTCAAATACATTATAATATATATTCGAAAAGAACAAGAAGATAAAAATGGCCAAGATCGAGTTTGTCGTTCCCTCAGTTCTCAATAAAGGCGCTGGAGAGAAAAAGATCTTATTGGAAGCAGTGTCTCTACAGGATGCTTTTTCCAAAGTTTCCGATCAAATGGGTGAGGATTTTAGGCGCAGGATATTTGATCTCGGTGGGAAACCCCGTCCTCTTATCAACATTTATGTGAATGGCAAAAATACGCGATTCGGTGGTAATGGCATGACTAGGTCATTGGCCGATGGTGACTCTATACATATTTTGCCGGCTGTTGCCGGAGGAGCGGAAATATCCCGTGAAGATATGCAGCGTTATTCTAGGCAGATAATGCTCGAGGAAATCGGATTTGCAGGAATGGAAAAACTTCGCAATGCACATGTCTCAGTCATAGGGGCGGGTGGGATTGGAAATCCTGTAATAACTCAATTGACCGCAATGGGCATAGGCAAGCTAAAAATAGTCGATAGGGATGTGATAGAGATCTCTAATCTGCACAGGCAACACCTGTATACCGACGAGGACATTGGCAAGGTAAAGGTTGAAGCTGCCTTGGAAAGGCTGAGGAAGATAAATCCTCAAGTTGAAATTGAGGCAGTTCCTACATCTGTTACCATCTATACTGCAGAAGACCTGGTTAAAGGAAGTGATATCGTTATTGATGCTCTCGACAGTATTGAGGCAAGGTATGCATTAAATGATGCATGCATAAAGCAAAATATTCCGTTCATATACGCTGGAGCGTTGGGGATGCTGGGCTCAGTTTGTACCATATTGCCCAATAAAACCGCATGTTTGCGATGCATGTTTCCTAAACTGGAGGAAGATGAGATGCCGACCTGCAGCACGGAAGGAGTACATCCATCAATATTGTACCTTGTGAGCGGCATCCAGGTATCTGAGGCAGTAAAATTAATAACGGGACAACAACCAACACTTGCAAATACTCTACTCTATGTCGACTTGACTAATCTTTCCTTTGAAAAAATACAGATGTTAAGATACGAGGACTGTCCGTCCTGTGGACCCAAGAAAATGGAAGTAAGTACATTAATGGCACAAAATTCTCAAAAAGGGACACAGACCAGCAGTGAACTGGATGATACTCTTGTAAGACGGAAGGAAGAAATGATGTTGGTGCAAGAACAAAAGCAACTAATAATAGAAGAACTTTGTGGAAGAGACATGGGTAAAAGAACGTTTACCATTACTCCGACAAACCAACTTTCTTCTAAACCCATAGATCTGGCTGCGATAATAAGGAATGCAAACGTCACGGGATTCAGAGTAAAGACAAAAGGTAACATGGGTGTGACTGCAATAAGCAACGTTACTGAGAAGAATAGTAATAATATTAGTTCACCTAGACTCTCGGTAAGCTTTTTGACAAGTGGTGCTGCAACGATTGTCGGAGCAAAAAGCGAGCAAGAAGCCTTAGCTATTTATCGGGATTTCGCTGACGGAAAAGCTTGAAGGCTTAATTTTTCGCCTAAATTTCAAAAAAAATTCATAGGACAAAATAATAACAAGAGTCTATCGTTAATAGTTCTTGTAGTCTAATTAATGGAATCGATCTCAATTAATATATAGACACGGATAGTTTAATATTATAATAGATGTCATTTAGAAATGGTAATAATGACAATGATCCTTTGATAAGTTTAGAACAATTGCTAAATGGCGAGAAACTAGAGAATATTGACTTTCTTCAAATTAGATATACTGATGTTCCCGGTAGGTTTTTAGCGAAATATCTTCTTCTCAGTGACAATCCCGACTCGCTCTACGACTCATTAAGAGGAAGCGTCGGAGTAGATGGTTCATCTGTAAAAGGATTTTCGAACATAGAAGAATCAGATCTATTACTAGTACCAGATAGATCCACAGTAAGATTGACACCCATATCATCAAATTACAAAACTGCTACAGTAATTGCGGATGTATACAAGGGATACAACTCCGGTAGATTAACTAAAGATCCAAGATATGTGTCGCAGCGTTTGGAAGAATACCTGACCGAAAATAGCATGCAGTGTCAGATAGGACCTGAAGTTGAATGTTTTATTTTTGACAGCATTGACTTTAAGCATGATAGTAATAGTTCAAACCCGTTGATTGTTTCATCTGAACAATACGAAAACGGCAAATACCCAATACGCAGAAAAGGTGGATATGATGCTCCTCCATTTCAGGACTCGCTAATAGAATTTAGGTTTGAAGTAGCCGAAATATTAAGAAGATATTATGCCATACAAGTTACAAATCTAAACCACGAAGTGGCTAGTAATGGACAAATTGAAATTAATTTTAGGCATAACACGTTGACAAGGTCAGCGGATAACGTGCAAACTTTCAAGGATGTTGTAAGAAATATTGCGAAACAATACAATAAAGTGGCAACATTTATGCCTAAACCAATATTCGGTCAAGGGGATCCCAAAAATGAGAGTGATAATGGTTCAGGAATGCATACGAGTATTAGTTTGTGGAGCGGCGGATCATCATCTTCCTCTTCCGCGTCGTCTGATCGCTCGTCATTTAAGTCAGGAACTAACATATTCTACGATCGAAACGATAACTATGCCGAATTGAGTCAGACTGGCCGATATTTCATTGGCGGAATTCTAGAACATGCATCCTCATTAGCAGCAATTGTAGCCCCGACAGTAAATTCATATCATCGCATGATACCTGGATTTGAAGCCCCAGTCTATGTGGCTTGGTCAAGGGGAAACAGATCTGCTATTATAAGGGTTCCAGTTAATGAAAAGAACATTTCAAAATCGAAACGAATCGAATTTAGAGCACCCGACCCATCCGCTAACCCATATCTAGCGTTTTCGTCGATAGTCGCTGCAGGTCTTGATGGCATCAAGAAGAAAACGGATCCTGGGAGCTCTGTTGATAACGATATTTATAAGATGTCTGAGCAAAATAAAAGTAAGCTAGGAATAAAATCGCTTCCAGGAACCTTGACAGATGCGTTAGAAGA
>Ga0193741_1000091_pt1 | contig 21896 bp, 22 predicted proteins | sample L2s2metaG_FD_143059 | JGI IMG/M metagenome (GOLD analysis project Ga0193741, IMG submission 143059) | Soil microbial communities from a riparian zone of the East river system, Colorado, United States - L2s2 | ecosystem: Environmental > Terrestrial > Soil > Riparian zone | place: USA: East River...
TCGAGGACGCGCAGCATTTCTTCTTTCACGAGCTCACGCAGGCTTTCGCCGCGCCGCTGCCGCCCGCGGACGGCTGCCACGATCTCGCCGCTCGCCGCGACGCCCACGTCGGCCATCAGCAGAATCTCTTCGAGGTTCTCGGCCGTGTCGACGTCGATCTCCCGAGTGCGCGCCTCCGGCGTACTCCCGAGACCGACCATCTCATCGAGTTGATCGAGACGATCTTTGAGCTGCTGCGACGTCTTCTGCAGCCCCTGCTTTAGCTTGTCAAACAGACCCAACGGATTTCCTTTTGCCTTCTGCCTTTTGCCTTCTGCCTTGTTCAAGCATGCTCAAGCTTCTGCTTGCGACCCATGAGATTGCGGATCGCGGTCTGCGGATCGGTCCGGCCGGACAGCACGTCCGACATCTCGCTCGCAATCGGGAGCTCGATACCATGTGTAGCACTCAACGCGAGCGCGGCCTCGGTCGTCCGCACGCCTTCGGCGACCATCCTGGTGCCGGCGAGAATCTGCTCGAGCGTCTGCCCCTTTGCGAGAGCGAGGCCGAGCCGGCGGTTCCGGCTGAGATCGCCGGTGCACGTCAGCACGAGATCGCCCAGGCCGGCCAGGCCGGCGAGCGTGTCGCGCTGCGCGCCGAGCGCCACGGCGAGTCTCGACAACTCGGCAAGTCCGCGAGTCATCAATGCGGCCTTGGCATTGTGGCCGAGGCCAAGCCCTTCGACGACACCCGCCGCGATGGCGATGATGTTCTTGAGGGCGCCGCCGAGCTCGACGCCGACGACATCGCTGCTGCCGTAGAGACGCAGCGCCGGCGAGCGGAAGTACGCCATCACCGACTCGACCACCGCGGGTGAATCGCCGGCCGCGACCAGCGCGGTCGGCAGCTTGCGTGCGAGCTCGCTCGCAAAGCTCGGGCCGGACAGCACGACGATCTCGCCAGCGTCCGGCAATTCCTGCCGGAGCACCTGCGACATGCGGAGCATCGATCCTGCTTCAAGCCCCTTCGTCGCACTGACGATCGCGCACGAACGCGGCAGATGCGCGTTGGCCTGGCGCGCCACGTCGCGCACCCCGTGCGACGGCGCCGCAATTACCACGAACTGCGCGCCATCGAGAGCCGCCGCCATGTCGTTCGTTGGCGAGAGGACCGGCGGCAGTTCGATGCCCGGCAAGTAAGTCGTGTTCTCGCGTGACGAGGCCATGCTGGAGGCAAGCGCGGCATCGCGCGCCCACAGTCGGACGTCGTGTCCCGTATGGGCCAGATGCACGGCCAACGCCGTGCCCCAGCTGCCCGACCCGATCACGCCGATACGCTGGGTCATGTTCCGAGCGCGCGCTCCGTGCGGGACAGCAGCCGCGCCACGTTGCCGCGGTGCCGGAACAGGATCAAGACCGCGACGATGGTCACGCCGACGTCAACGGCGGGACGACCCGGTGTCATCCATTCGACGATCGGCAGGACGACCGTCGCGACGATCGATCCCAACGAGACGAAGCGGCTGCGCGCGACGATGAGCGCGAATGCAGCCGCGGCGATCAGCGTCGGGATCGGTGCGAGCACACCGAAGACGCCGCTGGCGGTCGCCACGCCTTTGCCGCCTTTGAAGCGCAGCCAGATCGGATAGATGTGCCCGATCACCGCCGCCACTCCCGCGGCGACCGCATGCGATCCACCGCCGGCGAGCCACACCGCGGCCGCGCCCTTCGCCATGTCGGCACACATCACGGCGAGCGCCGTCGCCAGTCCCGCGGCGCGATACACGTTGGTGGCGCCGACGTTGCCGCTGCCGACGGTGCGCAGATCGATCCCGCCGGCACGCTTCTGTGCGAGGAGATAACCGATGGGCAGCGAGCCCACGGCGTAGCCGATCAGGATGGCGGGAATCATTTCGCGGCTCTGATCAAAGGAGCGCTGACCAATCCAGTATAGTGCGGCCCCTGCTGCGACAATTGGCTGCGGTAGAGCGTCACGCGGTCGACCACTGACGTGACGTGCTTGACCTCGACGGACTGCAGGATCTTCGGCCAGTCGACGCCGGCGCCCGCCATCTTGACCCGGCCGAGCGTGAGGTGCGGCAACAACGCGCGATCGTCGAGCTCGACCGCATTCACGCCGCCGAGCCGCCGCGACACTTCCGCTTCCACCTCCGCGAGCGGCGCCGCGCCATGGGTCACGCCAAGCCAGAGCGCGCGTGGATTTCTCGACGAGGGAAATGTGCCGATGCCCCGCCACACGAGCTCGAACGGCGCCACCGCGATCGGCGGCATCAACAGCTCCTGCAGCCGCTCGACCTCAGGCGGCTCGACTTCGCCGATGAACTTGATGGTGACGTGCAGCGCCGCCGGCTTGACCCAGACCACTTTCGGCGGCGTCTTCACCGCCTCGAGCTTGCCGGTCAGCGTGCCAACCACGCGTGTGACTTCGCGGCGAACCGCGTCGCCGACATCCACCGCGACGAACACCCTCATGGCGCGGTGATCAGGAAGCGCCGCAGCATGTCGATCGCCCAGTTCGCCGACATCGCCTTCACCATTTCGCGGCCGCCAGGAAAACGGAAGGTCCGCACCTTCGATGCGCCGGCGTCGACCGCGATGCACACCGTGCCCACCGGCTTCTGCTCGCTGCCGCCGCCGGGCCCGGCAATGCCGGTAATGCCGACGACGACATTGACGCCCGCGCGCTTGCGGATGCCCGCGGCCATCGCCAGCGCGACCGGCTCGCTCACCGCTCCGTGCTCCGCGATCAACGCCTCGGGCACGTCGAGTAACTCGCTCTTCGCGCGATTGCTGTAGGCGACGATGCTGCGTTCGAGATACTCGGAGCTGCCGGGAATGTCCGTCATCCGCGATGTCGCGAGCCCGCCCGTGCACGACTCCGCGAACCCCACCCACCAGCCCCGCGCGCGCAGCAGATCGCCGACCACCGCTTCGAGCACGGCGCCATTGGTGCTCACGAGATCGGCACCGAGCGCCGGCGTCAGCGCCGACACCGCGATGTTCAACGCCTCCTCCGCCGCGACCGCGTCGGCGGATTGCGTCACCAGGTGCAGCTCGACCTGTCCCAGTCCGGCCAGAATCGTCGTCTCGATCGGCGGTGATTGATTCAGCCACTGCGAGTAGATCGGCTGGACGATCTCCTCGACGGCCGATTCGCCTTTGCCGGCGACGCGCACCAGCCGGCGATGCAGCCGCACGCCGCCGGCGATCGCACCGAGACGGCGTCGCACCTCGCCGTCCATCATCGGCTTCATTTCCCTGGGTGGACCCGGCAGCAGCGCGATCACGCGATCGCCGTGCGCGATCCAGAGGCCGGGCGCGGTGCCATGCGGATTGTCGAGGACGATCGCGCCCCGCGGCACCATCGCCTGCCGGCGGTTGACCGCCGGCATCTTCCAGCCGCGCGCCGCGAAGCGCCGCTCCATGGCGTCGACGATCGACGGCTCCTCGTCAAGCACCAGGCCGAGATGGGCCGCCACGACTTCGCGCGTCAGATCGTCGTCCGTGGGACCAAGACCGCCGGTGAGAATCAACACGCGATGCCGCGCCAGCGCATGCTCGACGTGCGAGGCGAGCTCCGCGCGGTTGTCGCCGACGATCGCCTTGAACGCCACCGCGATGCCGAGGTCGTTGAGCACCTCGGAGACGTACAGGGAGTTGGTGTCGGTCTTGTGCGGCGTGAGCAGCTCGCTGCCGACGGCGAGGATGGCCGCGGTCAGGCCGTCAGCCATGCCGGCACCATCCACACGCACGCGCGCAGCGCGAGGTGCGCATAGAGTCCCGCCACCGCATCGTCGGCCATGATCCCGAGCCCGCCGTGGAGATGTTCGAGTTGCGCCGCGGGATACGGCTTGAAGACATCGAGCACGCGAAAGAACAGGAACCCGAGCGCGATGCCGGTCAACGACAGCGGCAGGAGCGCCAGCGTGATCAGCATCCCGAGGACCTCATCGATCACGACCACGCCTGGATCCTTGCGAGCGAGCGCGACCTCGGTACCCTGCGCGGCCCACACACCGATCGCGAAGACGGCCACGATCGCCGACAGCTCGATGACGGGCACGCCGATCCACCGAATGAAGGCGAAGAGCGCGAGCGCCGCCAGCGATCCGGCGGTGCCTGGCGCGATCGGAAAGAAACCAACATAGCCAAAGCTCGCTATGAAGACCGCCACACCTGTCATTCCTGGACCACGCGCGTCCCGGCGAGTCGATCATGGATCGCCCGATGATCGCTCGTGAACAGCGCGGGCAGGTATGACAGGCCAAGCGTGATCGGCACCAACATGCAGCCGAGCGCCCGCAGCATCCCGCCGGCCGCGTCGACCGGCCGGCCGTCGTCGCCAATGACGCGCAGGCTGAGCACCATCTTTCCAATCGTCTGGCCTCCCGCCACGGTGAACGCGGCGACGTAGCCAAACGCCAGCGTGGCGAGGAATCCCACGAAGGGCACGGGCGACAACACGCGCAGGTCCTCGATCGTGTTCTGCAGGCCCGTGACGCGCAGCGTCAGGTACAACACCGCCGCGTCGATCCCCACGAGCAGCACGACATCGATCAACCCGGCGCCGACCCGCGCGCCGAGCGACGGCATCTCCATCAACGACGCGACGGTGTCGCTGGCGGCCTGCGACGCCGCGCCTGACCTCGCTGACGGTTCGAAATCAAGCGAGTCAACGCGCGCGGGCCGCGTGGTCCTCGGCCGATTCCGCGGCACTTCGGGCGTCGATCGCCGCACCGCGAGAGGCGGCCGGGCCGCGGGCGGCGGCACGAGTGGGCCGTCATCGAACGGCAGCCCGCCCTCATCCGATGCCGCCGTCATTGCGGCGGCAGGGGCGGGCATCGTGATCGCGGCCGGTTCATCCTCTGCCGGAATCGCCAGGCTGGAATCGTCGATCGGTTCTGCGATCGCTTCCGGCGCGTCGTCGTCGAGCACGGTGATGGTCGGCGCCTCGAGTTTTCGCTCGCGAGGAAGCTCGTTGGAATCGGGTGGAGCGGAGGCGGACGGCTCCGGGTCGCCGAACAAGCGATCAAGATCCAGCGCCGAGGCGCTCAACCGGTCGCTCTGCCGCTTGATGGCCGGCAGCTCAAAATCGTTTCCGGATTCCGTCCTGCGATCGGCGCCCTGAAGCGTCAGTTCTGGTTCGGAGGCAAACGGCGCAAGTGAAAAGTCGTACTGACAGTTCCGGCAACGATCGGTGGTCTCGAACCCGAGATAGCCGCACTTAGGACATTTCATTCGCGAGGTGGCGATACGGGAGCGGCGATGGACGATGCCGATGACGCTTCGGCGCCGGCCACGGCCAGCAGTTCTCGTTGAATGTCGGCACGCAGACGCTCTGCATCCGGTCGAAGCGCGTCACCGACCGGGACCCGATCCAGCGAGCGGAGCGCATCGCGCAACTTTCCGCCCGCAAACAAGGCGCGCGCCCGCGCCACGTAGGCTTCCGTCGGCGACGGGATTGGCAACGGGGACTGTGGCGTCACGAGAGTGGCCGACGTGCCGGTGGTCGCCTGCGCGGGGAACCAATCGGCGAGGCCATTCGGCGCGACGAACACGAAGGTGATACCGGCGACCAGCACGATCGCAGCCGCGGTAATCCACCACATCGCAATCGTGCCTCGGCGCAGATTCGCGTCGGCGAGCGGTGACTCGCGCAGCACGCGTTTCCGCGCGGCCGGCGCGACCGGCGACGCGGCCCGTGTGCCGGCATCGAGACGATCGATACGGCCGATGACGCCGAGCGCGACATCATGCGAGGCGCCCTGATCGAGGGCGTCGCTCAACAAGGCGCGGGCGCGCACCACTTCGCCCTTGTCAAACGCCTCGAGTCCTTCGTGGACCAACGCTTCAGAGATGCGCTGCTGCTCTGCTTGCGCGCTGCGGGCGCGATCGATGTAGGCGCGCGCGCGATCGTGATTGCGATCGAGGAACAGGACGCGTGTCCAGAGGTTGATGGCCTCTTCGAACTCGTCGGCGAAATAGTGATCGAGACCCGTGACCAGGAGATGCTCGATCCGCGCGTCGTCTTCGGCGCCTGGAAGCGCCTCGGACCGGCGCGGGCCTGACGGTTGGCGGTCGGCCATGGGTAAGTGGCGGCAATTATAGCACTTACATTAACCTTGAGACACATGGCCGTGATCGAATGTGTCCCGAACGTCAGTGAAGGCCGCCGCCTCGATGTGATCGAGAAGATGGCCGCCGCGCTCAAGGCGGTGCCGGGGCTTCGCGTCCTCGACGTGCAGTCAGATGCCTCGCACAACCGCTCGGTATTCACCCTGGCCGGCGACGCCGCCGCCTTGAGCGCCGGGATTCCGGTGCTTTTCGAGCGCGCGGTGGCCGATATCGACTTGCGAAACCACACGGGCGAACATCCGCGCCTCGGCGCGGTCGACGTCGTGCCGTTCATTCCGATCGACGGCGTGACGATGGACGAGTGCGTAAAGCTCGCGAAGGCCGTCGCCGCCGACGTCGCGTCCCGTTTCACGCTGCCGATCTATTTGTACGAAGACGCTTCGGCGAATCCGGCGCGCAAGAACCTCGAGGACATCCGCCGCGGCGAGTTCGAAGGCCTGGCGGCGAAGATGGCGACGCCGGAGTGGGCCCCCGATTTCGGTCCAGCCGCGCCGCACCAGAGCGCGGGCGCTTCCGTGATTGGCGCGCGCATGCCGCTCATCGCCTACAACATCAACCTCGATACCAATCGTCTCGATGTCGCGAAGAAGATCGCCGCGGCCATCAGGATGAGCAGCGGCGGCTTGCGATACGTGAAGGCGATGGGCATCCCGCTCGAGGACCGCGGCATCGTCCAGGTGTCGATGAACCTGACCAACTACGAGAAGACGCCAATCTTCCGCGTCTTCGACCTCGTGAAACGTGAAGCGGAGCGATACGGCGTGAGCGTGCTCGAGAGTGAAATCGTCGGTCTGGTGCCGGCGGCTGCGCTGCGGCAGTCCGTCGAGTATTACCTGCGGCTCGAAGGCTTCTCCGCGGAGCAGGTGCTCGAAAACAAGCTTAGGTCCCGCCCCGGGGAGTGATTCCAAACGCGCGCAGCTTCTTATAGAGATTCGAACGCTCGACGCCGAGCACTTCGGCCGTGCGCGACATGTTGCCTTGTTGCGCGGCGAGCGTCTGCAGGATGTAGTCCTTTTCGAATTGATCGCGAGCATCCGACAACTGCCGCACGGGGCCCTGCGCCGCCGGGATCTCAGGCACGCCGTCACGTCCGAGGAATCCGAGGTCCTGCGCGGTGATCGTGTCGTCGCTGACCATGATGATCACGCGCTCGATCACGTTGCGCAGCTCGCGCACGTTGCCCGGCCAGCCGTATTGCTGCAGCCGCGCCGCGGCCTCAGGCGCCAGCCGTTTCGGCCGACGTCCGTATTCAGCCGCCAACAGCGCCATGAAATGCTCGGCGAGCATCGGGATGTCGTGCTGGCGGTCGCGCAACGCGGGCACGAAGATCGGGATCACGTTCAACCGGAAATAGAGATCTTCGCGGAAGCGTCCGGCCCGAATCTCGCCCGGCAGATCCTTGTTGGTCGCGGCCAGCACCCGCACGTCGACTCGGATCCGCTGCGTGCCGCCGACGCGCTCCATCACCTGTTCCTGCAGCACGCGCAACACCTTGGCCTGGGTCTTCAGGCTCATGTCGGCGATCTCGTCGAGGAAAATCGTGCCGCCGTGCGCCTGCTCGAAGCGTCCCGGCTTGTCGGCGACCGCGCCCGTGAACGCGCCGCGCACGTGTCCGAAGAGCTCCGACTCGATCAACTCTTCGGGGATCGCCGCGCAATTCACCTCGACGAACGGTCCGCTCTTGCGCCGGCTCGTCTGATGAATCGTGCGCGCGACCAGTTCCTTGCCAGTGCCGTTCTCGCCGAGAATCAGCACGCGCCCGTTGGTCGGCGCGGCCAGCGAGACGTGCTCGCGCAGCTGCGTCATCGCCGGGCTCTCGCCCACCATCGTGTACTGCTCCTGGCGATCGACCTTCGCGCGCAGGACGCGATTCTCGGCCTCGAGATCGCGCTGCCGCAGCGCGTTGCGGACGACGAGCACCGTCTTCTCGAGCGACAGCGGCTTTTCGATGAAATCGTAGGCGCCCATCTTGATGGCGCGCACCGCGGATTCGATGTTGCCGTGGCCGGAGATGATCACGACCTGCGAGTCGATCTGGCGCTCGCGCAAGCGCTGCAGCGTGGTCAGGCCGTCGAGCCCGGGCAGCCAGATGTCGAGCACGATGACGTCGTAGGCCGCGCCGTTGGCCTTTTCGAGACACTCTTCGCCGGTGTCGGCGGTGTCGACGTCGAAGCCTTCGTCTCTCAGCACGCCGCTGATCGACGATCGGACGCCCGGTTCATCGTCGACGACAAGAATGGCTGGCATCAGGCGGGTAGCTCGATGATAAAACGGGTGCCGGTCGGCATGTTGTCGGTGACGTCGATGCTCCCGCCATGCTCCGCGACGATGCGGCGCACGATCGCGAGACCGAGACCGCTGCCGCGGCCTTTCGTCGAGTAGTACGGCAGGAACAGCTTGTCGCGTTCCGCGGCCGGAATCCCGGGACCGGTATCCGACACGACGATGCGCACGAGACTGTTCGGGACGTCGCGCGCGGTTTCGATCACGATCGTGCCCTGGCGGCCCATCGCCTCGATGGCGTTGTCGATCAGGTTGATCATCACGCGCTTCATCTGCTCGGGATCGAGCCGGACCTGCGTCACCGCCGGATCGTAGTGCTTCTGGAATTCGACCGACGCGAACAAGCCGTCATAGATCGCAAGGGTGTCGCTCAGGAATGCATGCAGCTCGGTCGGCACCGCGCGCGGCGCCGGCATGCGCGCGAACTGCGAGAATTCGTCGACCAGCCCCTTCAGGGATTCGACCTCGCCAATGATCGTCGACGTGCACTCCTGCACCAGATCCTGCAGCGGCGGCGCCACGTCGCTCAACTTTCGCCGCAGCCGCTCCGCTGACAGTTGAATCGGCGTCAGCGGATTCTTGATCTCGTGGGCGAGGCGCCGCGCCACTTCGCGCCAGGCCGCCACCTTCTGCGCGCGGATCAGCGGCGTCACGTCGTCCACCACCAGCACGGTGCCGTCGAAGCTGCCGTCCGTGCCCGCGACGCGCGTCGCGGCGGCGACGACGTGCCGCTCGCGCCCATCGCGCACCAGCGCGACTTCCTGCGCGAACGAATCCATCTTCGCGCGCGCCGCCTGATCGAGCACATCGTTCACCGGCGCGAGGTCGGGCCGCGCGAAGATATCGACCGCCGCGCTGCCAATGACATCACCGGTCAACTCGAGCAGCCGCAGCGCCGACGGATTGATGGTGCCGATGCGGCCAGCGCGATCGATCGACACGACGCCGGTCGCGATCCGCTCGAGGATGGCTTCGATGTAGCGGCGCCGGCCTTCGCCTTCGTCGTGCTTGCGCTCGAGATCGACGCCGGCCCGCTCGAGGCGGCGGCGGCTCTGCGCCACTTCGGCCGCCATGGCGTTGAAGGCTTCAACCATCGAGCCGAACTCGTCGCTGCCCTCGTGCTCGATGCGGTGATCGTAGTGTCCGGCGCCGATCTCCTTCGCCGCCTCTGACAGCATCTGCACTGGTCGCGTGATGCGCTTCGCGAGATACAGGCCCATCCACGTCGAGCCGACGAGAATCAGCAGCGTCACCATCACGAAGAACGAGACGTAGACTCCGGCGAGCGGCTGCTTGAGCACGACCAGTTGCTGGTAGTCCTCGTACGCTTTCGACATGCGCCGCGCGCGCTCCGCGAGATCGCCGGAAAGATAGTCACTCGCCACGACGACGCCGGTGATCTGGCCGGATGCATTCCGCACCGCGGTCGCCACGTGCTTCAAGAGCCCGCCCTCGGCCATCGGCTCCTCGATGCTCGGCGCGGCTTCCCCGGCGGCGGCGCGTGCCGCCAGACGATCGGCCGAGGCGCGCGCCCAGCCTTGCGGCATCGACGGCGAGGCGACATCGACCAGCGAGATGACCTCAATCGGCTGATTCGGCACGCGCACCGCGCGATAGACCTGCACCATGCTGATGCGCTGCCCCGCCACTTCGGGCGTCACCACGTTCTGCACCGTCGCGATCTCGGCGGTCCCGAGATCGACGCGGCTCAACGACCGTGCCAGGCGCGAGGCCTGTTCGGCGACAATGCGCTCACGCTCCTGGTAGTAATCGCCGGCGATGCTGTTGGGCCGGCCAGGATCTCTTCCATCGGCGCGTTGAACCAGCGATCGACCGCGGTGAGCACGACACGGCTGCCGACGATCAGCACGAGCACCGCCGGAACGACGGTCATCCCGAGCATCGCGAGGACCAGCTTGGCGCGGAAGCGGCCGAACGGCAGGCCGCTGCGGCCTTCCATGATCGACTTGATCACGTTGCGCGCCAGCACGAACGCCAGCGCGACGAGCATCGTGACGTTGGTGACCGAGAGCGCGATCAACACGACTTCCGTCAGGAAGTCCGGCGAGAGCGTCGAGGTGCGATCCGCCAGCCAGATGATCCCGCCCAGCACCACGAGCAGGATGACGATGCCGGCGAGGATCAGCGGAGGATTGTCGCGAAAGGGCCGCCGCGCAGGCGGCGCCGGCTTGGCAACCGGACGCGACACGGAGCTGAGCTTGGCGGTACCCGCCACAGCTAATCCTTATGGCCCTTCAAGGCGCGAACCTCGTGCGCGAAGTCGTCGACGTCACGGAAGTCGCGATACACCGACGCGAAGCGCACGTACGCCACTTGATCGAGCTTCTTCAGTTCCGACATGACGTGCGCGCCAAGCTCGCGGCCCGACATCTCGCGCTCCGGTCGATCGTTCAGCATCTGTTCGGCGCGATCGGCGATCTCGTCGATGTCGGACGGCTTGATCGGCCGCTTCTCGCACGCCTTCAGCAGGCCGGCCACCAGCTTCGATCGCTCGAAGCGCTCGCGCGTGCCGTCCTTCTTGACCACCATGTACGGGATCTCTTCGATGCGCTCGTAGCTCGTGAAGCGCTTCTTGCACGTGTCGTTGAGGCACTGGCGGCGCCGGCGAATGACATCGCCCTCGCGGCTCTCGCGCGAGTCGACCACCTTGTCGCCGATGTCGCCGCAAAACGGACATTTCATCCGAGGTCTCCTCGCGCCATGCCGCCCAGTTTCAGCCCGTCCTGCACGATGAACAGCAGGCCCGATAATCACCGGCCCGACCGAGAGATCGCATGCAGCACGATCGCCGCGCCGACGGCAGTGTTGTTGTCGGCGCCGAAGAACGCCGTCGCGCCAAACCGGTACGCCTCATGAAAACCGCCGACGCCGCCCGGCGTCGGAACGGCCACGCCGACGACCAGCGGCCCCAGCATCAGCCACGCACCCGTGAACGGCATCGCGATCCCGAAGGCGATCGACACCGCCCAGATGCCGCTCGCGATCGCGACCCAAAGCACCATCGACCAGGCGATGGCGGCGGCCAGCCGTCCGGGGCTGCGCACGACCGCAAAGCCCTCCGCGAACGTCTGCGCGAAGCGCGCGATCATCGCGGCGATGCGCGCCGGCAGAATCGCCTCCGCCTTCAACACCCACGCGTGCAGCCGCTCGGGGTGGCCCGCCACGAAAAACATCACCGCCAGCATGCCGACCGCGACGGGCGCCATCATCAACCCGCCGAACCGAACCGCCTCGAACGCCTTCGAATCGCGCGCCTCGATCCCGGGATCGAACCAGATCAGGAACACCGCCATCAGCAGCAGCACGGCCACCAGGTCGAGGATGCGCTCGACGATGATCGTCGCAAACGCGGCGGTCGCGCTCAGTCCCTCTCGCCGGGCCAGCAGGTAGGGACGGATCACTTCGCCCGCGCGCGCCGGCAAGACCGCGGAGGCCGCAAATCCGATCACCGTTGCCCGAAACACCGTGCTGAACCGCGTCTTTCCCAACGGACCGAGCAGGTACTGCCATCGCTCGGCGCGCACCACGAACGTTCCGCAGGTCAACGCCAGCGACAGCAGCAGGAAATCCGTCCGAGCCTTGGTGACTGAAGCCCATACCTGACTGAGATCCGCGTTCCTGAGAAAGACTGCGAGGAGGCCGACGGCCAGCGCAATGACTACTACGGTCCGAATTACGTTTCGCAAGTCGTTTCCATACTACCGGAAGTGTCTCTTCTGAGACACACCCCACTGATTGGCGTCTTGCCTCCGCCACGTTGCACGCGTACTATGTGGACTCTTCACGCGAGCGCCCGTGCCTTCACACGTTCTTTTAGATACGAAACTTGACGGTTTGTCCCTGGTTCGCCGCGGCAAGGTCCGTGATGTGTACGCGGCCGGCGACGACCTCATCCTCGTCGCCACCGATCGCATCTCCGCGTTCGACTACGTGCTGGGCTCCGGCATTCCGGACAAGGGCCGCGTGCTCAACCAGTTGTCCGCCTTCTGGTTCGGGCGCACCGGCGGCATCATCACGAACCATGTGATCTCGACCGAGGTTGCCGCGTATCCGGAGAGCGCGCGTCGGTTTGCCGCCGAGCTCAAGGGTCGATCGATGCTGACGCGTCGCACGACACCGTTGCCCGTCGAGTGCGTCGCGCGCGGCTACCTCTCGGGATCGGGATGGAAGGACTACAAGGCGACCGGCGAAGTCTGCGGCATTCCGTTGCCGAAAGGCCTCAAGGAATCGGATCGCCTGCCCGAGCCGATCTTCACGCCCGCGACGAAGGCCGAGTCCGGTCACGACGAGAACATCAGCGAGGCTGCGGCGGCACAGGTCGTCGGCGGCGAGCTCCTCGCGCGCTTGAAGACACTCACGCTCGAGCTCTACGCGCACGGCGTGGCGCACGCCGAATCGAAGGGCATCATCCTCGCCGATACGAAGTTCGAATTTGGATTGACCGATTCCGGTGAGCTGCTGTTGATCGACGAGATGATGACGCCGGATTCGTCACGCTACTGGCCGAAAGACACCTATTCCCCGGGCGGCCCGCAACCCAGCTTCGATAAGCAGTACGTGCGCGACTATCTCGAATCGATCAAGTGGAACAAGCAGCCGCCCGTACCCTCGCTGCCGTCCGAGGTCGTCGAAAACACGCGCGCCAAATACCTCGACGCCTACCGCCGGCTCACCGGCCGCGAACTGGATACCACACGTGCATAGGCTCCTCGAACAACTCGTCGACGAGATGGTGACTCGCGGTGTCCACTATGAAGACGCCCAGCGCGAGTTCGAGAAGCGCTTCGTCACGAAAGTGATTAACAAGTGCGATGGCAACCTCTCGAAAGCCGCTGACGCGCTGGGGGTGCATCGCAATACGCTCGCTCGCAAGATGTCGACGCTCAAGATCAAGGCCCGCACGCTGTCGTAACCGCCTCATCCGACCAACAAAGGCCGTCCCGGTCGAGCTGTCTTGACCCTTTTTTCAGGGCTTAGTATGATTAGCAGTCGCTCGCATCGACTGCTAGCTCAATGGGCGGTCGACTGCCAGCACTCGTAAGCATCAGCCAGCAACGCAACACCAACCAAGTTCGCAGAGACGGAGAGCAACACATATGGCTTTAAGACCGCTCCACGACCGCATCCTCGTGCAGCGCATCGAGGAAGAAGAACAGAAAGTCGGCGGCATCATCATCCCGGACTCGGCCAAGGAAAAGCCGCAGCAAGGGAAGGTCGTCGGCGTAGGCGCTGGCAAGGCCGACAAAGACGGCAAGCGCATTCCTCTCGATGTGAAACAAGGCGACACCATCCTGTTCGGGAAGTACTCGGGACAGGAAGTGCGGGTCGATGGCGAAGATTACTTGATCATGCGCGAAGACGAAGTGCTCGCGGTGATTGAGGGCGGCAAGAAGAAGTAACCGGGAGATTTATTGACATGGCTAAGCAGATTATTTACGGCGAGCAGTCACGCCAGGCGATTCTTCGCGGCGTGAACCAGCTGGCGGACGCGGTCAAGGTAACCCTCGGCCCGAAGGGCCGCAACGTCGTCCTGGACAAGAAGTTCGGCTCCCCCACCATCACCAAGGATGGCGTGACGGTGGCCAAGGAAATCGACCTGAAGGATCCGCTCGAGAACATGGGCGCCCAGATGGTGCGCGAAGTCGCCAGCAAGACCTCGGACACGGCCGGTGACGGCACGACCACGGCGACCGTCCTCGCGCAGGCGATCTACCGCGAAGGCGCGCGCAACGTCGTCGCCGGCGCGAACCCGATGGAGCTGAAGCGCGGCATCGAGAAGGCCGTCGAGGCCATGACCGCGGAAATCAAGAAGATGGCGAAGCCCGTCAAGGGCAACATGATCGCGCAGGTCGGCACCATCTCGGCGAACGCCGACGAGACGATCGGCAAGATCATCGCCGAAGCGATGGAAAAGGTCGGCAAGGACGGCGTCATCACCGTTGAGGAAGCTCGCACGCTCGAAACGACGCTCGACGTCGTCGAAGGCATGCAGTTCGATCGCGGCTACCTCTCGCCGTACTTCGTGACGGATCCGGAGCGCATGGAAGTGGTGCTCGAGAACCCCGTCATCCTGATCCACGAAAAGAAAATCAGCTCGATGAAGGATCTGCTGCCGGTCCTCGAGCAGGTCGCGCGTCTCGGCCGTCCGCTGCTGATCATCGCGGAGGACATCGAGGGTGAAGCGCTGGCGACGCTCGTCGTCAACAAGCTGCGCGGCACGCTGCAGGTCGCCGCGGTGAAGGCGCCGGGCTTCGGCGATCGCCGCAAGGCGATGCTCGAAGACATCGCGATCCTGACCGGCGGCAACGCCATCACCGAGGACCTCGGCGTCAAGCTCGAGAACATCAAGCTCGAGGACCTGGGCAAGGCGAAGAAGATCACCATCGACAAGGACAACACGACGATCGTCGAGGGCGCCGGCGTGGCCGGCAAGATCGAGGGCCGCGTGAAGCAGATTCGCGTCCAGGTCGACGAGACCACGTCCGACTACGACCGCGAGAAGCTGCAGGAGCGCCTCGCGAAGCTGGTCGGCGGCGTCGCCGTCATCAAGGTCGGTGCGGCCACCGAAACCGAGATGAAGGAAAAGAAGGCGCGCGTCGAGGACGCGATGCACGCGACCAAGGCGGCTGTCGAAGAGGGCATCGTGCCCGGCGGCGGCGTGGCCCTGATCCGCGCCAGCAAGGCGCTCGACGGCCTCAAGCTCGAGGGCGATCAGAAGATCGGCGTCGCGATCATCAGGCGCGCGATCGAAGAGCCCTGCCGCTGGATTGCCACCAACGCCGGACACGAAGGCTCGATCATCGTGTCGCAGGTGAAGGAAGGCAAGGGCGACGAAGGCTTCAACGCGGCGACCGAAACGTTCGAAGACCTGGTCAAGGCCGGCGTCATCGACCCGGCGAAGGTCGTCCGCAATGCGCTGCAGAACGCGTCATCGATCGCGTCACTGCTGCTCACCACCGAAGCGCTGATCTGCGACATTCCTGAAGAGAAGAAGGAAGCGGGCGGCGGCGGTCACGGCATGCCGGGCGGCGGCATGGGCGGGATGTACTAGCGCTGGAAGTTACCAGTGGCCAGTTGCCAGTTACCAGTTACCAAGGGCCCGGAGCGAAAGCTTCCGGGCCCTTTTTTTTGGCTTTGAACACTAATCGCGTTAGTTCTTTCGATAGATCAAGTACGTGGTCGGGCGCACGCCGTTGCCAGTCGTCGGCCTCACGTTGACCTGCGTCGATCCGATCAGCGTGAACCCGGCCGGCGCCGGTCTGCCCTCTTCGATCATGATGACCGTGCCGGCAGGAATGCTCGCGTCACTGCCGGCGGGACCTTGTGGCCCCGCAGCACCTGTCGCGCCTGCCGGACCTGCCGGCCCCTGCGGCCCGGTGTCGCCCGGGGGACCTTCGGGTCCCATCTGGCCGGCCGGGCCTTGCGGTCCGATCGGACCCGCAGGCCCAATGGGACCCGTGCCGGGAATTGGGCCATTCACAACGCGGATATCAACGGTGTCGACCAAGCTGTTGTTAGCGCCGTCGTTGACGACCAGGTTAAATGAGAGCGTCGGTGACGAGGAGTCCACGACTGGAGCAACGAATGTCGGGTGGCTCGCCGCGGTGGTGTCCAGCACTACCGCAGGGCCCGCGATCTGCGACCACGCGTAGGACAGGGGGCTGCCATCGAGGTCGTTGCTCTGCGAGCCGTCAAGAGTCACTGTCGCACCGGGCAGCACGATCTGATCTGCGCCGGCCTTTGCGGTCGGTACGTGATTGACAACGCCGCCCGCACAGGCCGCGTTCTCACCATTGCCAATCACATACGGCGTCTCGCCGACGAAATTTCCTCCCGCCGCATAGTTGCAGACGTAAAACGTGTTGGGCGGAAACCCGGGTACCGTGCCACGCCCGCAGCCGATGCGAGTGGTATGGGCCCACACCAACTGCGTGTAATGGCCGCAGGTGCCACCCGAGCACGTATTGGTGAAGGCATCGTAATTCGGCTCTTCGGAATACCACAGCACCACGGCCGCGGTCGGCGAACCTGCGCCGGCAGAGAAGTTCTCGCCGACGTACCCTTCCGCGTGACCAAGCGCGTTGTAATCCGATGTCCGATTGAGATTGTGCAGGAACAGCCCGTCGCCGGCCCAGGCTTGCGCGACCGCAGCGAGGTCGCTGTCCCACGTGACTGCAGGCATCGACTGCGCCGGCGGGTCGACGGAACAGCGCACCAGGTTGTGTGCATTGAGAAACTCCTGAATTTCCTGCGGGCTCAATGCCTGCGCGAAGGCCTTGTCGGCCAACAGCGCCAGCGTACAGGCGACGAGTGTGGCAACGCGGATCTGCGATCTCATGGGGGGCTCTCCAAGGGGGATTGGCGAACCCAACTATACCGCGCAAGTTGCGATCTCCAGCCGAAAGACACGGCCGAGGCGAAATCACAAATTTGAAATCAGTCTTGGTGGAAGGCGAGGAACTTGACGTCCGGATTCTGCCGCTGCGCATATTCGAAGGCCCACTCGGACTCGAAGAGCATCACCGGCCGGCCCTGACGATCGTTCACCAGGCGCGTGCCGGCGCCGCTCATCATCGCGTCGATCTTCTCCTGCGGGCCGGCCAACCACCGGGCGGAGGTGTACGACAGTGAGTCGACATCGGCTTCGACGTTGTATTCGTCCTTTAATCGAACGGCGAGGACTTCGAGCTGCAGGGGGCCGACGGTGCCCAAGATCGGCTCGCGGCGGCCGATCGTCGGAAACAGCACCTGCATCAATCCTTCTTCTTCGAGCTGTCGAATCGCTTCATCGAACTGCTTGAAGCGCACGTCGCGCAATCGCGCGACGCCGAAGTGCTCTGCGGGGAATCTCGGGATCGGCGGATACTTCACCGGCGTGTCGGCGTAGAGCGTGTCGCCGATGCCGAATTGTCCCGGGTTCACGAGGCCGACGACGTCACCCGGGAAAGCGCGCTCGATCGTTTCGCGCTTGCCGCCGAAGAAACGATACGGCCGCGCCGCGCGAATCTCCTGCCCTTCGCGCGCGTTGGTAATGACCATGTCCTTTTCGAACACGCCCGAGCACACGCGCAGGAACGCGATGCGATCGCGATGCCGCTTGTTCATGTTCGCCTGGATCTTGAACACGAACCCGCTGAAGTGCGGCGTCTCGGGAGGAATCACGCCGTGATCGCTGTCGCGGCCTTTCGGCGGCGGCGCCAGCTCCGTCAACGCGTGGAGGAACGGCTCGAGTCCGAAGTTCGAAAGCGCGCTGCCGAAAAACACCGGCGTCATCTGGAAATCCAGGTACGACTCGTGTGAAAAACGGGTGCCCGCTCCCGTGACGAGCGAGGTTTCCTCGATCAGGTGCTTCCATGGCGCCTCGCCGATCAACTCGGCGAGCTGTGGATCGTGCGCGGAGCCGACGTTCACCGGCGCCGGATGCGCGCGCTCCTTGCGATCGTACAGGTGCACGATGCCGTTCTGGAGATCGTAGACACCGCGGAAACGATCGCCGCTGCCGATCGGCCAGTTCATCGGCACCGCGTGGATGCCGAGAACGCGCTCGATCTCATCGAGCAGATCGAACGGGTCGCGGCTCGGCAGATCGAGCTTGTTGATGAAGGTGAGCACCGGCAGGCGGCGCAGCTTGCAGACTTCGAACAGCTTGCGGGTCTGCGACTCGATGCCCTTCGCGGCATCGATCACCATGACGACGCCGTCGACGGCGAAGAGCGTCCGGTAAGTGTCCTCGCTGAAGTCCTTGTGGCCGGGCGTGTCGAGCAGCGTCAGGTGATGGCGGCCGAGATCGAACTCGACCGCGGCCGACGTGACCGAAATGCCGCGCTCGCGCTCGATGTCCATCCAGTCCGACACGACATGGCGATCGGTCTTGCGGCCGCGCACCGCCCCGGCCAGCTCGATCGCCCCTGCGTACAGCAGCAGTTTCTCGGTCAGCGTGGTCTTGCCGGCATCAGGGTGGGAAATGATCGCGAACGTGCGGCGGCGCTCGACTTCCTGCGTGAGCGTCGTATTCGAAACTGTCAACTCGTGTACGTCTGCGCTTTCTGTGCCTGCTGTGGCCTACTTGAGCTCTGCCAGAAATTTTACCAGCTCTGGGGCCCAAATCGCCGGCAACGAATGCGTGCCGTGCCCGCGAGTCTCGTCCGTGATCGGCAACAGGATGAAGCGCCCATGCTTCACCTGCTCGATCAGCTCCCGCATCATCGGCAGTTCCGGAGGATTGACGAAATCGTCGGCCGAGTTGATCGCGAGGAGCGGCGCGGTGATCTTCGACAGGTGCGGCGCCGGGTTGTAGTCCTCGATCGCGTGGTAGTGGTAGAGCATGTCGTTGGCGTCGGCGCTCTTCGATCGCGACGCGACCTGATCCGCGACGTATTTGTCCGCCGCGGCGATGGTCGGAAACTGCTTCTGCCACTGCAGGGGCACGCTGGTCGCCATCATCAGGAAGCCGATCGCGCTCGCCAGCCCGCGCGGCTGCTCGGTGTAGTCGCCCTGCTGCCACGTCGGATCGTTCTCGATGGCGTCGATCAGGAACTTGCGCCACACCCGATTGCGCCCGCCGATCTCGACCGGGTTGCTGGCCAGCGGCACGAGGCCCGCGGCAAACCCCGGATACATGTAGCCCCAGTCCCACGCGTGCATCGCCCCCATCGATGTGCCCATCACGAGCTTGAGGTTCGTGAGTCCGAGTCCCTTGGTCACGAGCTCGTACTGCAGCTTCACCATGTCGGCGTAGCGGTATTTGGGGAACTTCAACCGCAAACCGTCACTCGGCTTGCTCGACTGACCATGCCCAACGTTGTCGGGCAGGATGATGAAGTACTTCTCCGCATCGAGCGGCTGCCCTTTCCCGAACAACCGTCCCGCGTAATTGGCGCCGAGGAACCCTCCGCCGCTGCCGCCGGTGCCATGCAGGATCAACACGCCGTTGCGCACGACGCCATCCGCATCCTTCCGCGGGGTCCCGACGGTCCGGTAATGAATCTTCACCTCGGGCAAGCGCTCGCCGCTCGTGAACGCAAAATCACCCGCGACGAAATCGCTCTCCACCGGCGCGGGAAACGCAGCGCCCTGCGCCCAGGCGTTGACGGAAAAAAGGACTAAGGCGAGACCGAGGAGCATGCGCTTCATCGGCGCATTCTATTACCGAAGGGTGAAGGTGAGCTCGATCGTGATGATGACGGGAACCGGCTCGCCCTGGCGCATGCCCGGGCGGAACTTCCACATCTTCGCGGCTTTGATCGCCTCTTGATCGAGGCCGAAGATCGGATCGAGCGATCGCGTGACCTTGACTTCGCCGACGCTGCCGTCCGGCATGACGATGCATTCCAGCCACACCGAGCCTTGCACCTTCGCGCGCATCGCGTCGGCGGTATACGCGGGCTTCACTTCGCGAACGACCTGCGGCAACGTGACGCCCGAGCCGGGGCGATACGCGCCCCCGCCGGTGCCGCCGCCATAGCCCGGGCCAAGTCCGGAGCCCGTCCCGGAACCCGCGCCTGTTCCCGGTCCGGCGCCAGCGCCGCCGGTAGTCGGGGCAGACGGTGAAATGACGCCAGGCAGCGTCATCTCGGCTTCGGACATGGGCTTGAACGGCACCGTTAAGGTCAACGGTGGCGGCTCCTCCACCTTCGGCGTCGGATCGGGTGTTACCGGGGCTGGAACCGAAATCGGATCCTTCTTTTTCTCGACCTGAGCCTTGCGCGGCGGTTCGGGCTTCTTATCTCCGCCGCCACCGCCACCGCCACCCGGGCCTGGTGTGGGCAGAAATACCGCCATGTTGATGTCGAGCTGATCGGTGATCTCGGGCGCCAATACCTCCGGCGCGAAGCGGATGATCAGCAATACCACGGCGACCATCACAATGTGCGTGGCTACCGACGTACCGGTCCCGACCTTGGACTTCGCGCTCTCGAAGCCGAAGCTGTACTCATCCGGCCGATCGTCGAGCCGCAGCTGCGATCCCCGTATCAACTCGGGCGGTTTTTTGCCGGTAGACTTTGCCATCAGGGTTGAGCGTCAGCCCAAAGGCCATTGTGACTGACGAGTTTTAGCGTGACAAGTGCAAACCCAGTTCCATCAGTATTTGACGCCATTTAGGGACAACTGGCCGAGGTGCTACAATCGGGCCACGGTTACCGGGTCCGGTGGCCTCAAGGAGTCATTGATGTTTTCCCTGTTTGGGCCGATCGGCTTGCCGGAAATGCTCATCATTCTGGCAATCGTCATCCTGATTTTCGGCGCCAACCGGCTGCCCGAGCTCGGTAAGGGCATCGGCGCCGGCATCAAGAATTTCAAGAGCTCGATGAAAGACAGCGACGACAAGTAGGGCTCTTACAGGATGAGACGAACGTCGCCCGTTCGTCTCGTCACGCGTTCCCGGTCGAGAAACTCCAGCAGCGGGATCGCATATTTCCTCGACACTCCGTAACGATCTTTGAAGGCCGTCACGTCCACCGTGGCGCGGCCGCCCGGCGCGCCGTCTTTCAACGCGGTCACTTCCTCTTTCAATTTCTGCAGCGCCGCGGCGTGAAACACGATCGTGTCGAGCTTCACGAGCACCTTTTCACGCAGCAAGAGCGCGGTTACCTTCTCGACGATCGGCCGCGGCGCTTTCACGCTCGACTCGATCGCGGCGGCATCCGGCGGCTTGAGACCGCCGGCGAGATACGCCTCGATGATCGCGGCGCGAACCTGATCGTCGGCGCCCGCCACGCTCGCCTTGTGCGCGGGCAACGCCAACCGCTCCGCGCCGACCAGCGCTTTGGCCGCTTTCAGGCCGTCGATCACCTTCTCGAAGATCGCCGCTGACACGCGCGCGAAAATCCGTTCGCGCGCTTCCTCGCGCGGCAACCCATCGCTCATCGGATGCGCCTTGTGCGACGCCGCGATCAAGGCGACGAGCGCTTTCGATGCCTCCGCGAGAGGTGCGGCAGCGATCAGGCGGCCTCCGGCGATCGCGACGCCCTGCGCTCCGAGGGTGCGGAGCACGAGATCGGCTTGCGCGGGTGTCAGGCCCGCGCGCGGAACCAGCGACGATTGCGCGATGCCCGCCAGGCCGGCCGCTTCGATCATCGCCGTGACCGCCCCCACGCCGTTGTCGCGGGCGATCCGCAGCCGCTCGAGACTCGCGCGGCCTGCCGCGGTTCTAACGCCCGGCCGCGTCGGCGCGGGATCAAGCACCACGCCGCCGCCGATCGTGACCGGCGGCGAGTAGGCGCGCATGATGAACCGATCGCCGCGCGTCAACACCGCCGGCGTCTCGAGCCGGACGCGAACGAGCTCCCCGGCGCCGGCCGCAATCTCGGACGACGTCCCGGCGATCGACACGCGGCCCAGCACTTCGGCGGTGCCGTTGTGCACGCGCACACGCGCGCCGTGCTTGAGCGGCCGCGCCGAGCGCAGCAGATCGATCTCGGCGTCGATGCGCCGCGTCACGCTCAGCGTGTCGGGCGT
>Ga0193741_1000092_pt1 | contig 21813 bp, 24 predicted proteins | sample L2s2metaG_FD_143059 | JGI IMG/M metagenome (GOLD analysis project Ga0193741, IMG submission 143059) | Soil microbial communities from a riparian zone of the East river system, Colorado, United States - L2s2 | ecosystem: Environmental > Terrestrial > Soil > Riparian zone | place: USA: East River...
CAAAGTGAAGATACAACTGAAGATACAATTGAAGAACCACAACAACAAGGACCCGAAAGTTTCATAGTGGTTCCATGGTAGATGGTGAAAAAAGATGAGTAAAATTAATAGAGCAAGTATTTTCAGCAAATTAAATTACTGTCAGCAATGGTGGCCAGCATTAAGGAATGCACAAGTTAGAACTGTTCTTACTGTCACGGCCATATTATCTATCATCGTTATATATCAAAGTGGAATGTTGATAGATGCTGATGCCCTGACAAGGTATTTTAACTGTACAACTAGAGCCGCGAACAAGAATGGTACTCTATCACTCCAAAATGTCGATAACTGTTACGACAATGTATTTAAAGGAGCAAAGGCAGCAGAGAAGGAATTACAGGCCTTGAAGGTTGGGACAACATCGAAATAATAAAAGAACTCCCATATCGTCAATAGATAGTGGAACAGGGTGCATACCCTCTTCTTTATTTCTTTACTTCTTACAAAAATCCAATTTAAAATTTACATGTTGACGGGTTAAAGAACAACTAAAAATGATAATTAGTCTAGTCTAAACTTAAATCCAAATAGATAGGATCAGGACCTTTATTATTAACATCATCATTTCATCATTTCAGAGGTAACCTTCCCTTCTTTCTTTGATTATGAATTTGCAGACTGAATCACCCTTTGCAGCTCTATGTGTTGTTTCTATTTTAGCTCCTAGAAGTTTTTCAAACAATTCGGTCTCAGTTGAACATGCTTCCCAATGCTTTTCAGCTATATGTATAATTGGACAATTATATTCTAGTAAAATATGTTTTCCATCGCTTTTTGACTTCTTGGATTCAGCAATATATCCTTCCTCATCTCTAATTCTAGCTAATTCTTTAACTTGTTTATCAAAATCCAAGTCCTTAAGACGCTTATAATATTGATCGAAGAGTTCACTTTGGCGTTCATATAAAACCCTTTCAACAGCTTCTTTACCCATATTTTTTTCGATAAAATCAAGTGCATGTGTAGCAATGGCACTATATGATTTAGGAAAAACACTTTTGCTTTGGCTTGTTAACCTATACACGATCCTTGGCCTACCAACACGTCCTCTAATCTCTGTACTTTCCACTAGACCCCTTTGTTGCAAAAGCGCAAAATGTTTGTGAACAGCCATTCTTGATACCTTCATAACGCTGGCCAATTCCTCAAGTCCTGCTTGTTGCATAATCTTAAGATAATACAACAGTTTCTTCTTTGGTTCACTAAATCCTTCAGCAATATCTTCTCGAGGACTTGGAATGGACAATAATACACTACTAATTCAATTAACTCACTCATAAACTGTCTGATTGAGTATGTATTAAATATCGCAAATACAATTACTAATATGAGAATAAAATATTTTATAACAGCTTCAATTACTGTCAGTTAGTTTTCATACTTAGATTGATTAAATCCACTAAAAGATCAAATAGTTATAAGTTGTAAAAAATGTCGTTAGATAGCGACTGACAGACATGGTATTATAAAACAATAATATTTTTCTAATAAACTCATCACGTACATAATACTAAGTAATGAAATTGAGGTAATCTTAAGGAAAAAGAACTAGTGTGAAATAGTTTTCATTTTTATATATTGAAAAAACCCTACAATTGATATCGATGAAATGTAGCATATTTTCTACAAGCTCATTGGCACTAATAATTTCCTTAACTATGATTGCAACTTCTGATAATTTCAATATAGCATTTGCTCAAGAAAGCTATTTGAAGTTAAAATCAGCTGATGTTGATTATCATGATGGAGATTTAGATGTAAATATACAAACAGATGAGAATATTCCTTCGGAAAAAGGTAAGAGGGGATTTGGATATGGTGTTCTGACTGATGTAGGAGATGAATTTGTAAATAATGTACTTGTAGCCATCAGCGATATTGGAATACAAAATTATGATAAGTCAACTAAAAATGATAAATTACATACACATGTGCTCGATTTGACAGGTGATATCTCTAGGGCTTGTAGTGGTTCGGACTATGAAGTTGCCAAGAGTTCCTCAGACAATGACGCGTTTGATACCGCCTATCCTATTGATGTGAAAGAAAACAAGATATCTATAAGTGACGTAGATGTAGATGATTTAGCTAGTGATACCGTTAAAGCCATAACATCATTTAGTGCGGAAGCAATAACTCATAATGACAAGATCCAACATGTCTGTATAGATATTCAAGACGTACTGAAACAACCTGAAATAAGTATTAGTTACGATACTAGTAACAATAATGGAAATGGGAATGATGACGACAATGAGGACAAAAATAGAAAAGAACATGATGATACCAAAAATGATGATAACGATGATCTCTTTGAAATAGATATTGATCAGGATATCGATGTAAGCAATGGATGTAACGATGAGGCTAACTGTGACAGTGAGGTCAATAATGAAGCTGACGTTGGAGATGATATCGATATTGATAGTGACAACGATGGATTTGATTTAGACCTAGGTCAAATCATTGATCAAAGTAACGAGTGTACAGGCAGCTCTACATGTAGTAATGAGGGGAATAATGAAGCAAATTTCTGGGAAAATAGCGATGACAGTGGTGGTGATAATGAGGATATAGATATTGACCAACATATACAGCAGAAAAATGAATGTAATGAAGAAGCCGAATGTAGTAATGAAGAAAGTAATTTGGCTAATGTATTCGGATCAACTCACAACGACGGAGACTTTGACTCTGACGTAGACATCGATCAAAGTATAGAGCAAAGTAGCACTTGTAGTGGTGACTCTGTATGCAGCAACTTTGCAAATAACGTAATTAACATGGACTAGTTTGAATCATGTTCTGCAGTAATGATAGGCAACAATGGACAATGAGTATTATATTAAATATGATTTTGACTCGATTTTTTAAAGCATTCTTCTCACATCTTTGTATAGATGTTGCAGTAAAAAGATGATAACACAAAAGCAGTCACAATTCTAGCGCTGTGATGTCAAGGTAACGTAAATAATGTGATGAGGGGTTCACCGATAAGCGACAGAAAATCAAGAAGAGAACTTACATAATAAAGAAGGGGATAAAGACTCCAATAACATAGTCATGGGAATAATAAAATCATGTACATTATGATCAATTAGTCCATATATATAAGGCCCTTAATCTAGTGAGAATGGTTCCCATTAAGCATGGTTAATGGTTAAGACGTGAAAGTAGGTTTGGCTACCAGACATCTGGAATCGCAACCCCACCAATAGTGCAGGCTCCTACGTTAGTTTGATCTCCAGATGTACACTAGTCAGGTCACACTTATTATTCTGCTGGCACGTACGTCTGATTTACCTCTATTATCTACTTTTGTCTCAAGTATCCAATAATACTCAGAAAATCTACCTGAGTAACTCCCCTTTGCATCATGTGGAATTTCCATCTCAAAGGGAATCATTTATCTTGGGTGCTCCGAGTCCCACACTTGAAGTATTTTAGTTTCCTGCTCTAATGTCTCTTCATATCCGTCTCTCATTAGCTGTTTTATTGTAGTGCTTGAGAAATCAAAAGTTTTATTTGCTATTGTGCTATTGTATGTACGTCGTTTTGGCGTTCTATTCTAATTACCTGTTCGACAGAAACCATATGTTCGATCAGATCCGCGTATTTGAAGTGCTTCCCAGTGCTAAAATTTCTTGTTTCGGCTTTCTGCTCAAGGATAGTATCTACTAAAGCCTTCTTAACCTTATTATCTTCGGCTAGCTTAATGAGGCTATTAACAATGCTAACGTAATCGCTGATCAATATTGCCATCCTTTCATCAAACAAGGTCCTATCATGATACGTCAAGTCATTTTTTCTGTCTACAAGTGCGTCATAATCAACAGGTAAAGAATCTTGCTTAATTGGATGTACATTAACTATGAAAACTCGTAGAGGAGGAACTTCAGATTTTCTAACGGAAGCCCAATATCTGCGGTGTTCAATTACCGCCTCCCTAAGTGGAGTATTTGCGATAATGCCACCGTCCCAAAAATAGCGAACTTTCTTGGTAGTCCCATGTCTACCATTGGAATCTTCGACTCCTAATTTAGTATAATCATAATTAACAGGTACTGAACCACTTGCAAGAACAAAGTCAACTTCTATCCCGTCAATATGACTAATTACATGCTCACTTCCTCCGCGGTCATTAGGTCCCCTTGCAAATTCAGGACCGTAACGGCCATATTCAGTTTTCCGAGTACCATCCTCCTTTTCGTAACTATCAAATACCACAGTGCTTCCTTCCTGTACGTCGACACTCACCAAAAGTAGCCGAGGTTCATTATTTTGGTAACTGGTTGCTATCGGAAACTTTGCAAATTTCTCAAGGCTCCTTTTTAACTGTTCGTTGCTATAGAGATACCATGTATTAACAGGATCTAAAAACCTCTTATCTCCCAATGTTTTAGAAAGGCCGAACACTTTAGGTACCCCTCTAAACATGAACTGCTTTGTTCCATAATATCTTCTCGCCGATTCGCTTGACGCCAAATCCTTATTAAAATGGTGCCAATAATTCCACCATTCATTAAAACCTGGAATTAAATCCATGAATGATTCCGTCGCCATATACTCCCAGAATTCAGTCAGTCGATCCGCAGATCCTTGCCAGCTCTTGTTTTCTTTTACATAACTGACTAGCACAGCTGCATTCATTGCGCCTATGGAGGTACCCGCTACAATATGAAACAACGGTTTTCCTTCCCTACCAAGTTTTATGTCTCTTTCAGAAAGCAATTCGTAAGTAGCCTTGTAGACGCCAGCCTCATAAGCTCCTAGAGATCCACCACCTTGGAATACTAGTGCCCTTTGAAAGCGATTTGTCGTATTCAATCTTTCAACATTGCATTAGGAAAATGGATCCTTTTAAAACTTTCAAAGCTTGCTCTATCCTTATTCGTCTGCAAATCTACTGTCAATTGGGAATATCGTCTTGCGAGTTCTTGAAGTTCTTGATTGTGGTTTACGAGACTTCCGTAACGATTTTTCAACACCTTCATCACTTCATCATTGCCAATTAGAAAGTTAATTTCATTAAGATATCTCTGGCAAAAGCAAAGGATATAGGAAAATTGTAAATACCGAAATCATAATAATTGCAATAATGGTGAGTACAATTCCATTCTTGATCATCTCTTTGATCTGTATTTTGCCTTGTTCATAAACTAGTGCATTAGGAGGAGTCCCCATTGGTAGGAGGAACGCGAGGGAACTAGATAATGTAATCCCAGCAAGAAACGGTAATGGAGGCCAATGATTCAATGCAGCCATGCTTGCAACAACGGGTATGAATATAGCTGCCGTTGCTGTATTTGACATAGTATTACCTATAATCATCGTAATAGAAACAATAAGAATTACTATTACTGGGAAGGGCAGAATACTTAATGCTGATAATTTGGTCCCCAGATAGTCAGCAAGGCCCGATGTTGTAAACGCCAATGACAGGGAAAGTCCTGCACCTAGGATAAATAAAACACCAAGCGGGACTTTTTGCACATCTGACCAGTTCAGAAATTTTTCAGTTCTATTTTTTGGTATCACAAATAATGATACACCACCAAAAATTGCAATAACTGCAGTTTCAAGATATGAATCATCACCAGCCCAATATGGAGCTGCGAACATTAAGATTAAAACTAATAGCAAAATGATTAATGAAGCCTTCTGCTCTCTTGTCATTTTTCCTAACTTTTCTTTTTCAGTGACAATTATCTTCCTGATGAGCGTTTCATCCATTTGCTCCTTTCTTACTTTACCTGTGAAATATATTATAGATATCATCAACATTGTAATTGTCAGTGGAGCAGCTACTGAAGACCAGGTACCGAATGTAATAGTTTTGCCGAATAGATCGTTTACTATTTCTGCATAAATTAGATTAGGAGGAGATGCAATGAGGGTTGTAATACTCCCAATTGAAGAGGAGAATGCAATCCCTAGTAAAAGCATGACCTTAAACTTTGTACTAAATTTAATACCGTTATCAGATAGCAAGGATAAAATGGCGAAAACCATTGGAATAATCAAAATAGCTACCGTAGTGCTCATAATAACCGTGGAAATTAAAGCCGTACAGATCATAAAACCAAGTATTATTCTCTTGGGTGAATATCCGAAAATGCTAATGATCCCAAACGCAATTTTTCGTTGTAAACCGGATTTTTCAATTGCAAGAACGACCAGAAACATCCCCCAATAGAAGAATAATTATTGGGCTCATGTATTCTGCTCCCACCGCTCGTAGTGATAAGACTCCTGTTATAGGAAACAGAGCCAGAGGTAATAGAGCAGTTGCATAAATACTAAGAGCTTCAGTGACCCACCACACGACAAGCCAAAGTGTTATACCAGCCACTAGTTTACCTTGATCTGGTAAACCTTCGGGGGCAGGACTAACAAGAAGGATGAAGAACAAAACTGGACCTAAAAACAATCCTCAGTTGTCCTCTTATCGCGATATGTTGGTAATTCTCTGACTGAGAAAGTAAGGATCAATTCCTTGCAAGTTTGGTCTTTTATAAGCATCATCGAGAATTAATATAATTTGTAAACCCAATTATTTATAAATATGATTCTCCTTGTTTACTTATGAATAATATTGCTAGACCTCAAACTCAATCTTTAAACTCATCACAAAATGCTGATCAAGAAAATACGCATCAACAGCGTACAATAAATGTTTTAGGTGTAGCCGGCAGTATGCGTCAGGACTCCTACAGCACTCTTGGTTTAAGAATGGTTTTGGAGGAAGCTAAAAAACACTACTCAGAATCATATTTGCTTGAATTACGTGACATAAGTCTCCCTCTCTATGATCCAAGCGGGCCTTCTTCAAATGACCCTTCTTTCAATAATAGTAATAATGTATTGGAAAAAATTACAACGGCATTGAAATGGGCTGATGTATTGGTATTGGCATCACCTGATTATCATGGCTCGATGTCAGGTACATTGAAAAACTTTCTTGACTACTTCTGGGAAGACTTTGCTGGAAAAACATTTGGATATATAATAGCATCCCATGAAAAAGGGCTGACAGTTGCAGATCAGATGCGAACAGCTGTTCGTCAATGCTATGGTTGGAGCATGCCTTACAATATATCAATAAATGGAGAAAAGGATTTTGATTCAAAAGGAAATTTGGTTAATTCTGCATTAGTAAAGAGAATAAAAATGCTTGCACGTGACTTGGTAACATATGGAGCACTAATTAGACGACAGTTTTTGCAGGATGTAGCGGATCATCAACTATTAGATACATTTGCCTCACATTATCGGGATCTATAAACAATGCAGGGGCATTTATCATTCATTCAATATGAAGTATACAGAACCTCTACCAAGAGCTATTACTTGCATTTTATCCCGTAGATCCTTATAAAGCGCATGGACATGTGTTATGATGTAAGTATGCCAACAATAGTTCATTTTGAATACCCGCAGATGATGTTGAAAGGGGAAAGAAATTCTATAGAGATCTCTTTGGATGGAAAATAGAAAAGTGGTCAGGAATCAATAAATGATCTACGAATGTTCACAAGGCCATATTTGCTTCAGCAAAGATAATCTTGATGTCTGTGGTATGAAAGGATGCAGTAGATCTACTCTAATTGTAGATCCAATAGATATCAAGTGGTTCTACAAGATAAGTGAAACAGGACTTTGTATTAATAAGAACGAAATCCATAAGATAATTGAAGATCCTAACATGCCGAAGGATGTAAAGAAACAAATAAGAAAAGTTTTTATGCATTAGGTCTATCATGAACAGGACAGAGAGTTCATTAAACTGGATGTACTTTATATCGCTCTTACCTTTTGACTAACCGGTATTTTTCATAGTATTTGTAAGATCATATGAATCGTCATATGAATCAAAATTCCAAATAAAAAAATTGAGGAGAAACTGATTACTGTATGCTAAATCATATTATTCTTATTCCTCAACTTTCTTATTCTTCTTCTTCAAGGAAGATAACTCATCTTCTAAATCGTCTGTTCCTTTTTCATTCAAGGTAAACTTAGTGTCAGAATATGGATGGTATGGAGAATCTATCATCCTTGCTGTCCTGTTTTCACCCGACTTTCTGAGGTATATTCTATAGGTTGAAGCATGGCCTAATACGTTTCCACCGGCTGCTTTTGTAGGATCTCCAAAAAATGTATCAGGAGAAGATTGCACCTGATTTGTTATAACAACAGCTATATTGAATATCTCAGCCAGTCTGATAACTTTATGCAATAGAGTATTTAATCTCTGTTGTCTATCTGCAAGCGTTCCTCTACCAGCAAATTCTGCTCTATGTAAAGAAATAATGCTATCTATAACAACTAACTTTGCATTAAAGTCATTGACATATCTGCCAAGATCTTTAATTATAAGTTCCAAATGAGAACTATTGTAAACTTTGCATACTGCTACGTTCTTTAGTACGTGAGAAGGGTCAAGCTCTCTTGCTCTTGCTATCTGATTTAATCTCTCTGGTCTAAACGTTCCCTCAGTATCTATGTATATAACGCTCCCATTTAATCCACCTGCTTCAGTCGGTTGAGTCGCTATTGCAGATAAAGTATGACATACTTGTGATTTCCCCGATCCAAACTCTCCATAAAATTCTGTAACAGCCTGTGTTTCTATGCCCCCTAGCAATAGTTCGTCTAAAGCACGAGAACCTGTAGAACATCTTATTAGTGATTTCCTTTTTTCGAGAGCAGATTCAGCAGTTACAAATTCCTTTTCAAGAATGTTAGACTCTCGTAACAGTCGCTGGGCTGCCATTATAAAGGTCGCTGCAGTTTCTTTCGAAGAATTGAGATCGACAGCTAATTCATCAGCACTTGTTACAGCAAGGTCCATTACCGAAACAATACCTGCTTCTTTGAGTTTTCTAGCCGTAGTAGGTCCGACACCTTCGATATCTTGAATTTCTAGGTCAATGACAACTGGAGTAGTTGACGAAGCCTGGGATGATACATCGTTTGTAATGTTATCTGATTCGTTCTCTGGAGTAGATGCTCTTTTATCTATCATATCCATAAGTTCTTATCGACTAGGTATATTAATATGAGAAGGTCTGAATAGGGGAGGGGGAGTTGCTCACCATTTTTTGAGTCTCCTGCGGCTAACTTATACTTTCTAATCATGTAAAAGCTGTAGATTCGGAGAGTATGGGCCATACTTTCTAATCATTTTTGTCTAATCAAATATCTGTGAATTGCTTAGCAAGCTGAATGTATTAGTTACGTTAACCGGATAATAGTGATGAGGAGTAAAACGATTCTTTTGCTTTTTTAACATCCTCCATTACTAATTCGTGACCACTATTTTGCCATGATATTGATACTTTCGCCCCTCCATTCTTAAATAAACTAAAAAGCCTCTCTGCCTCCTGTTTTGGAATTATTGGATCATATAGTCCAGAAGACATGAAAATGTATTTGTTGCTAAGATCTGGTAGTGTATTTGGTACAAATGGAACCATAGCACGAAAAAGAATAGCGGCTGAAAGTACTTCTGGACGAAGTAATAGCATACTAGACGCTATATTTGCACCATTAGAATATCCCAAAGCTATTACGTGTTGCAAATCAAACCCATATGTCTTCGAGGCATTATTAACAAAGTTGGCCAGCTCGTTGGTACGAAACCTCAAATCCTCTAAATCGAAAACTCCCTCAGCCAATCTACGAAAGAACCGAGCTGCAATCCCATCTTCCAATATTTTTCCCCGCGGACTTAGTATAGCGGCTTCAGAAGATATCTCGCGGGCTACCGGAATTAAATCTTCTTCATTTCCTCCTGTACCGTGAAGTAAAAGAAAAGTTGGCACATTCTTACTACCTCCTTTCCGTTCAACTTTGATGTTTGAAGGGATAAATTTATGTATAAATCCAAGTTGGTTTTTTTCGTTCAATTTTCTTTTATCCCATCTTCTAGATGTTCTATAAGGAAATCTTCATTCCTCAGTAGTATGTTGCATTTCATTTTTTTTAGGCAGCTGAACGGGGGGCAAAACCTCTAAAAGCTCCTTACGCATAGATTCAAGCCAAGGAGGAAGTACAAGATGTGTACCCAAGTCTTCAGCTCTTTCGTCAACTGTAAAACCTGGTGGATTTGTAGCAATTTCAAAAAGTATACCTCCTGGTTCCCTGAAATATACTGAATGGAAGTAAAATCGGTCTATCACAGGAGTCGCATTTAATCCAGCCTTAATTATATTGTGGCGCAAAACCTTTTGTTGTTCATCAGACGGCGTACGATATGCAACATGATGTACTGACCCAATTCCTATAACCGCCTGTTGTGTGTATGGGAGACAAAGAACATCAACAATATTAGCTCCACCGTCGTCTTCTCCTCGTCTATGAGATTCTCTAGTAGGAATTTCATACCTGAAGCGGCTTCCATCCTGCAGTGTGGGAATAAATCCTAATTCATCAGCCAAAACAGAAGCAGTACGTTCGTATCCTTCTTCTGATAAAGTCACGGAATAAAAACCTCTAATGGCTTGTTCAATAGGAACCGGGCCTTCCTTCCACACATTGATACTTCTAGTTTCTGAAGATTTATGTGCTACAAGTTCTAACTCTAGGCCATCTGGATCATGGAACACTATTACCTCTTCGTCATCAAAACGTTTGTAAGGTCTACGAAATTTGATTTGTTTACTCTCAAATCTATCCATCCAATAACTTATAGAAGTTTCAGGAATTAGGAAGGACGCTGCCATCACCTCACTGGCTCCTCTATGTCCTTTAGGAGCGTCCGGCCAATGAAAGAAAGTAAGGATCGTACCTGGACGTCCTAACTCATCACCATAATAAAGATGATATGAAGATGGGTCATCTTGATTAACGGTGAGTTTTACGAATCGAAGTCCCAAAATATTGACATAAAAATCGATATTTCGCTGTGGGTTGCTAGTTATTGCTGTGACATGGTGTATTCCATATATGGCCCTATTCACTATACCACCAAGTATAGTTGTAGTACAATATAAAACAAATATAAAATATCTGCCTACAGTCCATCTTAACCTGTCTTGGCTTCACCTTTCGCGTTAATTCATAGCAGCTTCCTAGCACTTTTTTATCATGTATTAAGTATGCAGATGTTATGGCTTATAGTTTTATCACATATGGAAGTCAATATAAGGAAAAAAACTAAGAATGGACAATGTCATAATCTATAGTGCAAGAAATCCAGATAAATAGCTCATGGCTGATTGATACCATAATATTAAACTTGTATATTGGCTTACACCTCAGCCTGCTGATAAGAGAAATTGTTATTCATTGCAGTGGTAAATTGCATGACAACAATAAGATAGTAATAAGAAGATAAATATGACTACAATATTGAAACCAGAAAGCCTCCTATCGAGTAAGAGGACACTGCCTCTTACAAGATACGGAGGGTGATGATTACTACTGCTTGACTCTCCTGAAACTGCTAGTTAGGTAAATATTAATCTTTCTTGCCATGCAATCAATAAAAGCTACATCAATTATCATTACATAAAGAATTTACATCTTTACAATTGGTTTATTGTAAAAAATATTTATCTTTAGAATACTAAACTACCTAACAATTGTGGAAGGCATCAATCTTCAACATGTTAATCAGAGCTCACAAATAAGTTCTAAACTAGAGGGGTTATTCATTAAGGAAGAGACTGATAATGCGGGGACAATTAGCTTAAACAAAGAAACAGGCTTACATAGAGCAGTACAAAAATTCCCAAACGTTACTATTTATTAGAATCCGTTACTATTTGGTATTCGCATTTTTATTTGGTATACGTAATCGTATATTATCTAATCTATCATGACATTGATATAAAAATAAATGAATGCAGCGAAGCTAAACCGGGTTGTTGGTAGAATTAGAAGCAAAATGAATAGGAAAAACAAAGATGCAACTAAATCACCTATTTTAGAGGTCGAGTTAACTATTTGTTGGGTATAGTCAATCTCCTTTTGGATCTAAATCGTCCCTTCCTTTGTGTTGGTGAACCATAATTATAACTAACGAATCAAATTATTTCATACTTTAGGTATATAAAATCTGTCATTGTCTGTAAGTCATCTCTTTGTAGCTACATATTAAAAAAAGATAAGTTTCTGTACTTTCTCTTTGATTTCTCTGCCTTCTTTATGATTTCATCTTAGATGATCTCTAGTAACATATTGAAGTAGGTATTTTATAGTATTAAGATTGTAATCACATCTGCAACCAAAACAAGAAAGGCTGATGTTATAAGATATGTAGGTATTCACTGACGCGAGTTATGCAACACAGTAGATTAGGGTGTCAAGAGTCTCTTTTTGATGCAGCTTTACATTCAATTCTGTCTTTCCATTATCTAATTTGATATCATGTGTATCTAATTATTATGAATAATATGAACTAGAAAATAAATAACCTTTTTAATTATTTTTGAAAATAGTTAGTATTAATGAGAATTCAAATGTGGGGATTACAAATGAACAACTCTACAAATTACTCTGCTGAATTGATAAGACCATAGATCTAATCGAACTGAGAAGTAAATCATTAATAATAGTATGTACTTAAAAGGTCGAGACATAATGGCGACTAAGAAGAAATCAAGCAAAAAAGGACTTGCCTCTGCAAGCAAGAAAACAAGAACTAAAGTAGCGAGGAAAGGCGGCAAGTCATAAGAGAAAAATAAAGAAGGCAGAAAAAAAAGAAGGAAGAAAAATACTAACTGGGACACGAAAATAAGAATAGAGAGATAAAATTAGTTACTAAGATCTTCTTCCTTCTTTTTTGCATAATTCCCTAAAGAAAATCTTGTGGTTAGTAGCATTGGAAGAAGAAGAAAACAAGACAAATGGCGACTAAGTCTAAAGCAGCTATTGGTTAGCATACTCATTTTATTTTCCTCTTCTCCGTCCTGCTACCCGGATTACTACCTTCATTAAACAAGCATAAAAATGATTGTCGTAATACGTTTTGCAAGGATCGACTTTTTTTCATATCAATTACAACGAATTTTTGCTTTATCATAGGAATTCCTAGAGATTAATCAAGAAAATATAGATACCAAGCAAGCAGGCAATGAGAAATAACCATATCATACTTTCTTGTGAGAATGAGCTTTTTAGATTAAAATTCTTATACTTGAAGGCTACAAAGTTGACATTAACATTAAAAGAACCCTATTGCGTGATTAAATAATCGTATGATATGAACACGGATTCACATTCATCAATCGATATACGCAGAATCCTAGAATTAAAAAATATAGCGGTAGTGGGGATGTCAAATACTACTGGAAAGCCAGCTAACTTTGTACCGAAATATCTGATACAACATGGATACAATGTTATTCCAGTAAACCCTACTACATTAGAAGTACTTGGAAGGAAGTCATACCCCAAAGTCTCAGATGTCTCTGAACAAATAGATATTGTTGATGTATTTAGAAGATCAGAAGATATACCTCCAGTAGTAGACGATGTTATAAAAAAGAAAGGAATCAAGGTATTTTGGATGCAATCGGGTATATACAATGAAGAGGCCGAGAGAAAAGCAAAAGAAAATGGTATGGATGTTGTTTATAATAGATGTATGAAGGTAGAACACGGTCTTCTCTTCGATTAATAGTTCCAGCGTATATGAAATAACAAGATAATGACATAAACAGAAGAATATGACGAGCAGTAACTCTGGTTATTGAACATTTGATTTAGTCAAGAATATCCTAAGGAATGGGTTTATCCGATCTTATGCATAATAGAATTTAAAGAGGGCATTTTAAATTGCTACTTATTTGTTAAACTTGCGATAAAGAACCAATATATTGGTACATGTTTTGCACGTATATTCTCCTTTTTCTATTAGAATAATACCTTCTCCCATAGTTTCAATTGGACTCTCATAATTTATTCTTGGAGAACCAGAATACTCCTTTGTGCATTTATTGCAATAATATCTTGTAAATCTGTCTTCATTTAACCTCCCAACATTACCTCTAGATCATTAGCCTCATCTACATATAGAATTTAATTCACACAATTTTAAGTTTAAGAGAATGTACTGAAGATCTGATAAATCATTAGATATCAGATTACGTCATTCGGTCTTATATCTGACAAAAAGTAGAGTTATAGAGATTGATATCTTGTTTATAACATAATAGATACTACACGGTTTCTTTTATTTTAGGAATTATTTCTTCATACGACGCTGATGGCTCTAAATACACACAAAGATATCTATCAATTCTATCAGACAAGGGAGCAATGGCCAGTTTTATCTTATCAAACTCTACAACCTTAAAATAAGAATTCCTTACTTTTTTGATACGTCTTTTGCATAACTTTAATCCAGGAAGTACTAAGGATGTATAGAAAAGACTTGACTTGAAATTGCAAATATCTTGTCCTACGTCTTCTTTTTGCTTTTTTATCTCTTCTCTATATTTACCTATCAGTAACTTTCCATTGCCATCAACTATACCGACAAATTTGATTCTTGAATCTACACACAATACAACATAACAGATTCCATGAAGGAAAATATCGTCATCATTCCTTTTTTCTTTTAATTCCTCCATTATATAACAAACAAAAAAAATTTTAGATATTTATAATCATGCAAAGTTAGTACTAAAGCTTGATTTAGGCTCTATCAAACAAAGCTATTTGTAATAGCTATTTGTAGGTAGAACTGAATATTATACTAGAGGATGCTAACATTTTCGTAATAATGTAGGATAAGAATACTATCTCATATCACATATTTGATTTATCTGTTCCAATTTTCTTCTTTGTTCTGTTAATCTCTTCATCTGTCTTCAAAAGTACAAATTAAGTTCAACCAAGCTTAGAGTTGAACTTGATTCTTTTGGTGCGACGTAGATCCATTTTATATTATTATTTCCAAATTACATATCAGACTTAACTTCAAATCCAAGTTTTTGCATATAGAATTCTAGTGCTCTGTTTTGATTTGAGACATAGATGATGGTCCCACCGATTGTATTTATCATAATTTACCATGCCCTACCACGGTATAAGGGATTATACTAGATTTATTACGATAGTATAGTCTTACGGTTTAGACTGTGCCAACACAATAGTACAGCTTTAATAGCATAGTTACCCATAATAGCCTTAGTATGAATGAACAAATTTCATCTTCACAAGCCAGCCATTGGGCAGAGGTTATAGGTCAACTCATGGAGAAGCTGACAGGAAAGAATATGTCTATGACCTATGAATTCGACGATCTTATCATTGATATTCCAAGTGCTAGAGGTCCAGGTGGCAAGGATATTGGAGGAGCAGAATGGAAGATTAATGGTAAAATTATAATTACCACAGAAACCTATCAGAGAGGAAGTACTAGCTAGTTTTAATTGAGACTGGTAACTCTGCACTCTTTATAACTTTGGAGAATAACAAAATGTCGTCTGCTCCCCACATTCCTGCTGAAATGGAGGATGAGATATCATTTTGGCTGGCCAAGTCATTTAAATCAGTCACTAGTGGTTCAATCGAACTTCATGCGTCTGACAAACCTGCTTTAAAAATAAAAGTTATACAGATTAAAAGCACAAAAGAGGCTCATAAATTAACAGATGATGTACTAACAGAAGAATAATCGTATCGACTTACTCTCCCTCTTATCAAGTGAAATTGACCTCTTCTAGAAGACAACTGCACTAGATGCGGCATTATCCATAAATATAATCACCATTTTTACTTATGACAGATGAGATTCTTAATACGTGCAACAATTCCCACGGAAGCCGGAAACATGATGGTACAGGATCCAAACTTTTTGAGAAAACTTGAAGAGTATATAAACAAAGTCAGTGCCGAAGCGGCATATTTCTTTGAAGCGAATGGCAATAGGATTGCTTCCTTTATTGTTGATGTACAGAGTGCAGACCAGATACCCGTCTTGGCTGAACCGTTGTTTATTAAAATGGGTGCTCACGTGGAGTTACATCCAGTAATGAGCCTTGATGACCTAAAGAAGGGAATACCAAAAGCAATACTTGAAGTAAACTCCTACAGTTAACCAAAACATAATCCATTATAAGATGATACCGGAGAAGGAACGGTTTTGAATATGCATTACGTAATCCAAACGCTAGTCTATTTTAAGATGCTAAAAGAATGTCTAAAAAACGAGGAGTATGCAGAGGCATTTAAGACTAGGGGACCACACAATTCCGCAGAATCCTTATTTATGGCTCTAATATTCTAGCAAAAAATGATAAGTAAGTTAATGCAAAGTCTAAGATCAAATCAAAATAAATATTTACCATTATTTTATAACCCACCCAACCAATATATCAAACTTAAAATCCCACTTCACGAATAACTGCAGCCAGCCAGTACTTGTAGTAATAAGATAAGCTTTTAATTAAAACCTGCTAATCAAAAAATGAGTCTCCAAAAAAGCTATCTCCGTCACCATCATCTCCGTCACCATCATCTCCGTCACCATCATCTCCGTCACCATCATCTCCGTCACCATCATCTCCGTCACCATCATCTCCGTCACCATCATCGTTGTTACTACTTTCGTCATTCTCATCATTATTGTCGTCACCATCATCTCCGTTCTCATCAATATTGCTCTCATCGTTATCTTCTTCTACCTCTTCTGTGTTTCCTGCTAACGGCAATGGTAAAGGAGCAGAGGGGGCTCCTGTTATGCCGGTCACATTTACAGTATGCCATTCAGACAAAGAAGGACTAGAAGAGGTGGTTTGAGCACTAGCCGCAGGGAAGGGATTAAGGTCCAAGTCTCCACTGTCATAACATGATATTTTAGCAGTTAGTTCGTTTGCCCCCTCCTTGATTAATTGATAGTCTTGTGTATATGTAAAGGTCCATTGAGAAAAGTCATTATCTTCTTTGCTAGGGCCAGCTGCAGTGACATTTTGCATAGGAGTTATGTCATTAACATCTGCATATGCCTGACATTCAGTTTCTTCATCATCGGAAGATATCCCTTGTATCGTCAGTTCTCCCGGTGGTACTTGTTGACCATCTTCAACCGATGTGATTTGAATGGTGGGGAGGCCAGTGGTTTGAGGAGAGGAAGAGATGGTTTCTGATGGCTGTGCGAGTACTGGGTTAATAAAATAAAATGAAATAGCAGATGACAATATTAATAGTACAAGACTAATTAGTAACGTTGAATAAAGCTCTGCAATATCAGATGTACTTGTCAATTACAATATCATATTACTAATTCCGTGAGCATTTAAGTTTTAACATATTATTAATATATGAGTTCATACAAATTCTCAAATCTCTATATCAGGCGGTTTAGGAAAATTAAGCGGCTGCTTTTGATATTCTTTGCAAGGCATCTCCTGTCCCTTCAGAAATATGCTTTTTAATCATTCCTGTGAACAATCCAAAGAATCCATTTATCTTGATATCCCATTGAACATTTACTCTAGTTTTGTTATCAGCAATAACGTTTATCATGATGTTTTTTGTACCTTTTATTGGTCCATCTATGATCTTTATATTAACTGACTTTTTAGGATCTAGCGTAACAACTTCTCTGCAAACTGAATTCCTAAAAGATATTACTACCTCTCTTTCGATTACATTACCATCTTTTTTAATATTTTTGATTGATTTAGTACCGTACCAGAATTCAGGTTCTCTGTCAACATCAGAAACGATATCCCACACCTTTTCCTGTGATGCTTCTATATCCTTGCTGATATGAATATCAACCATACCTCTTTCCTTCTTCCCGTTTCAACCTTATTACATATCTAGTGTGAATATCTTGTATTGAATGTTTGTAAAAGAATGCTGACCTGCTACTATTCCTTCGGTAACTAGGCAGGGAGAAGTCTTATAGCTTATATTTTGGTCCGCCAAAGATTTTTGATATTGTCAATATTTTGGCCCATTCTTCTAGCGCTTCAACTACTGCACGTGCCTGGTGAATATTCCTCCCAACGGTTACAACCCCGTGGTTTCTTATTATTATTGCCCGAACATTTTCCTCAGTATCAAATATCTTAGAAACCATATTAGCTAGAGCTACTGATCCAGATGGCTTGTTTGAAACCACAATGGGGTCTCCTACTACGATCTTGGCTTCTTCGATTATGTGTAGAAACTGTTCTGCAGATATTGCAACACCTAATGTGTAAGGACTATGAGTATGTATGATTGCATTTACGATAGATGTTCTTTTGTAGATGGATGCATGCATATACCATTCTATGCTTGGCTTCCTAAAACCTACTATTTTTTCTGTGTGTAAATTAACTTTTACCAGATCCTTCTCTTTTAATTCATAACACGGGATTCCAGATGGGGTTATTAACATCCAGCTCTTATTCTTTAGCCTGATACTATGATTGCCAGATACTGGTGAGGTGTAACCCATAGTATACAAATCTTTGACGCAATTCACAAGATCCAGTTTGATGGTCAACTATGACTGCCTATTATTTGACATATATTAACAAAACCCATCTAATAGCTTTTTACACCTACATTCCTTTGTAACTTTGTCGACTGGAGAACTATTACGGAAACAGTAAACCAGAAGGTTTGAATATTCAGATGTATTGCATAATCATTGGTTTGGGTTCGGTGGAATGCGCACCAAAATTGACTCAAAAAGTCCACCCAGAAGACGGTCCAAACGCTCAGCTGAAACAAGCTAATCTGGTCCACTCAAAACTACACGGTACCTTACTATTCTGAATGATTGACAATGAGAGACGGACTAAACGATTCGAATGATCTTTCTCCAATGAGAAGAGGAGGTATTGGCAGTATGGTGGTACTGCTCTCAGCGATGTTGTCTATTGTCGTAGGGATCATATTTCCAACAACTGGTATGTCTCTTGAACCGTATATACTAGTCTGGCTCGGCGGTCTATTGTACGTAAATCTAATCAACCTACATCCCAAACATTTGGTTAGTACTTTTCGCAAGCCAAAGACACTTATGGTTTTCACAATAGGTAAACTGATCCTATTACCGTGTATAGTTTATGTCATAACTTCATTAGTTTATCCGAAACTAGCTTTATCTGCAACCCTATTGAGTGGCATTTCAACTGGGCTTGGTGCACCCTTTGCTATCAATTTCATAGGAGCTGGTGAGATAAGCACAATTGCTGCTTTGGTGACGATCACTTCCCTTGTTGTCCCCGTAACACTACCTTTCATCCTTTATGTATTCTTTGAAGATACCGAAGAATTTGTAATACCGATATACGATATTGGCTTTCTCCTTGTGACAGCATTATTCATTCCCTTATCTCTTGGATGGAGCACAAGGAGGTATGTTCCTAGAGTTTCTAAATTCGTTGCAGGCAATTCACTATTTCTTTCTGTAATTTTTATCATGTTAATTAACTTCTCCATGTTTGCAAGATTCTCCCAATACTTCTTTGTTGATCAATCATTAGTCCTAATATCGCTGATCTCTGCATCACTACTTTTTGTTATTTACTTGCTAGTCGGGTATTTGTTAGCTCTATCCGTTAAAGGGCAATTAATGGCAACAAGAATTAATGGCATCGTTGCTATGACATACATAAACAACATCCTTGTTTTTGTAGTTGCCGAACGCTTTTTCGGTATTGAAACAGCTGCACTTGCTGGATTCTATAACATTCCTTATTATGTAGGTTTGCTAGTACTTAGGGTGAAATATTCAAGATATGGAAACCAAGATCCTAAATGAGAATGACAATCCCCAGCATTTGAAAAGATGACTGACCTCTTATTTCCCTCACAGTAAAAAAGTGATAGTCTAAAGACTTTATTGCTATCGACGGAAGCTAGATAGCTAGGAGGACGATTACCAGGAAAACTAGAGTAGTTAATAAATGCACTAAGTGCATCTCTATTATGGCAATAGCGAGTAGAAGACGATCAATTGTAAAGACATTAAGTTATCGTGCGATAGTAACAGTGATTTTAGCAGTAGTTACTTTTGGATTTACAGGAAATCTATACCAAACGTCTACTATTGCTATAGTATTTGGTATACTAGCGACTCTTACTTATTATCTTCATGAAAGATTATGGAGCAAGATACATTGGAGATGAGATGAGCATCTAGAATGCGTCATTCGAAGTCCATCTCAATATTGCAATCAAAAGCTGGATAATTATTAATACATAACTTCCTATTCTATTATTATATGGAAAAGGGAGATAACGATAATGATAGAAAGATAGTAACTTCTGTAGAAATAGTTGATGCAATTCCATCGGTTAAAGACAACGAGACAACATCAAATACAGATATTGTATCAGCTGGTGCAACAAAATTAAATGATGAAGATTTGCACCGTCTTTTTCAATTCAGAAATTTGACCTATTTAACGACTTTGTCAAAGGATGGCTCTCCTCATGTTACTCCTGTCTGGGCAGAAATTGTTGATGATTTAATTTTGATAAACACTTTTGAAACTTCAGCTAAAAATAAAAACATAATAAATGATAAGAGAATAGCACTCTCTGTAGTAGAGCAGAGCAATCCATTCAACATGGTATCAATCAAAGGAAAGGTAATTGAGCAGACTGCAGAAGGAGCAGAAGAGCAGCTGAAAAGACTTGCCAAAAAATATCTTGGAATTGGAAAATACTATTATCGAAAACCGAATCACAAGCGAATAATACTAAAGATCAAGCCAGAAAAGGTAATGGGCCTATCAATTCATCCTGCTTTCTATTTCCTAGCCTATTCTCCATGGAACAGGGGATAACTAATATGTCCATCCTATTTTTCATCTATTATTATTTTGTTAACTGTCCCCTCAGGTTATACTAAGTATATTATTTGAACGGGCAAATATTATAATTTGTATTCCTTCATATCCTTGGAATTTTGCGAATTTCTTTTAAGGAAGTAATTAATTACTGACTGAGGATTTTCCTCATATTCTTTTATTAATATCCTTAAAGTTGCCAACATTAATTCTTCTATTGTGTGTTCTTTCAATACATTCTCTTGACTAAGTCTTGTTGCGATAGACAGAGAAATATCATGTAAGGATTATGATAATTCAATTTTTACCGTAACCAAATTAGAATAAACTATTAGTTGTAGCTTGTATACTTTTTTGTAACAACAGTAAAAGCTTGGGAAATAGCACGAAAAAACAAAACTACGGTTTTGTATTCCAACATTATATCCAAAACTAACTATCTGAGGACTGGAGATAGCAATTCGGGCATCGTAGTGAAGAAAAATATATTATAACCAATGAGAGGATAAACAATAATAACGATAATGGCAGAAATGTCCAAAGCCGAGATTGCCAAATTTCTTATGCAAGGAACATTTACAGGAAAGCTTGCCACAGTTAAGAAGGATGGAAGTTCACATGTTGTTCCGATCTGGTTTGTATTGGATAATGAGAATAATAGACATAAGGTAGGAAATATCATTTTTACCACTGGTGAATCATCAACCAAAGCAAACAACATTCGCCAGGATAATAGAGTGAGTATTTGTGTAGACGATCAGGTACCTCCATTTTCATTTGTAACAATATTTGGCATCGCAAAAATCTATCCTTACAAACAAAAGGAGGTTTTAAAATGGGCTACTAAAATAGCAGAACGATATATGGGAAAGAGCAATGCTGAAGCGTATGGTAGAAGAAATAGTGAGGAAGGTTCAATCATCGTAAGAATAAAGCCTACAAAAATAATTGGAGAAAATAAGATAACTGGTTGGGATTGAAGGCGATTTTCGTCAATTGCCAATGATTTATTATATCT
>Ga0193741_1000093_pt1 | contig 21732 bp, 21 predicted proteins | sample L2s2metaG_FD_143059 | JGI IMG/M metagenome (GOLD analysis project Ga0193741, IMG submission 143059) | Soil microbial communities from a riparian zone of the East river system, Colorado, United States - L2s2 | ecosystem: Environmental > Terrestrial > Soil > Riparian zone | place: USA: East River...
GATCTTAACCAGCGCAAGATATCAACAGTCTGTTACCTCATTTTCAAACTTGCGATGAGAGTCGGGGATGAAAAGGATCCTGAAGAAGCCGACACCGTAGGTGCTTCAACATTAAGAGTGGAACACATTACTTTCAGGGAAAAACATTCTGGAGGGAGGTATGTAGAGTTTAACTTTCTAGGAAAAGATAGCGTTCCTTGGCAGAAAACAATAAGAGTTGAAAGCGAGGATACTAGTGGCTTGTACGATAACCTCAAAATGCTTATGGAAGGTAAAGATAAGTCTTCACAAATATTTGACGGCATTACATCAAATAAAGTAAATTCATTTTTGCGAAGTATTGACAATAAGAATCTCCCCGGCTTAACAGCCAAGGTATTCAGAACTTTTATCACCACCGATGTAGTTAAGGAAACGCTTGCTAGTCCACCGTTTAATAAAGTTAATAGAAATTCATCGGAGGCAGAGAAGATTTACGCTGTAAAAATTGCAAATCTTAAGGCTGCCATTACTTGTAATCATAAGAAAGGTATTGATCCTAAAAATCCTGCGAGCTTGAAAACACTAGAAAAATTCAAGGACTCTATAATAAGGAAGGAGGAGACTATCAAGAGATTGAAGTCAGATCTTGCTGAAGGTAAATGGAAAACCGAAATCCAGAAAAAAAGAATTGGAGATAGGTTAGAGAGAATAGAAATGCAATTAAAACTGCAGCAGGAAACTCGTGATTACAATCTTGGAACGTCATTGAGAAATTATATAGATCCAAGAGTAGTAGCGGCTTGGCTTATGCATGTTAACCTTGACTGGAAAAGGGTATATACGGCCACTTTACAGAAAAAATTCAAATGGGTTGAGGAATATAACCGAGATGAGCTTAAGGCGTTTTATCCTTATCAAAGTCAGGCTAGCAAAGAAGAATTGAAGGTTGTGGTCTCCGAGGACGCTAAGATCACAAGCTAAGTCGATCTCTTCGAAGAAATTTTCCCGATTTGATTTTATCCACAGACGGTTAATTGGGATACAGTTTCTAAAATAAAGGACCAATAAATTTACTCTAAAATACGCTAGCCTCTTTAACCCAAATGTGCGTTGAAACCAGAAAAGACTAATAGTCTATCGAGTCGTGTTCGAGCAGGACATGTAACCACTCCTACTTTGAAAGGACACCTAATCTGATATCGTCACAGAACTTACTTAGAGTCAAGACAGTGTATACTATGTTTCGCTCAATAGCGAGGGATTTGATGAAAAGCTATAACGAAACAGAGGCTTTTGCCATCACGTAGATTCCTCCTATAAGGGAAAAAAACCTTGATGATAGCCAAGATCCAACTATGACAAAAAATCGATTCTAGCAATTAGTCCCTATGAAACCTGTAGGTATTTCATTTTTGGTATTGTTGACCCAAATCGTAATTTCGTACTTAAAAAGACTTGAACGTTCAAAGGAAGATCTTATGGAAGAGAGAGCTATCTCCGAATGTTAACATAGATGAATTTTAACGTAAACGCATGTTTGGGTAGTTTATATTATGTTCAAAAAAAACCTCTGCTGGCTGAACGCTGCCAGAGCTTTCGGTGCCGGGGTAGCTCAGCCTGGCTGGAGCGTTCGACTCATAATCGAAAGGTCGCGGGCTCGAATCCCGCCTCCGGCACCATTAATCACGTTTTGTATTTAAAATTGGATCGCGAATAGAAGATAAAGATTATCTTACTATAGCTAATTCCTTTGCCAGAAATACCTTAGGATGACAGGGTGGAAGTACCTGATTCAATTAAAGGAACAAGGGCCTTCGGAGGGATTTGAACCCTCCTCAAGCGGTCTCTGTAGGCAGACTCAACTATATTTTATCGTATCACCTTCCACAGCCGCCTATACTGACCAGGCTATACTACGAAGGCCGCAAATTTAGTTATCATGGTTAACAACTCTATTTATATGGTTCTCAATCGAAACTAGAAACCAGTTCAATGTGCTAAATTATTATTAGTTCTTATCTGTTTTTGGACCCAGAAATGATGCCCATTCTAACTGTTTCCACGCCTTCCAATTCTATCTTGTCTGCCAGGGCGTTTAAACCAATCGAGTCACCAGCCAAATGCCCTAGAATAATGAGATTTCCTCGTATTTTTTCGTCGTTAAGTTTCGCTGCGTCAACTGGGTCGATATGGAGATAAATAACAGTTGAGATCCCATGCTCATAATATAATTTGGCGATTGGGTAACCTCCATTTGTTCCAGCCGCAACAACTAATGCGACACGACCCACATTACTTTTTGTGCTTCCAAGTACTACGATCGGTCTAATCACAGCTTTCTTAAATTCCGGAATCTCGTCTACTAATTTTAAGAGATCTGAAATCTTATGATCTTTTTTGTAGTCTTTTATTTTTCCTAAAATGGTTCTTCGCATGAATTCGTCGCAGGGTTGGTGGATATTTACTAGGGGCATTTTCAGAATTCTTGCAGCGTCTACAACTTGTTTGTAGATATTTGCATGAGATCTAATTTGAATTCTGCGTTTTAGTCTTTTCACAACACTCCTAGCTGCATTATCTGGGACACCATTTTGGACCATAAATTGCACATGTCTATCGAACACTCTGTGGAATTCCATAGACGAAGCCCCAATCGGATGGTGTGCTATCACCGCGTCGCAACCAATATTCTTTGCCAGGGAGAGTTCGGAGGTGGAAACATCTATTGTAATAAGCGCCTTCTGAATACTATTGCCTTTAACGTGAATTGCACTATCGTGTGGCATCCTATTCCAACCAACGAGATCGAGGCCTATTCTCATGATATCGTTAGTATTTACCGTCATCTCTTAATATCTAAAAAAGGCTGGTACAAAAGTCTATAACTAAGATGAGTGCCATTGGGTCTGTGATGTTAACTTATTCAATCTATTACTTTGCTATTGGCTAACGGAAATATTTTTGGTGCTTGGTGCGCCTGTGATAGTTGTTCGTCATGGACATGTAGGAGTTTTGAATACCCACGAGTGTCTCGTAATTTTCTGCCTCGCTAAGATAAATGGAATTTATTCTTCAATACTTCCGAGAAAGGACATCGGTCGATCAATCGATCTTCAAGGCATAGCATGCATTCTCAAATCTAAAGAGGAAGCTAGCTGCATTCTGTTGCAAACTTTAAATTTCCCGTCATCAAAGGGTTCGTAAATGAGTTGCTCTGACGAGTATGTCTCTCATACTGAAGACAATAATCTGATAAGCATATCTCCACTGACCAAGTCGAAATTGCAGAAGGCAAAATACGGGGTGTACAACCACTCCGCTGTAGAACTTTGTCATTGGACAAAAAAATCATTTGCGGATGAAGGAAATTGCTACAAATACAAGTTTTACGGAATTTCAACTCATCGATGCATGGAAATGACACCTACTGCAATGAATTGCGAAAATAGATGTGTTTACTGCTGGAGACCTACTGAGTTTTACGATACTCTACAAATGCCATCCCATCTAGTTGATGAACCAGATGTAATTGTTAACAATTTGATAAAGGAAAGAGAGCGGCTCCTTTCTGGGTTCTATGGGAACCAAAAAAATGACAAGAAGAAGATCGATGAAAGTTTGTTACCTACCCATTACGCTATATCATTGTCTGGTGAACCTACCATGTACCCCAAACTGCCACAGCTAATTAAATATCTAAAGAGTCTCAAAGCCACCAGATCTATTTTCCTAGTAACAAATGGTCAAGAACCCTCTATGCTTAGGCGACTTGACGATGAGGATGCGTTGCCTACCCAGCTTTATCTGTCGACTAACGCAACTAATAGGAAAATGTTTCACTTGATTAATAGACCTCGTCACAAGGATGCCTGGGAAAGGTGGTGTGAAAGCCTCGAATTTCTGGCGAATGCGAGGACTAGAACGGTTCTAAGAATGACTATGATTAGAGGCTATAATGAAGAAATTAGCAATGCGGAGGACTTTGCCCAGATTGTATCTAGAGCAAATCCACATTTTGTAGAAATTAAGTCATACATGCATATAGGAATGTCGGTGCAGCGTTTAGAAAAGAACGATATGCTGGAAATGAATGAGATAAGAACTTTTGTAGATTATCTCGTAAATAAACTTCCTAGTTTCTTTATTATGGACGAAAGTGAAATATCGAGAATAGTCGTCTTACAGAATCAAGGCCGCTACACCAAAAGGTATATTCAGTAATTGTCTTTGTCTAGAACACAATCTATTAGGCATTTCGAGCATAAATTGAGGAGAATTCAACGCTGAATATGCTAATTACACGTGTAAATAGCCAAAGGGAGATATATTCAGCGTGTTAGATAAATCTGTCTGTAAATATGCTATTTAACATGATAAATAGTATCACTCAATAACTCACTGACTCATAATATTATCATCAATGTCATCTATAGTAGATCAGTCGGCAGCAGAGAAGAAGAAGAGAATGCGCAGGATGAAGTACGCTGCGGATAGAGGTAAACTGACTAGAAGACTGGACTAGACTAGGCCAATTTAATGAGTAGAGCAGAGTAGACTATAAAAGGAACTGTGCTGTTATTGCACATCCTGACTTGACTGGCAAGGGATACTATTTCAGAAGCCAGATATTATGTGGCTCGTTGCCAACAATATCCTTGACTAAACCGATACTATTATTTAGTGAAGACAATGATTCGCTTTGCGTATTATTGAATAATATTATTCCATGGAAAACCCAACGACCATCAACCGGTCTTCCTATATTAGAAGATATCCAAGCAATACTTTGTCCATCTGGAGTCTCAAATGTCCCATTTCCTCTACTCTGGATTAATTCATCAGATAAGTGAGTGCTTATGTAAGTCTGCTTGTTAGTAACATTTCCTACGCCTTTTAGGAATCCTTGGTCAGACGCACGTTCCTCTGTCATTCGGTAAGGAGTTAATGATATGTTCTTTGATCCCAGGAATGTGGTTGTATTAGCATTATAAATCGAATCACCTACGTTCAAAGGCAGGGTAGCCTGTCCGCTAACACTTGGATTAGGAGTCTGTGCTAACAAATCTGTGACAAAATGAGGTAAAACTCCCATAGTGGAGACAATAATCAAGGACAGAAGTAATGACAGCCTAGTTATCCTGTTCAAATGGGTTCTGTGAAACATGGTGATTTAAATAGATTTGGATTGCAAAGGTTAGGCCTATAACTCCGGCTCTATCTTATTCCTTGTGTTCTCTGCTATTTTCTAAAAAAGTCATTAATAATCTATTAAACACGTCAGGATGCTGGTACATTAACCCATGTCCAGCAGTTCCTATTCGAATGAGCCACGATCCAGGGATTTTTTCTGCTAAGATTAATGAGTCTGGTGCAGCATCATCATCTCCTCCAACTATGACCAAAGTGGGTTGAGTAATATTTGAAAGAGCATTACAAGTCCCTGTCCAGGTAGTGGCTGCTTTCAGTTGTTGTTGTAATATCTGTTGGGATACTGTTTCCTTGGGGATAGGAGTGTAGTTTAGATAATCTGGGTGTGCTTTGAACCAGCTTGCTGGTGGAAACAAGAAAGGTACGATTTTCTGTGTTCGCTCTTGTGGAGATATAGAAGTATTGGTAATAATCTGTATTATTTCAGGGGGGGTTGGCCTATCATCCGGACCACCACAACTCGTGGCATATAAAATAAGATTATCTACCTTGTCGGGGTTTGTTAACGCCAATTGCTGAGCGATGAATCCACCCTCGGACCAGCCTAAGACATCGGCCTTGCTAATTCTTAAGGCGTCGAGCAAACCCGATGTGTCATTTGCGAACTGACTGATTGAGAATTCTTTTTTCCCTGCAGTTGATTCTCCTACTCCTCTATTTTCAAAAATGATTACTTTATAATTAGCAAAGGCTAGCTTCTCTAATAAAAGTGGATTCCACATATCCATAGTTGCACCGCCTCCCGTGATCAAAATAATTGGTTTAGCATCTGCTTTACCTATTTGCTTGTATGCAATGCTTATATCACCCACCGTAATGTTTTGAGAGGGCATATTATCTAAAATAGAGGCTTTTGATTGAAAAGAAGAAGTAGAGGAGAAGGTGTTATTGATATTTTGTCCTATTGCCGGTGTCCCTAAAAGATAAAGAAGCACTGGAAAAACTGTTATGAATACCTTTAACACTTCATAATACTACGGTAACATGCTTAAATTTGTTAATCACGTGAGATTTCGTGATAATTATAAATAAGTGGATATTTGCCCATAATTCGAATTTGCATTCATTTTCATGGGAGGACAAACACATAATGAATAAAACTGCCCATCGCCAGAACGAACAAGATCAGCAGCAACAGGAAGTTAAGTTATCTCCCTTCGCTAAACGAATCCTAATAGTAGATGATAATCCCGACATTACTTGTACATTCAAAAAGGCCCTTTGAGGAAGCAGATCGAATTGGTGCCAACAAGACCTCCTTTCATGTTAACGCATATAATGATCCTCTTGTGGCTCTTTCGGAGTTCAAACCTGACTTTTATGATCTAATGCTAATTGATATTGATATGCCTAAAATGAACGGTTTTGATTTTTGCGTAAAGATATTCGAGGTAGATCTTAATCCTAAAGTTTGCTTTATTGTATCAGCGCCAATAAATCAAGAAGCATTAAGAGATCAGTATCCATCATTGAGTATTGGTTGTTTTATTGAGACGCCTGTTACAAAAGATAATTTATTAAAAGGTAACAGGAAGATCGAAGGAGGGATTGATTGCCGTAGTTCATATGATATCTTGTTCTTGTTCTTACATTGATATCTTGGGCTATTTTTGTAATAAGTTTGATTTCATTCTAGGAAAGGATCTGAAAGTGCGCACCGATGTCGGTACGTATAGTTCGATTTGAGGTAGGATGAATTACGGATCGCTCGTACTATCAACTCAAAGCCTAAACGCGACCTTGTTGGGCCTCAATTCTGAATCACACAGACGTAGATAGTTGATCAGTTTTCTAAAGCATAACCTAATATATACTGCCTTCACCTTCATCACCTTGATTTCAATATGGAATATGCACACCCAGAGGTATTGGTGGACACGCAATGGGTCGAGGATCACTTGAAGGACTCAAATGTTAGAATAGCCGAGGTGGATTATGATCCCAGAGCGAACTATCTTTTGGGTCATGTGCCGGGGGCTGTATTGTTCGATTGGAAAGAGGACATTAACGATCCTACTCTCAGAAATGTTCTGTCAAAAGATTCATGTGAGAAACTATTACAAGATGCTGGTTTGAATGAAAATACAATTTTGATCCTTTATGGGGACTTTAACAATTGGTTTGCCGCCTTCGCATTTTGGGTCTTCAAATATTATGGATATAAGGATGTAAGACTTATGAATGGTGGAAGAAAAAAATGGCTAGAAGAGGATAGGGCTTTAAGCAAGGATGTTCCCTCGAACCTTCCTAGAGGGAGTTTTAGAGCTTCTGCTCCTGACGAAAACATTAGAGTATATCTCGGAGAGGTGAAAAAAGCCTTGGACCAAAGAGAAAAGGTGAGAATGGTTGATGTTCGGAGTCCGAAGGAATTTACCGGAGAGATCCTCGCACCGCCTGAATATCCAACTGAACATGCACAAAGGGGAGGCCATATTCCTGGTGCAGAGAATATTCCATGGGCACAAGCTGTAAAGGAGGATGGCACATTCAAATCCAGGGATGAGCTGGAAAGTATGTACAAGAATAAGGACATAGTTCCCGAAAAGGATATCATCGCATATTGTAGAATAGGTGAAAGATCTTCGCACACTTGGTTTGTTCTCAAATACCTGCTCGGGTATCCGAACGTAAGGAATTATGATGGCTCGTGGACGGAGTGGGGTAATATGATTGCAAATCCAATCGAGAAGTAGCTGAAACTACATTCTACTTTTTGATCCTATACCATTCTGCCGGTAGATTACTTATTCCTTCTGACTATGAAATGCATTAGGTTACCCTCAGGCCTAGTTTCTAGTATTGACTGCCCACTACCCTCGGACCATCTTATCATTTCTACACTTGCCGTTTTGTCATCCGATACCAAGTGTACGATCTCTCCAATTTTTATTTTCGGAATCAACTCGTCTAACTTTGTCAAAGTCGCGGCACACTCAACTCCGATCTCGAACATCTCATAGTCAGGATATGCTACAAAACATCTTATATGCAAGTCTTTGATTAGTGCCTTAGCCGTATCATGACAGTTTCCAATTGGCAGCAAATTGGTCGGATCTTTGTCAATGGACAATGGCTCCATTTTAACGAACCAGCCCTCAGAATAAGGGAAGTCATTTACTAATTTTGGTTTTCGAAGAATAGACTCATTTACCTCGAGAACTCTGCCTGAAAGCGGCGCGCGGACAACCCCGAAATACGTGTTGCTCTCGATTGTCGCAAGGCGTTTTCCCTTTTGTATATGTGTGCCTACATCCATAAGAGTGATAGCAGACAGTCTGCCCGAAATCGCTGAAAGTAAGGTAGAAATACCAATCGTAATTCTGCTAGTCGCTTTCAAATCTGCCCAAACAAAATTTTCCATATCATAAAGAAGATCTTCTGGAAACTCACAATTGTCTATCTTCATCAAATTCATTTGCTACGGCACTTTTTTATTCTTTTACACACATTGGATGCTACCTTGTTGGTTTTGTAATTGTTTATATGATTCTACCAGGCTACCAAATTAAGAGTCTGGTTTTATTATTGTAGTGCATTTAAGAGTTAACAGGAATCCCTCTGTTCTCTTAAATCCAATTTGGGTTTTCTTTAACCTTGAATCTCCCACGAGACTCATTTTAACCTGCTATGAAGGGTTATGTCTAAACCATTCACCAAATTTTCTTAATGCTGTGGCCCGATGGGACCAAGACTCCTTTCTTCCTTTAATATCTAATACCCCATATGTCATTTCTGAGTTTTCTGGGATGAATATAGGATCATATCCCCATCCCCCCTTAGTCACCTTCCTTGCGATGGTGCCTCTTGTCTCCCCGCTAAACGTGAGTGAATTTTTACCGTCGTTAAAGGCAAATACTGACCTGAATTGTGCACTTCTATAGTTTGTGTTACTCAGCAGTTTTATAATTCCCATATTCCCTATAGTTTTGAAAACAAAGGAAGAATATTGTCCAGGAAATCCATTTAGTTCTTCTATAAATAGGCCATCATCTTCAACAATTAGGGGTTCTGAGATTTCCAAGAATGCATGATGTGATTTGTTCAACGCAATGACTTCCATTGAATCTGCTTGGAGCTCAATCAAGTTCTTTTCTACAAATTGTACGTTGGTGTCGAAGACAGAAAGGAGCGATTTGACTTCACGATATTTGTCCTTGTTGGAACTAGCAAATATTATGGATTTCACAGATAACTGTGATTGAGTCTGTAAATTAAATGATCGATCTAGAATATTCTTAAAGGTGTGATTCTAATATTGGGAAGGACAGACCGATAGACAATCCTAATAATATTTTGGTAGTAAATTAGTGTTGCGTTTCCACCTTGTCATCAAGATGGCAACTCCTAAAATTTGCGTCTGTCTAGTTGGCAAACTTAATCTTCATCTCGAGCAGAATAAGTGTTGCTCGCACTATGCGATCCTCGAATATCTGCCTCTGTGTTCAATCTCGAGGACTTTCTTTAGGGTGGCCCTCATAGTTTTTTGACCTATGACCGATGAGTAACCTAATAGAAACTTTGAAAATGCTAGGTCACATATGGACACGTACGAACTGAAAAAGACCTCTTTAACTAATCGTATATCTACCGCCTTGTCCTCTAGTCTTCCTGATAAAAAGGATAATCCAAAATCAAGCAGTACAAGCTGATTATTTACAGCTTTAATAAAATTAGACGTGGTCAAATCATTATGGATAATATTATTCGTATGCAACAGACCCGTGCATCTACCCATTTCTAAGGCGAGACTCTCATTCATTTTTTCTTTTAAGTTTTTGCCTTCTATGAATTCCATTACTATCTCTGCTGAAATGGGATCGACAAAATAAATGAAAGGTGTCCTAACTCCTATTTCCTTCGCAATAGATAGCATTGTCGCTTCGCGGAGGGTTCGGTTCTTTCGAATTTCATAGTCGAGTAATTTTTGACGATATGGCTTCTTAACTCGAACTTTAGATACTGCATTATTTCCGAACCATCTGGTACGATATATATCAGCTTCAGCACCTTTACTCAAAACATGGAATGAATTCTGCAATAATGTTATATTTGAGATTCTGACAGAATAAAAACGTGCGCGCAGAAATTCTCAGATTAGGAGAGAAAGTAATTCTCCAGGAAGACTGCGCAGAAGACCGTCTCAAAAATGGTATTCTGACATTGACCACCCAAAGGTTACTCTTCGAGAAGACAGAAGGCAAGGTGGCAACATTTTGGAAGGAAGAGGGGGAGTTACTCCTGGATATAGATTTGAACAAGATCTCGAAGGTCGAATCCCAAGGATTTGTTATAGCAAAAGTGGCAATTTATGTTGCAGAACACGTCTATAAATTTGGAGTGTTCAATCCTGGTAGGTGGGCGAAACTAATAAAGAAACAAATTGAGAATATAAATCATCCAGACACATCCTAGGTCGCTCGCCAGTTGACGTCTATAGTGTCTACCCTCCATGACTGGTGTACAAACGATTTCTCTATTTCAATTTCCTTTTCTCTAAATAGGAAGTCAATGATCCCGACCCATGCGATTTGACAACCATTATCTCCTGCAAATTTATTAGGTGAGATGAAGAGTTTTGATGAATGTCTTTCGCATGCATTCTCGAGCATTTCTCTTAGCCTTTTGTTAGCTGCTACTCCTCCCACTACCAATACTTCTTTCTTGCCGGTAAATGAGATCGCTCGTTCTATTGTTTCCGTTATCATAGCAAAGGCCGTCTCTTGCAGGGAGTAGCACACTTCAGCAAAGTGCTGTCCGTCTCTCATTCGCTTCTCCGCAAGCCTCTTGGCCGCGCTAAGTAGCCCGGAAAAGGAAACATCATTTCCCTTTACCGTATATGGGAGACGGATGTAAGTTCCCGATGACCTACTCGAAAGTTTTTCTATTTGATCACCACAAGGCGATGAAAAACCATTCGCTCGTCCGAATTGATCCAGAAGGTTTCCAATGGTAATGTCAAGTGTTTCACCAAATACCCTCCATCTTTTCTGTGAAAAAGCGAGAATCATAGTGTGACCTCCAGAAACGAGCAATACAAGGGGATCGTCTGCGCAGGTAAGCATCATGCCAAGCTCGACATGCCCTAATGCATGGTTAACAGGTACTATGGGCTTTTTATAAAAAGAAGCCAGCATTCTTGAAATAACGGCTCCTACTCTCAAGCACGGGCCTAAACCTGGACCAGCGGAATAAGCAATAATATCTATATCCCGAATACTAAGTCCGGCTTCCTTGATGCACTGTTTCAGAATATCCGCAGATACTTCCGCATGGTGTCTTGAAGCAATTCTCGGATGGATTCCTGAACCCTTTGGGGGGAAATACACGTCACGACTATCGGATAGAATCCTTGCACAGGAATTTCTCAAATTCCTTAGATTAATGTTTTTTAGAGAACTTTTTGTAAAGGTATATTTTATAATCGACGCGGCAAAGGTGTGAGCAGTACTCTCTATACCAAGACATAGCATTTGTTAAGATTTTTACCTCCCGCTACTTGCGGCTGAAACAATTTTGATTACATCATTGTTTTGGAGCTTGTAATCTGCTCCTAGTCTCATTTTACTGCGAACATCAATGGCGTATAAGAAACCTTTACCTAAGTCCGTATGAATCTTCTCCGCCAAACCTCTAGGGGTAGATTTAGCAGGCAGCAAATGGGCATCAGGTAGAACATTTCCCCGCTTGTCAGTGAGTTTCAGTTCATCTTCAACAGGATAAACCACAATGAGTTTCAATAGAGTAAATACTGTCAAATTAATAATTTCTTGAATGCCCGTAGATCCATATTTTGAAAGAAAGATATTAGTCTTATCGAGAGCTTTCTTTTGCTGTTCATTTAATAATGCAGCCTCCTTAATCCTGAAATGACTGTCTCCTGGCAAGTACTCAATTTTTTTCTTCTTTGTCGCATGTCTGAGTAACAATTCAAGTTCAGATGAGCATGGAACAACATTCTCCCTTACATTTTTAACCTTGTGAATATTGTGCTGTGCTGAATGTAAATCAGCTTTGTTTGCAGCAATCACGATGGGTTTTGACTTTTCTCTGAGTTTCTTACAGAATCTGAGTATATCATTATCCGACCAATTAGATGCTCTTGTCTGTGAAAGGCCCAATTCCACAATAGTGCTAGCAATCCCTGATTCCTTGATGGAAAGCCCTGATAGTCGTGTGGCAATAACGTGCTCTAGTTTTGTGCTTTGGTTACTCATTTCTCGGACCAAACTAGTCCAGTCTCTTTGTAAGATGGATGCAAGCCATTGGTCGAGTTCCTCTTCAACAAACTGGACATCATATATGGGATCGCCTGTTCCGGGGACTATAGGTCTTCCTTCGGCGTCAGTGGATCCTGCTGCATCTACAACATGAATCAGTGCGTCAGCCTGCCTCGCGTCATCCAAAAACCTATTGCCGAGACCTTTTCCCTTGGAAGCGCCTGGAATAAGACCAGCAATATCCAGTAACTTGACTGGGATATACCTCGTCCCATCAATGCATAAGGAACTTTTGGGGTTATCTTGAATTCCAAACTCCCTGCACACACATCCAATTCTAGCATAAGTGATTCCAACATTCGGCGCTAATGTCGTAAAGGGGTAATTGCCGCTACGGACGTCAAGGTCGGTGGCAGCATTGAAGAATGTCGACTTGCCGACATTGGCCTTACCAATCAAGCCAAGAAGCATCAATATATCGTGGATAGACCCAGTTTAAATTGTTGAGGATCTGACTTCATTATTATCGTTGATTGCAAATTACTTGGAATATAGACGTTAACTATGAAATCGATAGAGTGAAAATGTAATCTTAGATTTAGAAGAACGTCTACTATTCAAGATTTTTATTTGATAGCAACATAGACGCAGCAGGTCATTAGGATTGGCCGGAATCGTTGCCCTTAATAGTATGCAATCCACTGAGGATAACCACTCCATAATCGGACTTCTTGCACATTCAATGCGTCTGCTTCAACACAGGGGGAAAGCCTATTGGAAGATGATTGTAGGTAATAATGCTTCGGCAAAAGAAGGGTCGTTACCAACCGACGAAATCCTAGTGAGAATTGCCAATAAGGAGAAATTACGTGGTAATAATGCAATAGGATACTTGTCTAAAAGGTCCCCTCAGTTCCATAGTTTCGACGTTATTCATGTTGCACTTGATGGTTTTTTTGTGGACACAGAGAAATTATATCTGCATCCGGAAATCGGCCACGCAAGAGATTCTGATTCTCTGTATAAAATATGCCACATCTTCACGAAACTTTTGATAAATAAGAACTATCCTGAACGTGCCATCCAATTTCTTGACCGACATTTACGAGGTAACTTGATAACAAAGATAGACAATGAAATTTTTGCATATCGAAATAGCACTGGTTTTAAGCCACTTGTAGCTGCCACAAGCAAGGAAGGATCATTAAACATGATAGCATCGGAGAATTCCTTACGCACTTCTTTTGTAGATATAGACTTCCGTGACGTAAGGCCTGGGCAGTTACTAAAATTGAATCGAGATTCAGGTTTAGAGATTGTCACGGAACTACCAAATAGCACAACGATGATTGATCCATTTGAATTTATAAGAGAAAGCCATGTTGCATCCACACTTTTCGGCAGAAGTTTATATTCTATTAGAAAGGATATAGGCAAAGAGCAGGCGAATTTCTTAGCTAAAGATTTAGATATTGATTCAGCTTTTGCCGAGCCGGATTACGCTCGTCCTATGGGTTTGGGCTTCAATATTGAACTCCAAAAGCGATATACGAATATTGAGCTTTCAGAAGGTATCATCAAGGACAGATATGATGACTCTGATCACATGATTGATTTTTCAGAGCAAGTTAGCAAGAATAAACTACTTACTACGGGTAATTCCCTGAAATTTGTCATAGAGGGGCTAGTCAAGGAAAAAAATGTGGCAACAATACAAGGTACAATTCAGACCGGTGGTACTGCAAGAGAAACCATCCATTACCTACGACGCGCGGGAGCAAGACGTATTGAAGTAATTGTCAGCTACGTTGTCACCATTGATGGTAGACAGGTAGGGCTGTATACACAAAATAGGGATTTAATTGCAAACAAGTTTGTAGGCGACGTCACGAATATAGATGATCTCAACAAGAAAGTTGCAAAGGAGATTGGGGCAGATGCTGTCTACTATAATTCTCCAAAAATTCTGGCAAGAGGCATAGGACTTTCCGAACACGAACTTTGGTTTCCCGAATGGGTAAGATTTCTAGACTACCAAACTTCGTAATTATGGAAACAGGAGGGGACTTACTCATTTTTAATATATGTCATAAAACATGTTGAACCCTATTGTACAAATATATATTTACCATAGCTATAACTTGCGTCGGGGCCAACAGCCCATTGTACTGGACGAAACGTAACACCAACTCTTAGCATCAAAAATAGTGGGTACAATAATTCGTGCGTTAGATGCTGAATGGCAGTAGACCATTCAACATGATACTGTTAGAAGCTGTGCCAATGAGTAACAAAGTATATGCATTAATTTTATGATATTAGGTTCTATGAATGGCCACAATTAAAGGATTAATTGAATTAAACCAATTAATCAATGAACAGTATCTTTGTTATACCTAATTCTTGATGATATGAAAACATAATAATGTGACCTAAGATTTAGCGTCCGAAATGTAATCAATTTTTGTTAATAATGACTCTAAAGAATTCCTGATATACTTTATGTCTTCCATTTTAACTATGAAGGTGGTTTCATTTGTTTTAGCGGCTAAGCTTATACTTTTATTGATATGCACTTCCTTTTTATTGTCGACAAGAATAACATTCGCGGAAGATGACAATGATCATCCTGATCAATCGTTAGGTAAAATAAAACAAACTATAGACCAAGATGAGGAATGCGAAGATAGTTCTGTTTGCAAACAAGCGGCTGAAAACAACTTGATATTGTGCCCAGTAGGTTCCACATGTGTTTTCATGACAAATGATTTCGTTCCATTTAAAGTCGCTGTTCCAAGGTGAAAACAAATCTTTCTCTACCATCTTTTTCCCAATAAAATCTATTACCACGGGGTATACCAAAAAGTTGACATAAATACTTGAAATTAATTATAAATAGCTAAACCACATTTAGTCAGCGTAGGAGCGAAAATGCTAACCAATTTCACAGAAAAACCTCTCTACTACTTCCCTTTGACTATTTTCCATTCTAATAAATGCTTCAATAAGTTCCTTTTCAATTGAAGCCTGTTTTGAAATAACACCCCTTAGTTTCTCAATATCTAGCGGCGCAATATTGTCAATCAGTCCGCTGCTGTAAGCATAGATGTATTCGTTTACTATCTTAAAGGCAAAGCCTGGTGCTTTCTTTATCAGCAACAACAGGCCAGCTATAATTGAGGTTTCTGTGGTGTCTTTTGCTGGCAACGATCCCAAATATTTCTCCAATATATTGACCCTATCATCACCTAATTCTTCGATCGAAGAGGCGACTAACAAGCCTGATTCTGTGAGTTCATAAAAGGGAACTCCCTCAAGCTGGAGTGCACGGGGACCTCTCCGGAGCGGAAGCCTTCCTCCCTCCTTAATTACGCCTGAGGGAATCAAGGCTTCATCTAAGTCTCTGAAAATACCGGAGTAAATATTTTGCCACAAGATACCATGTTTCTTGGCTATGACGTGTGCAATGGAAGTCCTAGTTCGAAATTCAGGACTCTGTTCAATAGCTAGATGAGCTATGATGCCTCGCTGTCTCTTAGCCTCTCCAGTATATTTATCCTTCCTTGTCTTAAAGGTATCAAAAATTGCAATATTATGTTTGGTGTCTTTCAACCGTTATCACTGCATGGGAGATGTTATCTCAAGTTATATTCAATAATATTTTAAGATGTTGGTTGAAGACGAACCAACACCAGGTTCAAGAATGATAGGCATTGGCCATTAACCATTAGTGACTAACGTAGTATCTTCGTATTTTGGATAGTGAATTATTATCAATATTTACAAATGATTGGAAGTGGAAATCAAAATAATAACAACTAATGTCCATACATGCTGTAACAGCATTTCAATATTCGGAATCCTGATCTTTTCTCTCGACTTTTTCGATTATTTTTAGATAACTACATGTTCTTTTAGTTTAGCTAGTCTTATGCAAATCATCTTGTGCTATTTACCAGGATCCAGTAATGCATAATTTTCGAACGAGGAATATGATAGTTAAAAGATAACCTATAAAAACTATTTGATATGAGGAATCGATCAAACAATCATTATATATTACCATAATTTTTATTGATGATTCATTTATTCACGGTGCATTGCACTATATTGGTATGAAGCATAGAAGCAGACTTGAAATAATTTCCCTTATTCTAGATATCGCCACCCGTAAGGACGGAGTAACGCAAAAAAAGATTCTCTACAAGGCATACCTATCATTTCAGCATCTTAAAGAATATCTATCATTATTGCAGGAAAATGGTCTGATCTATTATCATGAAGAAGGAAGGGTGTTTAGAACAACCGATAAAGGTCTTTACTTCTTGAACCTCTATGGTAAACTAAGCGATGTAGTTGCCATGACAAATAACATAATTATCAGATAACTAAAACCCGGCTCTAGAGTGAAAACGAATAGTTTGATCTCCAGTATTATACAATTGGACCTTAATTCGAGCTTTGATAGGGACATCTGTTATTGGGTCTCGAAGTCGTTAGGCACCGCTTTGACCTATTGAATTCTCTATTAGTGAAACTTGCCATGTAACAGGACCATATATATTTTACAATTAACTTTCCGTGTAGGGTATGTCAATAACTTTCAGATCTTCGGCAGCTTCAACATTATTGTGAATCGTACTTGCCTCGCTTACAAGTTGATTAGTATCTTTATACCTGGCGCTGAAGTGGGTTAATAGCAATTTTTTGACACCGGCCCCGTTAGCTAAGACTGCAGCCTCCGATGCCGTGGAGTGAAATCTCTCCTTGGCCTTTTGAAACTCATCATGGGAGTATGTTGAATCAAATACTAACAAGTCACAATCTCGAAAAAAGTTCCTGAGTCTGGCAGTTGGTCGAGTGTCCCCGGATATGCCCACTTTTCGGCCTGGTCTTCTTGGACCAGTAACCCGAACAGATAGAACGCGTCTACCCTTATAGGTTACATCTTCACCAGATTGAAGTTTCTTATATAGATGTCCCTCTGGGATACCAAATTTCTCTATTTTTTTGATGTCAAGTTTCCCTGGTCTTTCATATTCATTTAGACAATACGCGTACGCTGGGATGATGTGCTGTGCTTTGCAACAACTGATAAAGTAATCTCTTTCTTGGACAACCACTCCCTCGGCTTTGATGGAAGTAATACGAACTTCGTAAATCAACCCGAAAGCTAAGATTTTCACATTTGCTTTTACAAACTCGGCAAAGTCTGGCGGACCATAGATATCGACAGGAGCCTCTCTCCCCAGTAAAGACAACGTTTGCAATAGCCCCAATGCTCCTAGACAATGATCAGCATGCATATGTGTTATGAAAATTTTTATCTTCTTATTTATACCCAATCGCGCTCTGATGAAATTCTGTTGTATTCCCTCGCCAGCATCAAAAATGAGTAACTCGCCGCCGCGTACTATTACAGTACAAGATAATCCTCTTGTAGATGTGGGAACAGCAGCTGACGTACCCAGGAAAACAATTCTCATATCTACCATTTTTATAGCATGTCATTGTTTACAATGAGGTTTATAGTTATCAGGCAATCTTTGGAAGTCATGTCCTTCATTATTTTTGAGTGGAATTCTCAAATTCCTTTGCGAATGCAAGATGCCAGAGCAGGACTAATGTCTATCTTCGCAAATCGATTAGGTATAGAATTTGTAGCGATTATATCTTCGACGCCGGCATCTAGAATATTTCGAATATTATTTTCATTGATTAAAGAATGAGAACACATTACGTAAATTTTACCAGAATTCTTCCTCTTTAGAACTTCAGTCGCTCTAATAATGCTGGTACCAGTGCTGATAATGTCATCCAAAATAATAATATCCCTACTAGCGACAATGTCCGGGATTTCCTTGCTGTTGATAAATACCTCTCCTGAATACCTGTCACGTAACTTCTCTAAGACTAAATAATCAACTCCTAAAATTTTCGAGAATTCTTTGATCCTTTCCTTTCCCCCAAAATCAGGTGAAACTGCAAGAGGTTCGTGGAGATGCATATTTGTTTTAACGTAATCTGCGAAAAGAGGGATCGAAGATATATTTTCCACTTCAATACTAAAGTAAGAAAGGGCCATTAGACTGTGTATATCCAGAGTTACCATGCGGTTGGCGCCGACCGATTCAAACAATTTTGCTATAAGTGACATACTGGGAAATTCGTCTTCCAGAAACGCTCGATCTTGCCGAGCATAGGCCATGTAAGGCGCAAGATTACATATATAATCGGCATTATCATCTCTGCATTTCTTTATAATCATGAGTGCTTGCACGAGGTGTCGGTCAGTTGGTGGGTACAGAGACTGTACGACTGCACAATACTTGCCTTTGACATTTGGCATCTTGATTTTAAATTCGCCATCGGAGAAAATCTGTGTATTCACAGTGATAATTTCTGAACTGAGGTGTGAAGCAATTTTCCCAGCTAATTCAAGTGAAGATGGTCCGGCAACAATTAATGAATCTACGTTTCTCAAATAATGTTCTTATCAATGCATTGTTTAATGCCATTCTTAAAAACCTTAATGATTATCACCACACTTTCACAATCAGCCACCATCGCTTTAAATCAGTTTGATGTATTCAATGACATCTACTTTCTGAAACCGTTACAGTATTTGGGACGAAAATCATAATGCGATAAATCTCTCGCGGAGGTCTTTTTTTAGATGATTTGCTTGCAACATGATTCTTGAACATTTAACTGACGCTAGGTAACGTGAATTACAGCTGCTACTTGTTCAGTTGCTGTTGACCTTAGCTCATCTTTGATTGCTTGCAATACGTGCTCCCTCGCCGTCAGACTAGAGAAATCTACAATCTTTGAACCATCAAGGATGTGAATTTGGGGGGCGAGTCCACTAGACTTTCCCACATGCTTTTCAGATTGAATAAGTAGATAATGCAACCTTTCTAGAACCTCCTCCGGAGTCCCATTTAATATAGTTGCATTATTCGCAGACAATCTTATTCTACCATACCTGTCAAAAACAAGGACCGACCGTTTCCTTGATCGCAAAAAAAGCTTTTTCTCATCAATTTCACACACAAACACATGATAGTTTTGTATGTCTAATATGCGGTTCACACCTTCCGACATCCCGAACTGTTCATATGCCATGGTCCTAGCTTCCTCTTCGTTTATTTCCTTGCTCCTGGAAGAGCCTATGTCTAAACTAATATTTCCTGAAGCTGTCGCCCTCAATACCGAGCGTTCGGGAATATAACTAGACTGTAGACTGAGTGATTCTGGAGTTGCCCCACGCATAACAGCAGCTTCCTCTACCATACGCATTAAAGAGGAAACGTCATCAGCTGAGGGTTTGGCAATGGTCCTTTCTCTTTCTTCGTGAACAAGTGCGGCAGCAACACCAATACAAGATATTATCTCAGCATAGTCGGGAATTTTGTATTGCAAACTGAGTTTTTCAGAAAGATATGGCACAAGAACTGCAGCTCCCCCGCCTCCACCTATTATAACAACTTTATCTCTCTTTAATCCGTATTCTTTTATCATAGGTTCGATTAAATCTTGAATTTTCTTTGAAGATCTATTCAGTATTATTCTTGCTGTCTCTTCTGCCGAACGACCAACCCTCTTACCCAGAATGGACATGGCCAAGCGCGCTGCTTCAGTGTTTCCATGAGCATAGTCTGAAATAGATACTACACCTAAAGCATTTGCAGCACAAGTATTTGTAATTGCAAACCTTCTTCCTCCGCTCACCTCTATTGCCACGTAGTCCATTGGATCTCCATCTTTGGGTGCAAAAGTAATTATTTGTCCACCCTCAAGATCGGCTGGATCAGCAAAGCATGAATATAGAAGACCTGATATGTGTGCAGATCTAGGCCCGATATCTGTTATTTTCCTACCCGACCATCTTATAAGGGATCCTCCTGCGACACCAGCAACCCGAACGTCCAGAGAACGGATACAGGTTGGATGTTGCATTATAGTTACATAGCGCATTTCTGGTTTTCCATCTTTTATAACACAAATGTTCGTAGACGTACCTCCTACTTCTACAAAAATCCCATTTAAGACTCGCAAATGAAGAAGAGCCCCCGCCACACTTGCCGCGGGCCCCGAAAGAACGGTAAAAATAGGTTTCTTTCCAAATGTAGCGACGTCTATTATACCGCCATCGCCTTTCATGATCATTATGGGCGAGGTAATCTTTTTACTTCTAACGGCCGATTCTACAAACCCAATCGTATTAATTGCTTTTGGAAGAATTCCTGCATTAATAGCAGCTGTCAGTGTTCTTACTTCCAGACCATAAATACCAGATAACTCATGACCCGCTGTGCTTGGCAACTCTGATCTCTCAGTAACAAAAAGCTCATTGCTAGGGTCATCTACACCATAGGCTTCGCTTACAGTCAGAACCTCGGCACCTTCTCTCCGGAGCTGAGACATGGCATCTCTTACATCATCAGCGTTAAGGTATTTTGAAGTATCCAAGAATTGGTAACAAGTTTTAAGGTATTTGTTCGGAGCCAACGGGATATTTCCGATATTTGTTCGCTTAATTACACTCTTTTTTTCCAATCCTACACCCATCCCAATGATTCCAACTTTCGCTGTATCCCCTTCTAGCAACGCATTCACTGCTTGAGTCGTACTATGAGAGATCAATTCAATTTCAGAATTTATTATTTTAGATTCATTCATCAGTTTAGATAGGGCCATCAATATACCATAGGAAACCCCCTGAATGGATGAATGAGTCGTTGGAACGGCTGCGCTTCCGAGTATTGCGCCTTCGAGTACGTCAATAGCTACGGCCTTTGTAAATGTGCCTCCGACATCAATGCCAACTCTCACTCTTCTTGTCATTTCAAAAACCGTTAGGTGCGCCTAATCTTTAGAGTCTACTCTATTTAAATTGGTCGTGATTGAATTCGGGAAAGCTGTTTACTGGAAGGTCAGGAAAACCTCTTTCACCGGATGAGCGAACCCCATGTTGCGAATGGTTCTCTCAAATTCTTGCTTTTTGTCTGATACGAGAATTTCCAGCCTTCCAGTACCGGTTTTTTTTAGCATTCTTCTTGTGGTCAATATTCGCTTAACTAGCTTTGCGACATTTCTAGACGAGTCCAATATTTTTACCGATGGCATTAAAGAGGCCAAATAGTTCCTAATAAATGGAAGGTGGGTGCTTGCAAGTACCATTACGTCTAATTTGGTATCCAAATTTTCATCAAGCAATCTAAAAATTGTATCGTATGTTCTTCTTTCGTTGCTAATGTGGATACCCTCTTCAATCAATTCTATTACCTGAGACGCGTCAAACTTTGAAATGAAAATGTGT
>Ga0193741_1000094_pt1 | contig 21697 bp, 22 predicted proteins | sample L2s2metaG_FD_143059 | JGI IMG/M metagenome (GOLD analysis project Ga0193741, IMG submission 143059) | Soil microbial communities from a riparian zone of the East river system, Colorado, United States - L2s2 | ecosystem: Environmental > Terrestrial > Soil > Riparian zone | place: USA: East River...
GAAGGAGCTGCTCCAGGGCGCCGCAGTGATGGGGAGGATCTTCTGGAAAGGCGCGCTCGGTGAGCTCGTCCTCGAGGGGACCGACATCGACCCGCTCCTGGAGGACCTCCATCGGCGCGAGTTCGTCCTCCCGGAGGTTCGCTCGACGATCTCCGGCGAGGACGCGTTCAAGTTCAAGCACGTGCTGATCCGCGAGGTCGCGTACGGCGGGCTCTCGAAGGCCGCTCGCGCCGGCTACCACCAGCGCTTCGCCGAGTGGCTGCGCAAGAACGCAGGCGAAGAGCTCCTGGAGGTCCGCGCGTACCACCTCGACCATGCGACAGCGCTGCTCGCGGAGCTCGACGGGTCGCCGCCGGCGCATCTGGCGACCGAGGCCGCCGCGGCGCTGGAAGAGGCCGGCCGGAGAGCGCTCGCACGCGAGGCGAACGCGACTGCGAGAAAGCTCCTGATTCGCGCGGTCGAGCTCGGGCCAACCCTCGAGCGGCGCTACGAGGCCGCGCGCGCCGCGTGGCGCATGGCCGACTTCCCCGTCCTCTCCACCGAGATGAACCAGGTCCTCGACGCTGCACGCGAGGCCGGCGATAAAGGCCTCGAGGCCCGCGCGCTCGCGGCGCTCTCCGAGGTCACGCTGCTGCGCCAGGCCGACGTCTCGCGCGCCGAGGAGCTCGCACGCATGGCACTCGAGGTCGCACCCGAGGGCGACGGAGAGAGCCGGATCGACGCGCTCCGCATGCTCGAGACCGTGGCTTGGTGGCGCGGGCGCCTCACGGAGTCCGAGTCCTACATCGAGGAGCAGCTCGAGGTCGCCCGTGACCTCGGCCGCGTGGACGCCGAGAGCGAGGCGCTTCTCTCACTAGCCGCCATCGCCGTCAGCCGCCGCGAGGACGGACGCGCCGAGACGCTGATCGCGCGTGCCCATGCGCTCGCCGAGGAGAGCGGGTCCCCGACCGCCAAGGCGCACGCGTACCGGCAGGCGGGCGAGCTGGACATCCTGCGCGGCCGCCGCGAGGACGCGCTCGTCAAGTTCTACCGCGCTCGGGAGCTCTTCGAGGAGGTCGGGGCCGCGACGCAGATCGCCAAGACGCACCTGCGTATCGGGCGCATCGTGCGGAAGCAGGGCGACGTGGAGGAGGCGGAGCGACTGTTTCGCGAGGCGATTCGCATTCTCAAGCCGGTCGAGGATCGAGGGACGCTGTGCGAGGTGCAGCGCAGCCTCGCCGAGGCGCTCCTGGAACAGGGACGCCTCGACGAGGCGGAGATGTACGCCCTCAAGGCAAGCGAGACAGTCGGAGCCCAGGACGTGCACTCTCAGTCGACGACGAAGAAGACGCTGGCGCTGGTTCGTGCCGCTCAGGGGCGCGACGACGAGGCCGAGGCGCTGTTCCGCGACGCCGTCGAGACGCTCGAGCGCACCGAGTACGTCCGCTATCTCTCGGAGCCGCTCAACGCGATCGTCCAGTTCCTCGAGGAGCGCGACCGTGCCGAGGCAGCCGAGATCTTCGCCGACCGCCTCGCCGAGGTGCGCGAGGGCACGATGGACGAGGAGAGCGTCGCCGAGAGCGCCGCGTAGCCTCCGCCCCGCGCGGTGATGGCCGAGAGCCGCTACGACATGATCGGCGCCGAGTACGCGCTGACCCGTCGTGAAGATCCACGGATCGCTGCGCTGATCCACGCGGCGCTGGGTGATGCGCGCACGATCGTCAACGTCGGGGCCGGCGCGGGCTCGTACGAGCCGCGTGACCGAGACGTCGTTGCGGTCGAGCCGAGCGAGGTGATGCTTGCCCAACGTGACCCTGACGGGCCGCCGGGGATCCTTGCCGGAGCGTACGCGCTGCCCTTCGAGGATCGAAGCATGGACGCCGCGATGGCGATCCTGACGATCCACCACTGGGACGAGGACCGGGAGCGGGGGGTCAGAGAGATGCGCCGCGTCGCAAGCGGCCCCGTCGTGATCCTCACCTACGACCCTGAGGTGAGTGCCCGGATGTGGCTGATGGCGGACTACCTCCCCGAGGTTGCCGAGCTCGACCGGCGCATCTTCCCTTCGCTCGACGCGCTCGCACGGTGGCTAGACGCTGAGGTCACTGTCCGGGAGGTGCCGATTCCGCGCGACACGTCCGACTGGTCACTCGGCTCCTTCTGGGCCCACCCCGAGCGGGTTCTCGACGCGCAGGCGCGCAATGCGACTTCCGGCTTCGCACGGATGCCTCCGGAGGTGGTCGATCGCGTCGTCGAAGCCGTTGCACGAGACCTCCAAGACGGAACCTGGGACGCGCGTCACGGTCATCTCCGCGGGCTCGACGAGTACGACGCGGGCCTGCGCCTGCTCGTGTCCGAACCCGTGCAGCGCTAGCGCCGGTTCGCAGTAGCGAGCAGGATCTCCCGAATCGCCTGGTGGCTCTCCTCGCCGGGTGATTCGCTGATCACGGTCGCCGGCCGGTCGAAGCGGGTCAGCGCCTCTGCGAGCGGCTCCGCCCGGAGCGTTCCCTCGCCGTAGGGGAGGTGCTTTGTCTCGTTCCGGTTCGCATAGGCGATGTCGGAGAAGTGGACGTGGAACGGGGCTCCGGGCTCCAGGACCGCGTCCGCACGGCTGAGGACCTCGGCGAACGCATCGACGTCGGTGAACGCGCCGTCGGAGGTGGCGTGCATGTGGGCGAAGTCGAGCACCGGCCGGACCCAGTCGAGCCGCGACGCGATCGCGAGCACGTCGTCGATCGTGCCGAGCTCGTTCACGCGGCCCATCACCTCGACCCCGAACGGCACGCCGCGGCCTTTCTTCTCCAGCCGATCGCGCAGCTCGCCCGCCTGCTCGACGACGTCGGCCAGCGCCTTCTCCCGCTCCCGTTCGAGGAGGAACCCGGGGTGGAAGACGACGAGCTCGGCACCGCAGGCAACCGCGATGCCTGCCGAGTGGTCGAGCATCCCGATCGCCATGTTCAGCTTCTTCCCGCGCTCCGCGTGGCCGACGAAACCGGCGATCGGGGCATGGACCGAAAGGACGATCCCGGCGTCGCGCGCCAGCTCGCCGAACCGCTCCGCCCACGGGTAGTCCATCCAGAACTTGCCCTCGAAGTCGATCTCGCAGGCCGTGTAGCCGCGTTCCTGGAGGATCGCGACGGCCTCCTCGGGAGACTCCCGCGAGGGGACGCGAGCGGGCCCGAAGTGCAGCTCGGCCACGGCGCCACGCTACCTGTGCTACTCAATCGAAGGATGAACCAGACCTCCCCGACGATCGACCGAAGCGCGCCGGTGGCCGGAGCCGCCGAGACCTCGATCGGTGCCTTGCCGGAAATCGTCTGGGACGTGCTCCTTGCGATCGAGGACTGGCCGTCCTGGAACCCGGACGTGAAGGAGGCATCGCTGGAGGGTGCCGTCGCACCCGGCACCCAGTTCCGCTGGAAGTCCGGGCCGGGCACGATCGTCTCGACGCTGCAGCACGTCGATCGGCCTCGGCTCGTCGCTTGGACGGGGAAGACCTTCGGGGTGAAGGCGTTTCACGTCTGGCGGTTGGAGCCAAGGGACGAGGCGACGCTCGTCCGGACGGAGGAGACGTTCGACGGCGTCGTGGCCCGCCTCTTCCGCGGTCGCATGCACAAGATGCTCACTGACGGGCTCGAGAACGGGCTTCGACACCTGAAGGCAGAGGCCGAGCGGCGCGCTCGCGGCTAACGGTGGCGTCCGACGGCGTTTCTACCCTGAGGTCATGGCCAAGCGCCCGTCCAGAATCGATCTGCTCGAGCTCGACATCGACCTCCGCCTGACCGACCTGTGGCGCGAGGCCGCCGACGTCGGCGAGTGGAACCTCGAGATCGTCGCCGCCTTTATGAGAGCCGCGTACGGGAAGGGCTACTGCGACGCGCTGACCGAGGACGCGCCGGGAAGCCTGTGCGAGGAGCACGGCTACCGGATCCCGGATCGGCGGCGACCGGCTCCCACCCGCGAAGGCTGATCTCACCAGGGCTTGAGAGAGGCCTGATGCGGGATTCCGCCGGGCCGGTGACGCACCAGACGCGGCGCCGGATCAGCACGTTCGCCCGCGACCCGTAGCGCTGCTACGCGCCGCGAACGACCGCACTGCCCGGCTTGATCTGGAGCGCCCCCGACTGCGGCCGAATCCTGCACCAGACCACTACACTTTCCGGCGTGGCGCGCCGTTCCAGCCCCGCCCGCCTCGTCATCGCGCTCTCTGTGGCCGCGATGCTGGCCGTCTTCCTGCTCTACACCTCGATCGCCGGCGGGACGCCGCAGCTTCGGCCGAGCCAGCTGAACGGCCGCACGGGCGAGATCACCATTGTCGGACAGGTCGTCGCGCCGGTCCAGCGGAGCGGACGCACGATTCGCTTCCGGCTCAAGGACGTCGAGGGAAGCTCGTCCGTTCGCCTCCCGGTCACGTACACGGGCTCGGTGCCCGACATGTTCAAGGTCGGGAGGGACATCTCGCTTAAGGGCCGGTTGCGTGGCGGCACCTTCCTTGGCGCGCCGGGCACGCTCGTCACCAAGTGTCCGTCCAAGTACAGCTCTAAGAAGACGTAATGCCCGAGCTCGGGCGCGCAGCGCTCATCGTCTGCCTTGGGCTGGCCGTCTACGCCGTGGTTGCCGGCGCGATTGCCGCCTGGCAGCGGCGCCAGCGGCTCGCGGAGTCGGCGCAGAACGCGATCGTGGCGTCCTTCGCGGCCGCCCTCGTAGGCTCGGCCGTCCTGTTCACGGCGCTCGTCCAGAACGATTTCAACTTCGTCTACGTCGCCGACCACACGAGCCGCGAGCTGCCGCTCGGCTACACGATCTCGGCGTTCTGGGGCGGCCAGGAAGGATCGTTGCTGCTCTGGCTTCTGATCCTCACCGGCTTCTCTGCCGTCGCCGTGCTGCTCGCGCGGCGCTCCGCGCCGAGCCTCCTGAGCTGGACGGTGCCGATCCTCGGCGGCGTGATCACGTTCTTCGCGTTCATGCTCGTCGCCGTCTCGAGCCCGTTCGCGACGCAGGCGGCTCCGGCGGACGGCGCGGGCCTCAACCCGAGCCTCCAGAACCCGTACATGCTGGCCCACCCGCCGATGCTCTACCTTGGGTTCGTCGGGCTGACGATCCCGTTTGCATTCGCGATGGGTGCCTTGGCGGCGCGGCGGACCGACGAGCTCTGGATCGTCGTCACGCGCCGGTGGACGCTCGTGGCGTGGACGTTCCTCGGCTTCGGGCAGCTCCTCGGCGCTCACTGGGCCTACGTCGAGGTGGGCTGGGGCGGCTACTTCGCGTGGGATCCCGTCGAGAACGCCGCGTTGATGCCGTGGCTCGCCGCGACGGCGTTCCTGCACTCGGTGATGATCCAGGAGAAGCGCGGGATGCTGAAGATCTGGAATGTCGTCCTCGTGATCGGTGCGTTCGTGCTCGCGCTGTTCGGCACCTTCCTGACGCGCTCCGGGATCATCAGCTCGATCCACTCCTTCACCGAGAGCTCGATCGGGCCGTGGTTCCTCGGCTTCATCGGGATCGTGCTGGCCGGGTCGATCCTGCTCGTCCTGGCGCGGCTGCCGCTGCTCCGGTCGAAGACGCGGCTCGAGTCGCCCGTGTCGCGTGAGGCGAGCTTCCTCTACAACAACCTGCTGCTCGTCGCCTTCTGCCTGACGATCCTCTGGGGCGTCCTGTACCCGATCCTGACCGAGGCGCTCCGTGGCGAGCCCGTGACTGTCGGGCCGCCGTACTACAACTTCTTTCTCAAGGCGTTCGGCCTCCCGCTGCTCGTGCTCATGGGCATCGGGCCGCTCATCGCCTGGCGCCGCGCATCGCTGCGAGGGCTGGGGAGGACGTTTGCCTGGCCCGCCGCCTTTGCGCTCGCCTGCGGTGTGATCCTGGTCGCGCTCGGCGCCGGCTCGTCGATCCCGGGCCTCGTCGGCTACACGTTCTGCGCCTTCGCCCTCGCGTCGATCGTGCTCGAGTTCGTGCGCGGCACGCGCGCGAGGCACGCGCTCGGCAGCTCGAGTTGGCCCGGCGCCTTCAGCTCGCTGGTCGCCCGCAATCGCCGGCGATACGGCGGCTACATCGTCCATGTGTCGATCGTGTTGCTTGCGATCGGCATCGTCGGCTCGAGCGCCTACGACACGATCAGCGACGTGCAGCTCCGCCCGGGCCAGTCGATGTCGGTCGCCGGTTACGACCTCCGCTACCGCGGAGTGGAGGAGTCGCGCGGAGCGAACGCGCAGGAGATCAGGGCCGTCGTTGACGTCTCGCGGGGCGGTGAGCAGCTCGGGACGTTGCGGCCGGGCAAGAACCGCTACTTCGCCGAGCAGCAGGTCTCGAACGAGGCCGCGATTCGGTCCGATCCGCTGAACGGCGAGGACCTTTTCCTCATCGCCGACCAGATCGACGGTGACACGGTCTTCCTCAGGGTGCTCGTGAAGCCGCTCGTCAACGTGATCTGGATCGCCGGCTTCGTCTTCCTCGGCGGCGCTGCGATCGCCCTCTGGCCGGATGCCAGGGAGCAGCGCCGGCTGGCGGTTCGGTACGGCCGCAGCGAGGCACTCGCCCGCGCGTGAGCCCCGAGCTCCTGCTGGGCGCGCTGCTGGCGGCAGGCGCGGTCGTCTTCGTTGCGGTCCCGTTCCTGCGGGCGAAGGAGCCTCCCGCGCCGCAGGCGCCGGCCGACGAGGCGCTCCAAAAGGCGGAGGAGCGAGATCGCGTGCTCGCGGAGCTCAAGGAGCTCGAGTTCGACCACCGCACCGGGAAGATCACGGACGAGGACTACCGGAGACAGGTCTACCCGCTTCGGCGGCAGGCAGCGGCCCTGTTGCCATCCGAGACTCCGAAAGACGCCTCCGAGCAGCGATTTTCGTCGCCAAAGCTCCCATCTAGCCGATCCGACGGGTAGGATCCCCCGCGTTCCCGGCCTGGGAGGGAGGTCTCCCCGGTTCGCGAACACGGTCCCTATGGCGCGACTCCTCGTCTGCAGCCTCGTTCTCGTCCTGCTCGTCGCGGCTCCCGCATCGGGCAGCCTCTACGACCGCAAGCAGCGGCTCGACGACCAGGCGCAGGCGCTCCAGTCGAAGGCCGACCAGGCCCGCGCCCGCGAGGAGGCGCTCCGCGCCGAGATCGCGACGGTGTCGGAGCGGATCCAGGCGCTCGAGGCCGAGGTCGGCGACGTCTCCAGCCGGCTGGCCGCGCTCGAGGAGGATCTTGCGCTCCACCAGCAGAAGCTGGAGGCGGTCAAGGCGCTCTACCGACTCCAGAGCGAGCGGCTCGAATACCTCCGCGGGCAGTACTCGGTCGCGCAGATGCGGCTTGCCGACCGCCTCGTTGCGATCTACGAAGGCGAGGATCCGTCCACGCTCGACATCGTCCTCGAGGCGGAGAGCTTCAGCGACGTACTCGACCAGATCGACTATCTCGACTCGATTGCGGCGCAGGACCGGCGGGTCGTGCAGCACGTGACGGGCGCGCGCGATCACATGCGCCAGCTCAAGCAGCGCACCGGGAAGACGAGGGATCGGGTCGCAGCGGTTACCCGCGTCGTGGAAATCAGGACGCAGCAGCAGCGGGCCGCCTACGAACAGCTGCTGATCTCACGGAAAGGGCTGGCCCAGGCGCGCAGCGCGAAACGAGAGGCGAGGGACGAGGCCCACGAGGCCGCCGAGAACTACGAGGGCAAGGCCGAGGAGCTGCTGAAGGTCAGTGCCCAGCTCGCCGCCCGGATCAACGCGGCGCAGCAGTCCGGCCCGAGCTACTCCAGCACCGGTGACGGGACGGTCTCGGCGAGCGGCATGGTCTGGCCGGTCGGCGGGCCCGTCGTCAGCGGCTTCGGCTGGCGCTGGGGCCGCATGCACGAGGGCATCGACATCGCCGCCGGCTACGGCACGCCGATCCAGGCGTCCGCGTCCGGCAACGTCATCTACGCCGGCTGGATGGGCGGCTACGGGAACCTGATCATCATCGACCACGGCAACGGCGTCGCCACCGCCTACGCCCACCAGTCGAGCTTCGTCGTCGGCGGCGGAGCCGTCTCACAGGGACAGACGATCGGCTACGTCGGCTGCACCGGCCACTGCTTCGGCGCGCACCTGCATTTCGAGGTCCGCGTCAACGGCTCGGCCGTGGATCCGCTGGGATACCTGTAGCTCCTTCGCCGACTGAAAAAGTCCCTCATTTTTGAAGGTTCGCGCTTATAGTTTCCGCGCTGCAAGCCTCGCGCGCTTTGGCTTGCGGCACTGTCGTCTCCCGACGGCGCCGGCCGCCCTCAGGGGCGGCCGGTCGTTCTCTTCAGCGAAGGAGCCGCAGGTCCGGGAGGTTGCGCCAGCGCCCGTCCAGGTCGAACCCGTAGCCGACGAAGAACTCGTCCGGCACGGTGAAGCCGACGTAGCGGACCGGAAGATTCTCGACCAGGCGCCGGTACGGGCGGTCGAGCAGCGCCACCGCCGACAGGGAGCTCGGCTCCCGCAGCGCGAGCGTCTTGACGAGGAAGTTGAGCGTCATTCCGGTGTCGACGACGTCCTCGACGAGGAGGACGTCCCGCTCCTTGACGCTCAGCGTCAGGTCCTTCAGGAGCCGCACCCGTCCGCCGCCGCCGTTGCCCTCGTAGCCCGCCAGGGCGATGAAATCGAGGTTGTGGGCGATCGGCAGTGCGCGGGAGAGATCCGAGAGGAAGACGGTGGCCGTCTTCAACGAGGCGACGAGGATCGGCTCGTGGCCGGCGTAGTCGGCCGCGATAGCGGCTCCGAGCTCGGCGACCCGGGCCCGGATGTCCTCGGCGGGAAGATAGACCTCGCCGATGCGTGCGTCCAGTTCGGGCGCTAGGAGGCCAGATCCAGTCGGTATCGCTGTGCCAGTCGCTCGATGTCTCGACGATAGAAGAGCTTCACGTTCACTCCGGGATAGCGCTCACGAAGCTTCCGCAGCTTGCGGTTCTTCCGTGTGACGAGCGACTGCTTCATCACCGTCAGCTCGACGTAGAGGTCCTGCTCGGGGAGGTAGAAATCCGGCGCGAACGCCTCGACGACCCGGCCGTCGGGGCCCTCCTCGAGCACGAACGTGTGCGGTTCGTACATCCACGGAATCTCGTAGTAATCGAGGAGCTTCGCGCATTCGCGCTCGACCTCGTGGGCGAAGCACGGCTGCCCTTCTCCACGATATGCCTGGAAATCCGGAACTTTTTCGACCACCCGCTCCTGAGAGTAGCGACGGCCTCGGACACCGCGCCTCGCCGCCTTCTTACACTTCGAGCATGCCGGGCAGCGACGGGTCGCGGACGATCGCCCACATCTCGGACATCCATTGCGGTGGCCCCGACTTCGTGCCGAGCCTGATGGAGCGCGCGGTGGCCGAGATCAACGAGCTCGAGCCGGACCTGATCATCTGCTCGGGCGACCTGACGACCTTCGGGTTCAAGCAGGAGTACCTGATGGCACGGGGGTACCTCGACCGCCTCCATTGCGAGCGGATGGTCGTCATCCCCGGCAACCACGACTCGCGAAACGTCGGCTACCTGCACTTCGAGGAGTTCTTCGGCGAGCGCCACTCCGTTCTGCGGCTTGACGAGATCACCGTCGTCGCCGTCGACTCCAGCGAGCCCGACCTCGACCACGGCCAGATCGGCCGGGGACGGTACTCGTGGATCGAGGAGCAGTTCGCCCCGCCGGCCGAGTTTCGTATCTTCGTGATGCACCACCACCTGCTCCCTGTACCGGGGACCGGCCGGGAGCGGAACATCGTCTACGACGCCGGCGACGTCATCGAGTGCTTGCAGGGCGCGCAGGTCGATCTCGTGCTCTCGGGCCACAAGCATGTGCCATACGCCTGGCGCCTCGAGGACATGTTCGTCGTCAACACCGGCACGGTCTCCTCGATCCGGCTCAGGGGCAATACGAGGCCCTGTTACAACGTCGTCGAGGTCCACGGCAAGCACGTGGACGTCTGGCGCAAGTACCCATTCCACGGGCAGGAGCGGATCATCCAGTTCTCGCTCGACACGAGAGCCTTCGAGAAGTACACGGCGCGGATCGAGGGCGAGGTGACGACCCGGTGAGGGCGTTGGCGCTCATTGATGGCGAGCACTATGCGCCGGTCGTGCGCGACGCGCTGGCCGAGATCCCGCACGAGGTGGTCGGGGCGCTGCTCGTCGGGGGAACCGAGAAGCTCGTGGGCGGCGACGACTACGGGGTCCCGCTCGCCGCCGACCTCGAGGACGCGCTCTCGCGTTTCGAGCCGGAGGTCGCGGTGGACGTCTCGGACGAGCCGGTGCTCGGGCCTCGGGAGCGATTCCGCCTCGCGAGCCGGTTCCTCGCGCTCGGAATCGCCTACGAAGGCGCCGATTTCTCGTTGCGCGTCCCGGAGTACGAGCCGTTCGACCTTCCGTCGCTCGCCGTGATCGGGACGGGCAAGCGCCTCGGGAAGACGGCCGTGACGGGCTACGTGGCGCGCCTGCTTGCGGACGACCGCGATCTCGTCGTCGTGGCGATGGGACGGGGAGGCCCGGCGGAGCCGCAGGTCGCCGACCTGCGGCCGACGGTCGAGGATCTCCTGGAGCTCGCACGCGGAGGCGCGCATGCGGCGTCGGACTACCTCGAGACCGCCGCGCTCTCGGGTGTTCCGACCATCGGCTGCAGGCGAGCGGGCGGAGGGCTCGCCGGTGTTCCGTGGACGAGCAACGTCGCCGCGGGCGTGCAGAAAGCGCTCGGCCGAGAGCCCGAGTTCGTGATCTTCGACGGGAGCGGCGCGGCGATCCCCCCGGTCGCGGCGCGGAAGCGGGTGCTCGTCGCCGGCGCTCACCAGCCGCCGGAGCTCGTCGTCGGCTACCTGAACACCTACCGCATCCTCGTCTCCGACCTCGTCGTCCTGACCATGGCCGAGGACGGAACTCGGCATCAGGAGCTCGCCGGGGCGATCAGCGAGGTCAAGGACGTCCCGGTCGTGGCGACCGTTCTCCGTCCGCGGCCGATCGAGCCCGTGGAGGGCAAGCGGGTCGCGTTCTTCACCACGGCCGACTCGTCTGCCAAGGAGCTCCTCGAGGGACACCTCCGCGACGAGCACGGCGCCGCCGACGTGACGATCTCCTGCAACCTGTCGCGGCGCGAGGAGCTCCGCGAGGACGTCCAACGAGCCGACGCGGATGTCTTCGTGGTCGAGATCAAGGCGGCGGGCATCGACGTCGTCGCTCGCGCGGCCGCCGAGCGGGACATCCCGGTGGTCTTTGCCGACAACGACGTCATTCCACTCGAGGGGCAGCCGGACCTGGACGACGAGCTGCGGGCGCTCGCGGAGGCGGCGCAGCCGGAGCCAGTGGGCTGATGCCCGAACGCCGCCGCTTCGACCCGCTCCACCTCGGCACCGACGAGCATCCGTACTCGAAGGGCCTGATGGCGAGGGCGCTGATGCGTACGGGCCTCGGCGTAGCCGGGGCATACGAGGTCGCGCGCCGCGTCGAGCAGGACCTTGCCGCGACCGGCAAGCGAACCGCCGACTTCGAACGGATGGAGGAGCTCGCGATCGAGGTGCTCGGCGAGCCGGACGGCGGGCTCGCGATCGGACGGCTCCGGCGGTACCAGGAGCTGGACGAGCTCGATCTGCCGCTCATCATCCTGATCGGCGGCGCCACGGGCACGGGCAAGTCGACGGTCGCCGCCGAGGTCGCGTACCGCCTCGGCATCACGCGCGTGACGTCGACGGACTTCGTGCGCCAGACGATGCGCGCGCTGTTCACACCCGAGTTCCTGCCGGCGATCCACTACTCGAGCTTCGACGCCGGCCGCGCCCTGCCGACGGCGCAGGAGGAGGAGGTCGACCCGCTCCTCCATGGGTTCCTCGAGCAGACGCGCCACGTTCTCGTCGGTGTCCAGGCGGCGATCGACCGCTCGCTCGAGGAGGGCTGGTCGATGGTCATCGAGGGCGTTCACCTGGTGCCGGGAATGCTCCCGCGGATGGTCGAGAACGCACTCGTTGTCGACTGCGTGGTCACGATCGGGAACGAGGAGACGCACGCCGGGCACTTCTGGATCCGCGACATCGCCTCGGAGGGCGTCCGGCCCCTGGACAAGTACCTCGAGCGCCTGGGCGACATCCGCTACCTCCAGGACTACATCGTCGAGCGCGCGCAGGTGGAGGATGTCCCGGTGATCGAGAACTCGGAGCGGGAGAAGGCCATTGGCGGCGTGCTGGAGCTGGTTCTCGCCGCGGCCGACCGGGTACGGGTCTCGTCGTGACCGACGTCGCCGCCAAGGGGACGGAGCTCGGCGCCGAGAGCGAGGGGACGCTCCGCACCTGTCTCTGCGAAAGCTTCTCTCGGGGAACCGAGCGCGCCGCGCTCGCGAGCGCCCGCTGGCTCGGGCGAGCGGACGAGGCGGCTGCCCTGGAGGCCGCGACGTCCGGGATGCTCGAGGCGCTGGAGCAGCTTCCCATCGACGGTACCGTCGTGATCGGCGCCGCCGGCGAGGGCGAGCGGCTCCAGACCGGCGTGAAGCTCGGCAGCGGAGGCGAAGAGTTCGAGCTGGCAGTCGACCCGCTCGAGGGGAGCGGCATCGTCGCCCGCGGCGGCAGCGGCGCGATGTCGATGATCGCGGTCGGCGAGCCAGGATCGCTCCAGACCCTTCCCGACATGTACATGCGGAAGATGGCCGTGGGGCCCGTCGCGCGCGGGAACATCGACCTCCGGCGGCCGGTCGGAGAGAACATCGAGGCCATCGCGGAAGCGTTCGGACGGCGGGTCGGCGACATCACGACGATCGTCCTCGAGCGGCCGAGGCACCATGACCTGATCGAGGAGATCCGCGCCGCGGGCGCCCGCATCAAGCTGATCCAGGACGGCGACGTCACGGCGTCGATCTCCGCCGCGATCCGCGGGACGAACGACCACCTGGCGATCGGCATCGGCGGCACGCGGCAGGCCGTGCTCGCGGCCGCGGCGCTGCGCTGTCTCGGCGGCGACCTCCAGGCTCAGCTCTGGCCGGTGTCGCGCCGGGAGATCGACGAGGCGCGCGAGCAGGGGATCGAGGACGTCGAGCGTGTCTTCACGACCGAGGATCTCGCCCCGAAGGAGGCGATCGTCTGCGCCACCGGGGTTTCGAACAGCGACCTCCTCCGCGGTGTCCGCTTCCGCGCGGACAGCGCCTGGACGCACACGCTCGTCATGTGCACGCGGTGCAACTGGGTGCGTTTCACGGAGGGCATCCACTTCTTCCAGCGGGAGCGCAGGGAGGAGGTTCGGCTCCCCGGCTTCTAGGGGTACGCTGGGCTCATGGCTATGAGAGACGACGTCGTCGAGGCGCTCCGCCAGGTGGAGGATCCCGAGCTCGGGATGGACATCGTCGACCTCGGCCTCATGTACGACGTGGAGGTCGAGGGCCCGAAGGTGAAGGTGATCTACACGCTCACGTCGATGGGCTGCCCCGTCGGCCCGATGATCGACGAGCAGATCAACCAGGTCACCGCCCAGGTGCCCGGCGTCGAAGAGGTGGAGACCGAGCTGACCTGGGACCCCCCCTGGTCGCCGGAGAAGATGTCCGACGACGCGAAGTTCATCCTTGGCTTCGGCTAGACGCTTGGACGAGCGGCTCGAGCGACAGGCCCGCAACGAGGGCTTGATGCGCACCGTGAACGATCAGCGCGCCGCCATCGACCAAGGCGCGACCGGCTGGGCCGACGCGGAGCACCAGTTCGAGTTCCAGTGCGAGTGCGGAAGGGACAAGGGTTGCGACGACCGCATCCTGATGACGCTCGACGAGTACGAGCGCGTCCGGAGCCAGCGGGATCGCTTCGCCGTCGTGCTCGGCCACGAGAACCTCGAGATCGAGCACGTGGCCGAGCAGTCCGACCGCTACCTGATCGTCGACAAGCGCGACAAGGTGGAGCACCTGGTCGAGTAGGGCGGGGCCGGAGCCCCGCCCTCTCGCAGATCGCTACTTCGCGGGTGAGACGGTCGTCGCCGGACCGCCTCTTTCGTACTCGCTCTCGATCCGCTCCAACTCCTCCTCGGTGCCCTGCACGATCGGGCCCTTGAACCATTTGCGGGCCGAGAGCACGTACCAGCCTCCGAAGAGGATGAATGCGGCTCCAACGAGTGGCCCCGTGTAGTTGAAGAAGTCCCAGGTGAAACCGTCGTTCCCAGGGATGCCCGTGGACGCGAACGGGAGCACGAACGCGATCGCGATGAACGCGACCCAGATGATCGCCGCCCAATCGACCAGCTTGTAGTAGCGGCCGAGGTTCCAGGGGCCCTGCTGGAAGGAGCTCCCGGCCTTCAAGCGCAGGATGACCGGCAGGATGAATGCGATGTACAGGCCGATCACCGAGATCTGCGTGCCGACGGCGTAGCCGACGAACGCGTTGGAGAGCGTCGGGATCATCAGTGCGAACGAGAGCACGCAGATCCCCCAGACCGCGTAGACCGGAACGCGATCGGCCTTGGAAACGCGCCGCCAGAGCTTGTGTCCGGGGACGGCGCCGTCGCGCGAGAACGCGAACATCATCCGCGACGCCGACGTCACGGACGCGATCGTGCAGAACGTCTGCGCGACCACGACGATGAAGAGCATGAATTCCGCCCAACGCGTACTCGTCGATTCCGTCCAGATGAGCGTGACGATCCCCTGTCCCGCGGCGACGAGATCGTCGTTGCTCAGGCCCGGGATGGCAAAGGTCACGGCGACGAGGAGGATGAAGCCGAAGATCACCGACACGACGACCGCCATCACCATCCCCCAGGCCGCGGCGAGCGACGCTTTCCGCGTCTCCTCGCTCATGTGCGCGGAGGCGTCGAAGCCGGTGATCGTGTACTGAGCCATGATCAGGCCGGTGATGAAGACGTAGATGAACATGAAGCTGCCCCAGCTTTGCCCCGAGAAGCCGGTGTTGTTGAGGGTCTCGGTGAAGACGTAGCCGACCGACTTGTGATCGTCGGGGACGGCGATGAGGATCCCGACGATGACGAGCACGCCGACCATGTGCCACCAGGCGGAGAACGCGTTCAACATCGCCGTGGCCGAGACCTTGAACATGTTCACGAGGCCGGCGAGAAGCAGGATCATGCCGTAGGTGAAGAGGACCCAGCTGGTCGAGTTCGGGTAATCCCAGAGCAGGTTCAGCAGCGCGGTCGTGAAGACCGCACAGCCGTAGCCGATCGCGGCCGTCACCGCGATCTGCCCGATGAGGTTGAACCAGCCGGTGAACCAGCCCCAGGCCGGGCTCCCGAGCTTCGACGCCCAGTAGTAGAGGCCTCCCGCAGTGGGGTAGACGGAGGCGATCTCGCCCATGGCCATCGCGACGATCGTGCTGAAGAGGCCGACGATCAGCCAGCCCCAGGTGATCGCGACCGGCCCGCCCTGGTTGTACGCGATGTAGTACGAGGTCAGGCAGCCCGCCAGGATCGAGATGATCGTGAAGGAGATCGCGAAGTTCTGGAACCCGCCCATCGAGCGGAAGAGCTCCTGCGCGTAGCCGAGCCTGTGCAGGATGCTTCTGTCGTCGAAAGAATCGCGGCGGGGTTCAGCCGCAGGGTCCGTGCTCAAGGCAGCCTCCTTCTTCGATGCCGGGTCGGGGCAATTGACCCACCTTTTTGGGTCTCGTGTCAATTCGCCTTTGCACGAACCCGCTCTCCCTGGGGGTCGAACAGCGGCTCGCGGGCGATCTCGCCGGAAATCCAGTCGCCGAAGATCTCGATCGCGACCGGCGTACCGACCTCGGCCTTCTCGGCCGGCACGTAGGCATACGCGATCGACCGCTCGACCGTGTAGCCGTAGCCGCCGCTCGTCACCCGCCCGACGGTGTCGCCGTCGACCCGGACCGGTTCGGACCCGAGCGCGACCGCCCGCGCGTCCTCGAGCGTGATGCACACGAGGAGGCGCTCGGGCTCACGCTTCTCGAGGAGCGCGTCGCGGCCGAGGAAGTCACCCTTGTCGAGCTTGACCGCGAACCCGAGGCCGGCCTCCCAGGGCGTGTCCTCCGGGGTGATGTCCGCGCTCCAGACGCGGTAGCCCTTCTCCAGCCGGCAGGAGTCGATCGCCTTGTAGCCGCCCGCGACCAGCCCGTGTTCCCGGCCTGACTCCCAGATCGCGTCCCAGAGCCGGAGGCCGAACTCGCTCGGACAGTAGAGCTCCCAGCCGAGCTCACCGACGTAGGTAACGCGCAAGGCGAGGCATGGCACCGGGCCGACGGCGATCTCCGCGGACCGCATGTAGGCGAAGTCGAGCGGGCCGGCCAGCGGCTCGAGGATCTCGCGCGACCGTGGTCCCCAGATCCCCAGGCACGCGAGCTGTGAAGTCACATCCTCGACTCGGACGGATCCGTCGTCCGGCGCGTGGGACTGGATCCAGGCGAGGTCGTGCCGGCCGAACGCCGTGCCGGTGACGATCCGGAACCGGTCCTCGGCAAGGCGCGTGACCGTGAAGTCGCACTCGATCCCGCCGCGCTCGTTCAGCATCGACGTGTACGTGATCGCCCCGACGTCGCGCGCGACGTTGTTGTCGCAGAGCCGCTCGAGGAAATCGGCGGCCCCCGCGCCGGAGACCTCGATCTTGGCGAAGGACGTCTCGTCGAAGATCGCAGCCGCCTCGCGCGTCGCGCGGTGCTCCGCGCCGATCGCGGGCGACCAGAGGCGCCCCGCCCAGCCGCGGGGCCGGAGCGACTCGTCTCCAGCCGCGGCGTTGGGCTCGAACCAGTTCGCGCGCTCCCAACCGGACTTCTCGCCGAAGGCCGCGCCGAGCTCCGCGAGCCTCGGGTAGGCGGGGGAGAGGCGGAGCGGCCTCCCGGCCTCGCGCTCGTGGCCGGGGTACTTGACGTCGTAGTACGTCGAGTAGACCTCGAGTGTGCGCGCAAGGGTGTAGTCGCGGCTTCGGTAGTGCCGACCGAACCGGCGCGAGTCCATCTCCCACACGTCGAGGCCCGGGATGCCCTCGACGATCCACTCGGCCACCAGCTTCCCCATGCCGCCGGCACCGGCCAGCCCGTGAGCGCAGAAGCCTGCGGCGACCCAGAAGCCGCGCACGTCGGTCGGGCCGAGGATGAACTCGCCGTCGGGGGTGAACGCCTCGGGGCCGTTGATCAGCCGCAGCACCTCCGCGTCCTCCAGCGTCGGCACCCGGACGATCGCGTTCTCCATCAGCTCCTGGAACCGGTCCCAGTCCTCGTCGAGCAGCCGGCCGTTGAAGTCCGGCGGGATGCCTTCGAGCCCCCACGGCGCCGGGTTCCGCTCGTAGCCGCCCATCACGAGGCCGCCGGACTCGCCGCGGAAGTAGACGAGCAGCGAAGGGTCCCGCATCGTCGGCAGCTCGAGCGGCAGGTCGGCCGGGCGCGTCACGAGGTACTCGTGCGCCATCGGGATGACCGGGACCGTGACGCCGGCCAGCTGCCCGATCTCGGCCGCGAACATCCCGCCGGCATTGACGACGATCTCGGTCTCGATGCGGCCCTTGTCGGTCTCGACCGCCTGGACCCGGCCACGCTCGACCTCGATCGCGGTCACCCGTGTGTTGGTCTCGATCTCGGCGCCGCCGCGCCTGGCGCCCTCGGCGAGCGCGAAGGTGAGCTGGCTCGGGTCGATGTAGCCGTCGGTGGGGAGGTAGGCGGCGCCGCGGACTCCTTCGGTGGACATGGGCGGGAAGAGCCCCTCTGCCTCCTGCGCGGAGATCAGCTCGAGCGGCAGGCCGAAGGTCTTCGCCCAGCCGGCCTGGCGCGCGAGCTCCTCCATGCGCTCCTCGGAGGACGCGAGGCGGAGCGAGCCGACCTCGTGCCAGCCGGTCTCGAGCCCGACCTCGTCGCCGAGCGTCCGGTAGAGGTCGACGCTGCTCATCATCATCTTGGTGAGGCTCAGCGAGCCGCGGAGCTGGCCGACGAGGCCGGCGGAGTGGAAGGTCGAGCCGCTGGTCAAGTCGGCGCGCTCCACGAGCACGACGTCGTCCCAGCCGAGCTTGGTCAGCCAGTAGGCGACGGCGCAGCCGCCGACTCCGCCGCCGATGACGACGACCTGGGCCCGGTCTTTCATGACAGCGCCCGCTCGAAGTGTCGGTTCGCGTAATCCTCGTAGTCGAAGTCGAGCTTCGAGATTCCCTGCTGGACGACGCCCCACATCGCCTCGCGGAAGTCGGACATGAAGCGCATCAGGCGGAGATGCTCCTGCGCCTCGTCCGTGACCTCACCGAAGTAGGCGTCGAGCAGTGTGTCGCTTTCGTCCTCGGAGAGCTCGTGGTTCACGGAGAAGTTCGCGAGGTCGAAGAAGCGGTCGCCCATGCCCGCGTACTCCCAGTCGACGATCCGGATCCCGTCGGGCGACCGTATGAAGTTGGCGTTGAGCAGGTCGTTGTGACATGGCTGCTGCGGCCGCGGGCCGAGCGTGTGCTCGATCTCGTCAGCGCGGGCCTTCACCTCGGCGTACTGCGGCGGAATGCGGACGCCGTACTCCTCTGCGGTCGCGCGGTAGGCCTCGACGACCCGAAAGGCGTCGAACCTGGCGGGGAAGGCTGGGCCGTCGTGGATGCTCCGAAGCAGTCCGGCGACCTCGCGCAGGCCGCCGGGCCGGCGGATCTCCTCGACCGGAATGATGCCGCCCTCGACGAAGCACGTGATCAGCGAGCCCTCGACGAAGTCGACGACCTCGGGCCCCACGCCGAGCCCTGAGGCCACGCGCGCCGCCTCGTGCTCGGCGGCGCGGTCGATCCCGAGGAGCTCGGTGTCCGCGCCCGCGATCCGCAGGACGTACGCCTTCCCGTCCACGCGGACGATGAAGTTGTGGTTGGTGATGCCGCCGCCGAGCGGCTCGAGCTCGAGCTCCCGATCAGGCCAGACGCGCGCCGCTATCCGCTCCGCCCGCACCGGGCGATCCTAAGCTGCTGGCGTGCGGGCGCTCCTTCTCGACTTCAACGGGACGATCTCCGACGACGAGCACCTGCTCTGCCGGATCTTCAGGGAGCTCTTTGCAGAGGAGAAGCCGCTGAGCGGGGACGAGTACTACGAGCGCCTTGCAGGGTTGGCCGACCGCGAGATCGTCCAGCTGTGGCTTGGACGGGACGACCCGGCACTTGTCGAGCGCAAGATCGAGCGCTACGGGGAGCTCGCGGATGGCTCGACGGTGACACCGGAGGCCCGGGACGCCGTCGAGTACGCCGCCGGCCGCGTCCCGGTCGCCGTCGTCTCGGGCTCTGCACGGGCGGAGATCGAGCCCGTCCTTGCGAAGGCGGGGCTCCTGGAGTCGGTCACCGCGATCGTCGCCTCCGACGACATCGGGCAGAGCAAGCCCGATCCCGAGGGGTACCTGATCGCGCTCCAGATGCTGGGCGTCGAGGCGGCGCAAGCAGCCGCCGTCGAGGACTCCCAGGCCGGGGTCGCGGCGGCGAAGGCAGCAGGCCTCTACTGCGCCGCCGTGACGACGACGCTTCCCGCGGAACGGCTGTCGGCGGCCGACGAGATCGCCCATCGGTTTGATCGAGACCTGATCGCCGGACTACTCTCGCGCTCGTGATCTCTCTCGAGGAACTGCGGTCGGAGGTCGAGAGCGGCGCGATCGACACTGTCGTCGTCGCCTTCACCGACATGCAGGGGCGCCTGATGGGCAAGCGCCTCCACGGCGAGTTCTTCGTCGAGCGGGCAGCCGAGCACGGCATCGAGGGCTGCGACTACCTCCTCGCGCTCGAGATGGAGATGGACCCCGTCCCCGGCTACGCACTGGCGAGCTGGGACCAGGGCTACGGCGACTTCCGGCTCGCGCCGGACTTCGCGACCCTGCGCCGCATCCCGTGGCTCGAAGGGACGGCGCTCGTGCTCGCCGACGTGCTCGACCACGATGGCTCGGACGTCGGGCCCTCTCCGAGGCAAGTCCTGAAGGCCCAGGTCGCGCGCGCGGAGGCTCTCGGCTACACGCCCATGGTCGGCTCCGAGCTCGAGTTCTTCGTGCTCAAGGAGAGCTATGAGGAGGCGCACGCCAAGCACTACCGGGACCTGACTCCCTCGGTCCCGTACATCCTCGATTACCACATCCTCGCCGCGACCTACGACGAGCCGCTGATCCGCCAGATCCGAAACGGGATGCACGGCGCCGGCATTCGCGTGGAGACCTCCAAGGGGGAGGCGTGGCCGGGGCAGCACGAGATCAACTTCCGCTACTCCGACGCGGTCGCGATGGCGGACAACCACGTGATCTACAAGAACGGCGCCAAGGAGATCGCACACCTGAACGGCTGCTCGATCACCTTCATGGCGAAGCCGGATCACACGTGGATCGGCAGCTCGTGCCACATCCACTCGAGCCTCTGGCGGGAAGGAAAGAATGCGTTCGAGGGCGAGTCCGACGTCTTCAAGCAGTACCTGGCCGGCCAGATCTCCGCGCTCAAGGAGCTGGCGGTGTTCGTTGCACCGACGATCAACTCGTACAAGCGGTTCGCGGCGGGCAGCTGGGCGCCGACGACGCTTGCGTGGGGGCACGACAACCGGACCTGCGGCTTCCGGATCGTCGGTCACGGGCAGGCGCTCAGGACCGAGACCCGGATCCCGGGTGGCGACGTGAACCCGTACCTCGCGTTCGCGGCATTGCTCGCCGCCGGGCTGTACGGGATCGAGAACGAGCTCGAGCTGCCGCCGGCGCTTGAGGGCAACGCCTACGAGTCCGACGCGGAGCGGTTCCCGCACTCACTCCGTGAGGCGATCGCCGCGCTCGAAGAGGGCTCCGTTGCGCGGCAGGCGCTCGGCGACGAGGTCGTCGACCACTACCTCAACTACGCGCGCACGGAGCAGCGCCTCTTCGACGAGGTCGTCACCTGCTACGAGCGCGAGCGGATGTTCGAGCGCGGATGAGACCGGTGATCGGGATCACGTCGTACGCGGAGGAGATCCGCTGGGGCGTGTGGACCGAGGAGGCCGCGCTCGTGCCCTTGGCCTACGTTCGCGCGGTCGAACATGCCGGAGGCCGGCCGCTCGTCGTCCCACCTTCCGACGAAGGGCTCCAGGAGACTCTCGACGCACTCGACGGCGTGATCTTCTCCGGCGGCGGCGACCTCGACCCCGAGCTGTACGGCGCCGACGCTCACGCCGCGACCGACACGCCGCGCCGGGAGCGCGACGCCGCGGAGCTGCGTCTCCTCGAGGCGGCTCTGCACCGGGACATCCCAATCCTGGCCATCTGCCGCGGCTCTCAGCTCCTGAACGTGGCTCGCGGGGGCGACCTCGTCCAGCATCTCCCTGAGGAGGTCGGCCACGAACAGCACCGGCACGACCCGGGCTCGTTCTCGGATCACGACGTGAAGGTCGCCGCAGACAGCCGTCTGGGCGGGCTGCTGGGCGACCGCGCGCCCGTGAAGTCGCACCATCACCAGGGCTACGGGCGCATCGGGTCGGGCCTTCGGGAGGTGGCGTGGGCCGAGGACGGCGTCGTCGAGGGCCTCGAGGACGCTGACAAGCGGTTCGCACTCGGCGTCCTCTGGCATCCCGAGGAGGGCGAGGACTTCGCGCTCTTCAAAGGCCTCGTCGAGGAGGCGCGGCGCTACCGGCGGGAGCGGGCATGACGGTCGTCGTCAATCCGTCGACCGAGGAGGCGATCGCCGAGGTCCCCGAGGCGACGGCCGAGGCTGCCGATCGCGCGGTCGAAGCCGCTCGGCGGGCGTTTCCGGCGTGGCGCGCGGTTGCGCCCGGAGATCGTGTTCGGCTCTTGCGGCGCCTGGCTGCCGCCGTGGAGGAGCACGGCGAGGAGCTCGCGCGACTCGAGACGCAGAACGTCGGCAAGCCGATCGCCGACTCGCGCGGCGAGGTG
>Ga0193741_1000097_pt1 | contig 21553 bp, 22 predicted proteins | sample L2s2metaG_FD_143059 | JGI IMG/M metagenome (GOLD analysis project Ga0193741, IMG submission 143059) | Soil microbial communities from a riparian zone of the East river system, Colorado, United States - L2s2 | ecosystem: Environmental > Terrestrial > Soil > Riparian zone | place: USA: East River...
GCTGCGGGACGACCGCGGACGCCGAGAACCAGGTGGTCATCGCCAGAACGAGCGCCGCGGCCAGGATCCCCAGCGCGCGGCCGCGGCCGGGCGCTAGATCGGCTCGGTCCATACGAGGGCCGTGCCGTCGAGGACGACCGTCCCCTCCTGGTTCGAGACCGTCGTGCGGAGCTTTGTGATCGGCTTGTCCTCTCGCGCCTCCAGCACCTCGACCTCTGCGGTGATCTCGTCCCCGGGGGCGACCGGCGCCTTGAAGCTCCAGTCCACGTGCAGGAAGACGCTGCCGGGTCCAGGGAGATCCTCGGCCACGACCGCGTTCAGGAGCCCGGACGTGACGCCGCCCTGGACGATGATCCGGCCGAAGCGCGAGCGCTCCGCAGCCTGCTCGTCGTAGTGCAGCGGGTTGCGGTCGCCGGTGAGCTCCGTGAAGAGCTCGATGTCCTCGGCGCGCACGCGGCGCGTGCGGCTGGCGGTGTCGCCGACGGTGGGCACGGAGGCAAGCCTAGAATCGACAGGAGGACATCGACAAGGAGCGAGATGGCGACCGCAGCGACAGAGACTTCGAAGAACTACATCGGCGGCGAGTGGGTTGACGCCACCGGAGACGAGACGTTCGACACCACGAACCCCGCCACGGGCGAGACGCTCGGGACCTTTCCACGCTCGTCGGTCAAGGACGTCGACCGCGCCGTCGAGGCCGCGAAGGAGGCCTACGACGGCTGGCGGCTGACGCCGGCGCCGCGCCGCGGCGAGGTTCTCTTCAGGGTCGCCCAGCGGTTCGTCGACCACAAGGACGAGCTCACCGAGCTGATGGTGCGCGAGATGGGCAAGGTGCGCGCCGAGGCCGGCGGGGACGTCCAGGAGGCCATCGACATGACCTTCTACATGGCCGGCGAGGGACGCAGGCTCTTCGGCCAGACCACTCCGTCGGAGATGCCGGACAAGTTCCAGATGAGCGTCCGCATGCCGGTCGGCGTGGTCGGCGCGATCACGCCCTGGAACTTCCCCATCGCCATCCCGAGCTGGAAGATCGCGCCCGCCCTCGTCGCCGGGAACACCGTCGTCTTCAAGCCCGCCCGCGACACGCCCATGCTCGGCCAGCGCTTCGTGGAGATCTTCGAGGAGGCCGGACTGCCGGCCGGCGTGCTCAACATCGTGCACGGTGGCGGCGAGTCGGTCGGCGAGCGGCTCGTCAAGCACCCGGACGTGCCGCTGATCTCGCTCACCGGCTCGCGCGAGGTCGGGGTCAAGACCGCCGAGAACGGCGCCGCCTACCTCAAGCACATCCATCTCGAGCTCGGAGGCAAGAACGCCATCATCGTCATGGACGACGCCGACCTCGACCTCGCCGTCGAGGGGATCCTGTGGTCTGCGTTCGGCACCTCCGGCCAGCGCTGCACCGCCGCGAGCCGCGTCATCGCCGGCAAGAGCGTCTACGACGCGCTCACGTCCAAGCTCGTCGAGCAGACCGAGAAGCTCCGGCTCGGCGACGGGCTCGAGGACTCGACCGATGTCGGCCCGGTCGTGAACCGCGCCGCCCTGGAGAAGATCCACTCGTACACGGAGATCGGCAAGGACGAGGGCGCGACACTCCTGACCGGCGGTGAGGTTGCGACCGAGAACGGGCTCGACCGCGGCTCGTACTACCGGCCGACGATCTTCGGCGACGTGGAGCCGGGGATGCGGATTGCGCAGGAGGAGATCTTCGGGCCGACGACCGCGCTGATCCGTGCGACCGACGTCGACGAGGCGATCAAGATCGCCAACGGGATCGAGTTCGGGCTCTCGTCCTCGATCTTCACCAGCGACGTGAACAAGGCCTTCCGCGCCATGCGCGACCTCAACGCCGGGATCACGTACATCAACGCCGGCACGACCGGCGCCGAGGTTCACCTCCCGTTCGGCGGCACGAAGGGCACCGGCAACGGCCACCGCGAGGCGGGCCAGGCGGCGCTCGACTTCTACACGGAGTGGAAGTCGATCTACGTCGACTACTCGGGCAAGCTCCAGCGCGCCCAGATCGATTGAGGCACCGATGCTCGAGAAGGTGAACCTGGCAGACAAGCTCGCGAGCTTCGACGAGATCTTCAGCCCGCGAATCGTGGGCTACTACAACGACACGAAGATCCAGGTGGCGAAGTCGAAGGGCGAATTCGTCTGGCACTCGCATCCCGAGACGGACGACCTGTTCCTCGTGCTGAAGGGAAACCTGCGGGTCGAGCTGCGGGACGGCGCGGTCGACGTGGGGGAGGGCGAGCTGCTCGTCGTCCCGCGCGGCGTCGAGCACCGGCCGGTCGCCGACGAGGAGGCGCACGTGCTGCTCCTCGAGCTCGAGGGGACGCCGAACACCGGCGACGCGGACGCCGAGGCCGCGCCCGAGGTCGAGATCTGAACCGCAAGCTCGTCGTGTTCGTGCCTCGCGAGGCACTCGACACCGTGCGCGCGGCGCTCTTCGCCGCGGGAGCGGGGCGCATCGGCGACTACGAGCGCTGCTCGTTCTACACGGCCGGGACCGGCACGTACTTCGGCGGTGAGGGGACGTCCCCGAAGTACGGCGAGGCCGGGCGAGAGGAGCGGGTCTCCGAGATCCGGCTCGAGACCGTCTACCCGGTCGAGCGCGAGGCGGAAGTCGTGCGCGCGCTCCGCGAGGCGCATCCCTACGAGGAGCCCGCGTTCGACCTCTACGAGCTCGTCGACCCGCCCGCGTGAGGGCGAGGCTCTTCACCGACGGAGGGGCGCGCGGGAATCCAGGTCCGGCCGCGTCCGCCTACGTGATCGAGGCCGAGGACGGGACCGTGCTCGCCGCGCACGGGGAAGCGATCGGCGTCGCGACGAACAACGTCGCCGAGTACCGTGCCCTCGTCGCCGGGCTCGAGCGGGTACGCGACCTCGGGCTGAACGGCGTCGAGGTGGTGTCCGACTCGGAGCTCCTCGTCAAGCAGATGCGCGGCGAGTACAGGGTCAAGAAGGAGGCGCTGCGCGAGCTCTCGATCGAGGCCGCCCGGCTCGCCCGGGAAATCGGCGACGTGCGCTACACCGCCGTGCGGCGGGAGCACAACGAGCTCGCCGACCGCCTCGTCAACGAGGCGCTCGACGCCGAAGGCTAGGCCGCTCCCCTCAACGCTCTTGGGGTGGCGCCCACTCAACGTCCCTCATGCTTCGCGCTGCGGAAGGGAGTGGAGAGATGTTCGCGTTTCTGAGGACGGCGGCGTGACCGTCGCTGTTCCCGTTGGCAATCGCCTGCGCGCGCTGCGCAAGGAGCGGGGGATGACGATCCCTCAGCTTGCGGCTGCAACAAGGCTGACCAACGGCTTCATCAGCCAGCTCGAACGCGACCTGACCTCCGCCTCGCTGTCGTCGCTGGCGCGAATCGCGGCCGCGCTGGACGTCCGGCTCGGCCATCTGGTCGACGGTACCCCGGAGGGCGAGGCGCAGAAGGTGCTCTTCCTTCGCGGCCAGGAGCACGTCCTCCTGAGCTCGGCCGACGAGCTGCGCTTCCACGTGACGGAGTCGCGCATTCCTCCCGGCGGCAGTGCGGGCGATGAGCTCTACAGCCTCCCGGCCGACGTGGAGATCGTCTACGTGGCCGAGGGCGCGCTGGAGCTCCAGGTGCGCGACACCGTGCACCGCCTCGAGACCGGCGAGTCACTCACGTACTCGCCCCGCGATCCGCACACCTGGAGAAACCCGTCGCAGGCCGAGCCGGCGGTCGTCCTGTGGCTGGCCGTCCCCAATCCCTACGCGCGGCTATAATCCGCTCCGCGTGCGGATGTAGCTCAGTTGGCTAGAGCGTCTGCTTGCCATGCAGAAGGTCGTGGGTTCGAGTCCCATCATCCGCTCCTAAAAGCCCCGCTCAGGCGGGGTTTTTCGTTTGGTCAGCAGGGGCTCGCGTCGGCAGCGTGTCCCGAGCGTGTCCCGAGCCGGGCCATCCGAAGCACCGCGGCGATCCCCATCCGGCCACGTCCTGTGCTCGTGAAAGGATGCGGGTGCGATGCCGACGACGACGCCCCGCCGATGGACGACCTCCAAGGCGGCCCTTCTGAACCAGTACCTCGAGCTGACTCGGGGGATGGCCGTCTCCAGCCCTCGGGCGTCGGCAGAGCCTCGGCCGCAGAAGGCCGCCCGGACGCCCCGCAGCGCTCGTCGCAGCGGCCGCGTTGCAGCTGCAGCACGCTCGCCCGGCTCAGAATCTGAGGACGAAGAACCCGCCGGTCTAGCGGTCCGGCGGACGGTGGCCCGAGTGACGGCCGCCGAGACCCTCCGCGACGCCCTGGCACGGATCGTGACGGCGCAGGAATGGCTCGGTGACGGCGAGGTGGACGAAGCCTTCGGGCTGCTCGCGGATCTCGAAGTCGACCTCGCCACGGTGCTCGCTCGCCTCGATGAGCGGAGGGGAGGCGCCTAGACGACGAGCGTCGGCGACAACCCTGGCGAGAGTCGCCACCCTGGACAGGTCGCGCCGAAGGAGGAGTTCTCGGGCAAACGGACAGGCCAGGCGAGGAGACCACTTACACGGGAAGCTGAAGGGGCACGGAGGACGCCGGGGAAATTGCGGCGAAGCGCCTCCGCATCCTCCGCTGCTCCCAGTGCGAGATCCACGCCCATCCGTAGAGGAAGGGGATCAAGGCGACCGTGAGTACCGGGCCAGCGAGGAAAGCCTCCACGTTGTCTCGGGTGAGAAACCCGTCGAGGTCGCGGAGCACCGAAATCACGAAGTAGGCGAGGTAGAAGACGCCGATCGAAACGAGCGCGCCGTCGACGAGCTTGCGGACCCCGGGATCTGCCGACTGGTCGCGCCGGACGACGACCTCCAATCCGACGAACAGAACCGCGAGAAAGACGAGCACGAACTCGAACGCGAAGGGGAGTACGTACAGGTTCACGATGAAGTCGATGAGGATCGTGACCGCCACCACTCGTTTGAGCACGCCGCGGAGGAATTTCGGGTCGCTTGGTGAGTGGGTGACCGCATACCCGGCTAGCACGATCGTCGTCCCGAAGAACCAGTAGATCGTCGGCTTCAGCGAGCTCGTGTGCCAGAGGCCGAGCTCTATTCCACCTGCGACGATGAGCGCACAATAGACACCCGCCGAGCCGAACAAGAGCAGCAGCTTCGGGTGAAGGAGGGAGCGCAACACGCCTAAGAACGAGCTCCCTATCCCGCGAGGGTCCTTCGAAACAACGAAGGCAAGGATCGCCACCGTCCAGAAGAGGATCGCGTCCTCGCGGCTATTAAGGAAGTCGATGAGCGCGAGCGGCATGACGCAATCCAGGCTACCGAGGCGTGCGGCCAGGTACGGTTGCGGCGCACGGCCGTCGTTGCCCCGAGCTTGACCCGTGTCGCCGGCCGCAAGGTGACCCTAGGACTACCCTGCCCACGCCCCGGCAAGGTCAGGCTATGGCTCGGGGGCGCGCCTGCCTAGATGGCTATTCGGGACACCTGCCAGGCGACCGGGAGGAAGCGGGGCTGTGTCGCTTCTGGCAGTTGACGAAAAGGTCGGAGGGCCGTTTCATAGCGGCCCTCCGAAGGTTCAAGCGTTTGTCGTCGGCCGCGCTACGCGAGCGCCTCCGTAATCACCTCGCAGAAGAGCGTGAAGTCACTCTCCGCCTCCGGGTGAGGCCCCTTGATGATGACGTCGGAGGAGATGAACTCGCCCGTGTTCAGATCAAAGGTGTCCATGAATGTGATGATTCCAGCGTCTCGGAGGAGCACGGGGCCATTGGCCGTCTGGATCTTCTCGGGCAGGCCTTTGAACGTGCTGGTGAATGTGATCGTGCCCGCCTCCTCATCCACGAGAGGCTCGACGTCAGTGAATTGCCCCGCGTTTTGGATGATCACCGACTTGCCGTTCTCGGCCGTGAACGTGGACATCGCCGAAGCCGTCGAAATAAAGCGAACGAAGTTTCCCTCCTTGTCGAAGAAAGCCTTATCCGTGAAGACGCCTTCGGAGACGATGTCGACGATGACGCCGCAGACGTCCACATCCTCCTCCGTGTCCAGGAAGTGGGTATGGAAGATCTCGGGTTTCGCGCCGAGCGCACCTGCGGGCAGGATGGCAAACGCCGCGATGAGCGCCACAACAAGGGCGCGCAGCAAAGTGGGTCGGCCCATGTGAGCCTCCTTCCCCTCAAAGAGCGAGGAGCCGCCGAAAAGGACAAACGACACTAACTTGAGAGGAAGCAGCGGGTCAAGGGAGCGTCAGCCTCTGCCGACCCGTTCGTCACTGGCGGGCGTGCCGAACTGCCCTACCGTCGGCGCCCGCCACTCCGCGTGTCCGCGACCGGGTCGTCAGGGGCGGCCGCGACCCTTCTCCCTCTTCGTGTCACCACACCTTCGACATCGGCCGCCGCGGATCGGGATTCGCCACGTAAGACAGGTAGACCACCTAGACCCAGGGACTGGCCTCTCCGAGTCCACCTGAAAGTGAGAGACCTCCTAGGGCTCTGGCAGTAGAACGACTGCGAAGCTCGACGAGCTCGAGTGAGCCTGCTCGACCCCGTCGCTAGGTCGCTAGGCCCTGGACCCGGCGATCTCCCTCGCCTCCGCACGCTCCGCTTTGTCGTCGACCTCGTCGGCGATCTCCGCGGCGCCCTTGGCGACCTCGAACGTGAGACCTCCGTCGCCAGCCTCCACGACCACACGATCGTCGGGCGCCAGCTCGCCGCTCAGCACCAGGCGCGAGAGCTCGTTCTCGAGCTCGCGCTGGATCGCACGCCGCAACGGTCGCGCGCCGAACTCGGGATCGAAGCCGATCTCGGCGAGGTGTTCGACGGCGGAGTCCGCGACCTCGAGCTCGATGTGCTGTGCGCGCAGGCGCCGACCGACCCGGTCGAGCAGGAGCTTCGTGATCTCGGCCACCTGAGGGCGGTCCAGTGCGCGGAAGACGATGATCTCGTCGATCCGGTTGATGAACTCCGGACGGAAGCTCCCGCGGAGGGTCTCCATCAGATCCTCCTTGAGCTCCTCGAACGACTCTGTGCCGCGGCGGGCGTGTTCCTGGATCTTGGCCGCGCCGAGGTTGGAGGTCATGATCACGACGGTGTTCTTGAAGTCCACGGTTCGGCCCTGGGCGTCCGTGAGCCGCCCATCGTCGAGGATCTGCAGCAGGATATTGAAGACGTCCGCGTGGGCCTTCTCGATCTCGTCGAAGAGGAGGACCGAGTACGGCCGGCGGCGGACGGTCTCCGTCAGCTGCCCTGCCTCCTCGTAGCCGACGTAGCCCGGCGGGGCGCCGACGAGCCTCGAGACGGTGTGGCGCTCCTGGAACTCGCTCATGTCGAAGCGGGCCATCACCTCCTCGTCACCGAAGAGCGCCTCGGCCAGCGTTCTCGCGAGCTCGGTCTTGCCGACCCCGGTCGGCCCCAGGAAGAGGAAGCTCCCGACGGGCCGGCGCGGGTCACCGAGCCCGGCTCTGGCGCGACGGATCGCCTCGGCGACGGCGGAGACGGCCTCCTCCTGGCCGACCACGCGCTCGTGGAGGGTTTGCTCCAGCCGCAGGAGACGCTCTCGCTCTTCCTCGGTCAGCTGTGAGACCGGGATGCCTGTCCGGCGGGACACGACCTCGGCGATGTCCTCGGCAGTGACCTCGGGCGCTCGGGTACGGCCTTCGCGGCGCTGGCTGAGCTGTTCGCGCCGTTGGTCGACCTGTGCCTTGAGCTCGTCGGCACGCTGGTAGTTCTCGGCCGAGATCGCCTGGTCGCGTTCGCGCTCGGCGTGGCGGATCTGGTCCTCGAGAGCCTTCGTGTCTTCGGGCTTCGCCCGCGAGCGGAGGCGGACACGTGCGCTCGCCTGATCGACGAGGTCGATCGCCTTGTCGGGCAGGAAGCGGTCGCGGATGTACCGGTCTGACAGCTCCGCCGCCGCGATGATCGCCTCCTCGGTGATGCGCACGCGGTGGAAGGCCTCGTACCGGTCCTTCAGCCCGGTCAGGATCTCGATCGTCTCGTCGACCGTCGGCTCGCTCACCAGCACGGGCTGGAAGCGCCGTTCGAGCGCCGCGTCCTTCTCGATGTTCTTGCGGTACTCGTCGAGTGTCGTCGCCCCGACCATGTGGAGCTCCCCGCGGGCCAGCGGAGGCTTCAGCATGTTCCCGGCGTCCATCGCGCCCTCGGCCGCGCCGGCGCCCACGACGGTGTGCATCTCGTCGAGGAAGACGATGAGCTCGTCGGCGTTCCGGGTGACGTCGTCGATGACGCCCTTGAGGCGCTCCTCGAACTCGCCGCGGTACTTCGCGCCGGCGATCATTCCTGCGAGGTCGAGAGCGACGAGGCGCTTGCCGCTCAGCGTCTCCGGGACGTCGTCGTTGACGATCCGCTGTGCGATGCCCTCGACGATCGCGGTCTTCCCGACGCCCGGGTCGCCGAGGAGGACCGGGTTGTTCTTCGTTCGGCGCGAGAGGATCTCGATCGTCTGCTCGATCTCGTCCGCGCGCCCGATCACCGGGTCGAGCTTCCCGTTGCGAGCCTCCTCGGTGAGGTCTCGGCTGTGCTCGTCGAGCGCCTTCGTGGTGCTCGCGGGGCGGCCGCCGCCCTCCGCGGTTTCCACGCCGCGGATCACGGCGCCGCGAAGCTTCGTGTGGGTGATTCCGAAGCGCGACAGCAGCTCTCCGGCCGGCTCCTCCTCGTCCCGCGCCAGCGCGAGCAGCACGTGCTCCGGGCCGACGTAGGAGGCGCCGAGCTGGCGCGATTCCTCGTAGGCCGCGAGCAGCACGGCTTTCGCGTCGGGGGTGAGGGACGGCGCGACGTCGGTGCGCGCCCCCTGGTCGGCCTCCTCCTCGACCTGCTCGGCGATCGCACCGGCGTCCGCGCCGAGCTGCTTCAGCACGTGGCTCACGACGTCGTCCTGAACAGCAGCCCAGAGCAGGTGATCGGTGTCGAGGTCGAGGCTGCCCCACTCGAGCGCCTTCTGCGCCGCCCGTTGGAGGAGCTCGCGGGTCGCGTCGCTGAAGGATTCCGTCACGTCGATCTGCTCGACCGGGCGCTGGGGTCTCGCGCTTGGCCTGCCTGCCGCGCTTCCGCCGAAGTCCTCGAAGAAGTCGGAGAAGAACTCGTCGAACAGGCTTCGTCCGACGCCACTTCCTCCGTCTCCGAGCCCGAGCCGACCGGCTCGCGCCTCAGCGAGGTGGACCTCGCATAGGTTCCGCGTGACGACCCTGCCGTTCTCCCTGATCCGTACCGTCGCCACTGCCGGGCGACTGCCGTCGATGTCGCAAAGTGGGGTGGCCATAAGGCCCTCCTCCCGATCGGCTTGTATCCAGAGGTACTACCCATCTGGGTGCGCCCTAACCTGTCGAGCCGTACCCGTTCTCGAAACCGATCCGTGAAAGACTCCAGCTAGTGGCCGAAGGCGAGCCTGAGGAGATTCTCAGCGCGCTCGACAAAGCCTGGTGGCGGAGGACATACGGATCGACGAGCGGGGCTTCATCCGAACCACAGTCACAGGCGGACGCCAGGCGCCGCGGTCCAACGCTGATGTTCCCGGGAAATGCTCTCGACGGCTAGAGCGGGGACGTGGCGAGGAGTAGTGTAGGACTCGGTTCAGACCTGCCCGGCGCGGTATACGAGGAGGGGTTCTTATGTTTCGACGCCTGGCGATCGGCCTGTTGGCGACAGGTCTACTTTCGATTGCGGCTCCGGCTTTCGCTCAGCCGCCCACAACCGTAACCACCCACGAGAAGGGACTCGTCGAGACCTTCGTTGACTTCATACCGACCGACCCCTGCGCAGAAGAGGGCCCGCTCTACACGATCACGACCACCAGCAACCTCGTGATGCACGAGACCATCTTCGACGATGGCCGCGTCCACGCGACGTTCACCCAGACGGGCACGTTCAGCGCCGTGCCGCTGGAGGACCCGAGCCTGCCGAGCTACACGGGTCGCGTCACGATCTGGGGAGGCTTCAACCAGAACGGGACGACGGTGAACGGCACGTTCACCTTCAATCTGCGTGGCACGGGCTCCGACGGGTCGACGCTGAGTGCTCACAACCTCGACCATTTCAACGTGCGGCCCGACGGCTCGGTCAACGAGTTCTTCCGCTGCCACTAGCACGGGGACGTCGCGGCTCCGCCAGGCGCGCGCGCCGGGGCTTGGAGGGGCCGCCCCATAGCCGGAGCGGGCCTCGGCCTTCGGGGGGCGCCTGTTCTTCCACCCCACCTCGCCGCTGAAACCCCACCCGCATGGCTGTTGTTTGGCAGGACGGGTGCTGAGACAATCGCTGCTGCGGGTGTCGACCTGGGAAGCGGCCTTCCGGTGGCCGCAACCGGTGAAACCGCGTCTTCCATCCCTTTTCGACGCCCGCCCACTTTGGAGCCAGTGTGGGCCGAGGAGGGTGGTCTATGCCGGAAGGCGGCCCCGATGACCCCCGCTCACCTCGCCGGCGAGTGACAGAAGTGTGCGGATCGGCAACACGCGCCCTCGTTTCTTGCCGACTTCCGGGCGAATTCGGACGCGGGTTCGATTCCATGGCACCTTCGGCGCCAGCCCAACGCTTCACTGGTGAAAGGTCAGGGGTTCGCTCGCGTCCACTCGCCTCGATGAAGTGTTTGGCTCAGCTCACTCTCTCCGGAAACGGCGGGTTTTGTGTGCAGCGGCTCCCGCGCGCCAGAGGCGCGTCGGTGGCTAGCTCAGCGCCATGGGGAACTACGAGTGCGGCGCGGGGCCACAACGGCGGCCGCTTGACGGTGCTGTGAGCCGTACGGGCAGATTCCGTCACGCGGCCGCGGCGCCTAGCCCAGCAGCAGGGCAACGACGGCTCCGAGCGAGAGAAAGGGCCCGAAGGGAACGCCCATGCGCATGGCGGGCGCTCCATGGCACGCGAGGAGCGCCAGCGCCGCCGGCAGAACGGCGAGCGAGGCGACGACGATGGCGAGTAGGACGCCTTGCCCGAGGACGAGCCCGAGGAGGAACGCCAGCTTCACATCGCCCATCCCGACACCGGCCCGGCCCGCAAGGAGAGGGAGCAGCAACACGAGCGCCGCCCCGAAAGCGGCGAGCGTCCACTCGAGCAAGCGGCCCGGGGACAGCAGGGCTTGAAGCGGTAGCGCGACCGCAATCGCGGGCAGGACAATCGCGTTGGGGAGTACCCGGCGCTCGAGATCGATCGCGGACAGCATGACGAGCAGCGCCGCGAGCGAAGCAGCCACCGCTCCGCGACTTGTCGCGCCGTAGTGAAGCAGGACGGCGGCGGCGACCCCAGCGCCGACGACGGCGACCACGACTCCGCGCACGCCAGTGCTCGGGAGGGCCGAGAAGTCAGTGGGCGGCATGAGGCCTTTCCTCCGCGTAGCACCACTCGATCGCAGCTCTGAGTTCCGCGATGGGGCTCGACCTATCGACGTGAGTCACCGAGGCGGGCGACAGCGTTTCGCCTTCCTCGCGGAGAAGCAGCGGCCGCCCGCGCGGATAGAGAAGGTCAAGCGCGGCCACCGTTCGCGCCGCACGCGGGCGGGAGGGCGCCTCGTCGATGAGGACGACGTCGGCCCGGTGCTCGCGCGCGAGCTCGGCGAGCCTCAGAGGAGCGGCTTGACGCGTTGCTCTCACGGCGTACCCGCTGCGTTCGAGCAGCAGCGACGTGACCCCGCGGAAGCTGCGGTCGTCCGAGACGAGCAGTAGGCGCACGGCGTGAAGCTGGCGCACGGAGGCCGGAAGGCGATTGGGCGCCTCAGGCGCCATCGGCCGCCCGGCCCGACAGGGCCTCGCGTGGGGGCTCGCTGCCGCAATACGACCGGGGCGCTGCCCAGTCCTCAAGGGGCTCTCGGATTAGGCGCGGCTGAGCAGGAGGACATGCCATTCACACAACTGGTATCGCACTGCGTCACCGTCCTCACCACCAGAAGGGTTGGTTGGAACCCACCTTTTCATCGGTTCCGACGGAAGACCCAGCAGTTACTTGTCTGGGCTAGGAGAACCGGATGGGGAGGAGGTGATTCTGAACATGATGGACTTCATCAGCCATCTTCGGAGCCGTGAGGAGGGGCAGGCGCTGGTCGAGTACGCGCTGATCCTCAGCCTCATCGCTGTGGTCTGCATCGGGGCCCTGACGCTGCTCGGCGGCAACGTCAACAACATCCTCAACCAGATCGCCGGCGCCCTCTAGGAGGGATGCCGTCTGCACGGGGCCTTCAGCCGCCGCCGTCCGACCGCACCAACGAATCGAGGGTCGCAGGGGCGGCGCTGGAGGCTCCGCGTGCAGAGAAGGAGTAAGCAATGATCGACCGAGAAACCAGAATCGCATTCGGCCAGGAGGACGGGCAGGCGCTCGTCGAATACGCGCTCGTCCTGCTCCTGATCGCATTGGTTACCGTCGCCGCGCTCACCTCGATCGGCGTGAGCGTCAGCTCGGCGATCACCAACATGGCGAACGGGCTCTGAGGACGCCGTTGCTGCGTGCGCTCAGAATCCGTACGGCCGCAAGCGGCAACTCCGAGGCCGGCGTTGCGCTCGTCGAGTTCGCGCTCGTCCTGCCGCTGCTCCTGATTCTCGTCTTCGCCATGCTCGATTTCGGCAAGGCGTTCAACTACTGGATCGACGAGACGCACCTCGCCAACGAGGGTGCGCGGTGGGCCGTGGTGAACAAGAACCCCGGCTCCGGCTCGCTCCAGCAGTACATCCAGCAGCAGGCCGATACCCCGGAGCTGCGAAACGGCGGAACCGCCTCTGTCGCGACCCCTCTGCGGGTCTGCATCAGCTTTCCCAACGGCAGCGCCGAGGTCGGCGACCCGGTCCACGTGACCGCGAGCGTCACCTACAACTGGCTGCCCTTCCTCGGGTCGCGGGTCGGGATCGGCCAGACGACGATCACCGGCTCGTCCACCATGCGCCTCGAGGCCAGGCCGACGGTGTACGGCGCGGGGTGCTCGTAGCCGTGCGGCGGATCGGCGACGAAGAGGGCGGCGTCCTGGTGATCGTCGCGCTCTGCCTACCGGTGTTCGTGATCTTCATCACCCTGGTCGTCGACGTCGGCAACTGGTTCGTGCACAAGCGGCATCTGCAGATGCAGGCGGACGCAGGGGCGCTGGCGGGCGGCGGTCTGTTCACGTTCCCCTGCTCCGACGATCCAATCCTCGCCGAGACGCGCAAGTACGCCGGCGATCCGGCGAACGGCGCCCCGTACAACCTCCAGGTCGCGCCGACCGACCAGGCGAACGTCCACGTCCTCGTCAATTCCGATCGCTACTGGAACGAAGGAGGCACGGACTTCAGCGACGGCGGCCCTCCCTGCGCCGCCCGCATGGTCGACGTGAAGATCACCGAGGCCAGCCTGCCGTGGTTCTTCGGGCTCAACGTCGTGCCGGCGATCAATGCCCACGCCCGGGTGATGATTCAGGCGCTGCGGCAGGCACGCGGTGCGCTCCCGGTCGCGGTCCCGGACGTCGACCCGAGGAGCGCCCGCGCCTACTTCGTCGACGAGGCCTCCGGCGCTCTCCTCGCGTCCACGCCGCTCACGAGGGCGGGGACGTCCAACGGCCTGGCCGTCTGGGACAACGCGGCAGCGCCCGTGTCGGTGCCGATCGACTCCTCGCGCATCGGCGTCCGGATCGCGCTCGGCGGCGGCTCCTCCAGCACATGCGGCGAGTACCTCGTCGAGTGCTACGACCTGGCCTCCCAAAACGGAATCGTGTTCGTCCGCGGCTACTCGGCGACCGGCAGCGCGGCGCAGCCGAACCCTCCCATCGCGCGGGACGTCCGACTCTACGCGGCCTCTTGCCCGGACGGATACTTCCACGACTCGAGCGCCAGCTGCTCGATCGGCGTGAGCGCGGCAGTCGACTTCGGCGTCGCCGACCCGGCCGCCGTGGGCGGGAAGGTCAGCGCCGTCGTGGCAGGCACGGAGCTTCCGCTCAGCTACGACGCGACCTCCGGGCGGTGGGTCTCGACGACGTACTTCGGCGTCGCACCGGGCGCGGGCCCGGTCGGCGTCGAGCTCAAGTGGGAGGAGACGAGCGGCACCGTCTCCGGCAACAACTGCACGACGACTGGCGGGAACAAGTGCAAGGGGACGTTCGGCGTCGTGCAGCGCACCTTTTCCGCGACCGTGGACCGGAGCGGGCCGGTCAAGCAGGTGGAGATCTACGAGGGCGGCGTCCCGGGCGCGAACTCCTTTGCTACGGGAACGACGCACGATCTCGTCGTCCGCGTCGCGATCGCAGGCAACCTTGAGGTCGCGCAGAGCGTCTCGGACCCGCTCGTCGAGCTCCGCGTGACGGGCGGCAGCCAGAACCAGTCCATCGACTGCGACCCGAACCTGCCCAACCTGCGCGACGAGATCGAGCAGGGCTGCGCGCCGCTCTACGCGATCAACGAAGGCGCGCCCTGCCCCTCGACCGCCCCGACCCTCTGGGGGAGCCCGCAGCCGTGGGACTGCGTCGCAGTCCAGACCGGCGGCGCCGTTGGCCAGCTGGAGCAGGGCATGCGCGGTCGGATCCTGGGCGGCGCCAACACTTGCACGAGCCCGAACAACTGGGCGAGTTTCCCCAACATCCCGCCTGACGATCCGCGCATCGTGCCGGTCTTCGTCACGCCGTTCGGCACGTTCACGGGCAGCGGGAACGAGGTCGTCCCGGTGAGCAAGTTCGCGACCTTCTATGTCACGGGCTGGTTCTCCAGCCCCTGTCCGAACGACGACCCCGTGCCGGACAGGGGCTACGTCGTCGGTCACTTCATCAAATACATCTACGTCCTCAACAACGGCGGCGGCAGCGGCGAGCTTTGTGACTTCGACGCGTTCGGCAGCTGCATTGCCGTCCTCACTGAGTAGGAGGGAAGACCGTGCAATTCGCGCACAAATTGCTGTCCACCCGCGGCGGGACGGTCGCGGTCGCCGCCGTCGGGGCGCTGCTCGCCGCCGCGGTGTTCATCGCGTATCTCAACAGGTACCGCTCGACGGTGAACGACTCGGCGGCGCCCATGACGGTGCTGGTGGCGAAGGACTTCATCGAGAAGGGGACGCCCGGCAACGTGGTCGGCTCCGAGGGCCTCTTCCAGACCGCCTCGACTCCGAAGGACGATCTCAAGGAAGGCGCGATCTCGGACCCGGATTCCCTGGGCGGGCTCGTCGCCACCACCGACATCTACCCGGGCCAGCAGCTGACCGTCGCCGACTTCGGCCCGACGCCGGCGGATGCCCTGACGAACGAGATCGCCGGCGACGAGCGCGCCATCTCGATGGCGCTCGATTCGGCGCACGGGATGATCGGCAACGTTAGCGCAGGCGACCGCGTGGACGTCTACGGCGCGTTCAACGTGCGCCGGCTCCGGCCCGACGGCACCGTCGACCCCGACGCCGTCGAGCGGCCGGTCCTCAAGCTGCTCGTGGAGGACGTCCTCGTGCTCGACTCCCCAGAGGGGGCGAAGGCCGGCTTCGGAGCCGGGGCGCAGCAGACGCTGAACGTCACTGTCCGTGTCAGCCACGAGCAGGCAGCCAGGCTGGCCTTCTCCTCCGAGAACGGCAAGGTCTGGATCGTCCTTCGGCCGCGCACCGGCGGCAGTCCGACGCCGCCCGACATCGTGACTCTCGAGACCGTGCTCTTCGGAGTCGAGCCCGTGGCCGCGGCCAAGTCGTTCGGAGGCGGAAAATGACCCACGCGACCAGGATGCTCGTCGCTGTGGACGAGGGCGTCGACATTGAGGCGCTCCAGGCGATCCTCCCGATCGATCCGGAGATCCAGATCGTCGGCGTCGTCCACGGCCTCGAGGACAGCTGGACGACGCTCCAGGAGACACCGACGGACCTGCTCGTGGTGGCGTGCCCAGGCTCCTCCGATCGCGCGCTCTTCCTCGTCGACGGCGCGGTCAAGCAGCGGCCCGAGCGGCCGGTGGTGGTCGTCTGTGACGGATCCCCGAACGGGTTCGTGCAGCGAGTCTTCGAGGCCGGAGCGGACGACCTCCTGACGCTGCCACAGACGCAGGAGGACGTCCTCTTCGCCCTCCGCAAGGCCGTGGCCCGCAAGCAGGGCGCGAGCGCTGCGACGGGAGTCGCACTCTCGCCGATGATCTGCGTCCTCGGTCCGAAGGGGGGGACGGGCAAGACTCTGACGTCCTGCAACCTCGCGGTCAGCCTCGCCGAAAGGGGCCACAAGGTCGCCGTCGTCGACCTCGACCTGCAGTTCGGCGACGTGGGGCTTGCTCTCGGCCTTGCCCCGGAACGGACTATCTACGAGCTGGTCAAGTCCGGCGGATCGCTCGACGACGAGAAGCTCGACGGCTACCTCGCGACGCATCCCTCGGGCGCGCGCGCCCTGATCGCTCCCACCCGTCCGGATCACGCCGGAATTGTGACCACGGAGTTCCTGCGCGAGGTGTATGCGGCCCTACGCGCCTCGCACGAGTACGTGATCGTCGACACACCGCCCGGGTTCACGCCGGAGGTGATCGCCTCGATCGACAGCTCCTCGCACGTCTGCATGGTCGGGATGCTCGACTCGCTCTCGCTCAAGAACACGAAGCTCGGGCTGGAGACGCTCGAGCTCATGGGCTACGCCGGCGAGCGCATGCGGCTCGTCCTCAACCGGGCGGACAGCCGGGTAGGGATCACGCACGACGACGTCGTGTCGATCATCGGGCGCAAGCCTGACGTGCTCGTCCCCAGCGACCGCGACATTCCCCGCTCGGTCAACGAGGGGACGCCCATCGTCCTCGCCAAGGCGCGCTCGGACGCGGCGAAGGCGTTCCGGTCGCTCGCGGCGATGTACGAGCTCCGCGACGGGTCGAAGAACGGCGGGCGGCGCAGGTGGGGGAGGAAGCGCTGATGGACCTCCACGAGCGACTCTCCACGACCCGACCCGTTGCCGCTCCGGCCGGGCGAGATCCCTTCGGCGAGCTCAAGAACCGGATCCACCTCGCGGTGATCGGCGAGCTGGGCCCGCAGCTCTTCAACGTGAACATGGATCCGAACGCGCTCCGCGAGCGGGTCACGGGGGACATACGCACGCACCTCTCGAAGGAGCAGGGGATCTCGCGGGACGACCGCGAGCGCCTGGCGGCCGAGATCGCCGACGACATCCTCGGCCACGGGCCGCTCGAGCGGCTCCTCGCAGACGACAGCGTCACGGAGATCATGGTCAACGGACCCTACGACGTCTGGGTGGAGCGCCAGGGGCGCCTCTACGAGACGACGGTGCGCTTTACGGACGAGTCCCACCTGCGCCGGATCATCAACAAGATGGTCGCCCAGGTCGGGCGGCGGATCGATGAGTCCTCCCCGATGGTCGACGCACGCCTTCCGGACGGGAGCCGCGTGAACGCTGTCATCCCGCCGCTTTCGCTGAGCGGGCCCGTGGTCACGATCCGGAAGTTCTCGAAGAAGCGCCTCGACTTCGGCGACCTCATGCGACTGGGCACTCTCTCCACCGAGACGGCCGAGTTCCTGCAGCGCTGCGTCCTGGCCCAGCTGAACGTCCTCATCTCGGGCGGCACGGGCTCGGGCAAGACGACGCTCCTGAACGCCCTCTCGACGGCGATTCCCGAATCGGACCGGATCATCACCATCGAGGATGCCGCGGAGCTCCGGCTGAACCAGCGGCACGTCCTCCGCCTCGAGGCGCGCCCCAAGAACATCGAGGGCGAGGGTGAGATCGCGATTCGCGAATCCGTGCGCAACTCGCTGCGCATGCGGCCCGACCGCATCATCGTGGGCGAGGTTCGCGGCGCGGAGGCGCTCGACATGCTCCAGGCGATGAACACGGGCCACGACGGCTCGCTTTGCACCGTGCACGCGAACACCCCGCGCGACGCCCTGGCCCGGATCGAAACGATGGTGCTGATGGCGGGGTTCGATCTCCCGGTGCGGGCCATCCGTCAGCAGGTCGCCTCGGCGCTCGACCTCGTCGTCCATCTGGAACGGCTCGAGGACGGCTCGCGTCGCGTGACCGCGGTCACGGAGGTTCAGCGGATGGAATCCGAAGTGATCACGCTCCAGGACATCTTCGAGTTCAAGGTCGACGAGGTCACGAGCGAACGTGTCGTCGTCGGTGCCCTCCGCTCGACCGGCCTCCGGCCCTCGTTCCTGCACAAGTTCGAGAAGCGCGGCGTCGCTCTGCCCGTCACGCTCTTCGCCGACGGGCGCGTCGCGCACGAGCTCCAGAACGGCTCCAGGCGATGAAGCGGGCGGACTGGATGCCCATCCTGGTCGCGGCGGCCCTCGTCGCGGCGTTCTGGGCGCCGGTCGCCGGGGCCGTAGGCGAGCTCCGGCTCACGGAGGCCGGCGAGACCCGCTTTCCCGACCGTGCGTATGTTCTCTCGCTCCCGTCCGGTATGTCGCTGGACGAGAGCCAGGTCGACGTGCTCGAGAACGGCGAGCTCGTCGAGCAGCTGTCGGTGGTGCCGGCCGACGAGGCGGCCGAAGGCGAGTTCGGCACCGTCCTCGTGATCGACGCGAGCAACAGCATGCAGGGGGCACCGATCGCGAGCGCGGTGGAGGCCGCGCGCGCCTTTGCGGCGCAGCGGAGCCCGAATCAGCTCGTCGCGATCGTGGTCTTCAACAGCGCTTCGAGCGTCCTGCTCCCGTTCACTGCCGACCAGGCGGCGATCGAAGCAGCGCTCGCTCAGCCCCCGGAACTTGCGCACGGGACGCATGTCTACGACGGGGTCGCCGCCGCGCTCGCCCTGCTGCGAGAAGCCGACGTCGCCGCCGGTTCCGTCGTGGTTCTCTCTGACGGCTCGGACACGGGGAGCGTCGTCTCGGGCCGGGAGGTGGCCGAGCGGGCCGAGGCGGCGGGCGTCCGAGTCTTCTCTGTGGGCTTTCGCTCGAAGGGCTACGACTTCGCCGCGCTCGAGCAACTGGCGAACGACGCGGGCGGCACGTCCTCCGAGGCAGCGTCCTCGGCCGAGCTCGCGCGCGTCTACGACGAGCTGGGAGCGAGGCTGGCGAGTGAGTACCTCCTCCGCTACCGCTCGGCGTCACAGCCCGACCGCGAGGTCCACGTGGCCGTGCGCGTGAAAGGCGTGGAGGGTGTCGCCACGAGCGCCTACACGAGCCCTCCCCTCGACGCGACGGCGAGTCCCCCGTACCACCAGTCCCTGGCCGAGCGGTTCTGGCGCTCGCCCGCCGGAATGTTGTTCGTGGCGGCGCTCTGCGCGCTGATCACCGGCCTGGTGTTGATCGCGCTACTGCGGCCGCGCCGGCGGACGCTGCGGCGCCGCATGGCGGAGTTCGTCTCCCTTCCCGTTCCAGGTGGGAGCGAGGACGAGAGCGCCCGGGGTGCCGAGCTCGTGCTCGCGCACGCGGAAAGGTCCTTCGAGCGCACTCGCTGGTGGTCGCGTTTCAAGGAAGACCTCGAGCTCGCGGAGATCACCGTCGCGCCGATCCACATCCTGGCCTGGACCGGCATCGGGACCGCCCTCGCGGCCTGGATCCTCTTCGTCCTGCTGGGCACGCCGCTCGTCCTTCCGGTCGCCCTGGGCGTGCCGCTCTTCGTGCGCTCCTTCATCAGGGGCCGGGTGGGGCGCCAACGCCAGAGCTTTGCGGACCAGCTCCCCGACAACCTGCAGGTGCTCGCGTCCGCGTTGCGGGCGGGTCACAGCCTCGTGGGCGCGCTTTCGGTCGTTGTCGAGGACAGTCCCGAGCCCTCCAGGCGGGAGTTCCGCCGCGTGATCGCCGACGAGCAGCTGGGCGTGTCGCTGGAGGAGGCGTTCGGCGTCGTCGCCACGCGCATGGCGAACAGGGATCTGGACCAGGTCGCCCTGGTCGCTGCGCTCCAGCAGGAGACCGGAGGGAACACCGCCGAGGTGCTCGATCGGGTCTCCGACACGATCCGGGAGCGCTTCGAGCTGCGCCGCCTGGTCAAGACGCTCACGACCCAGGGGCGTATGTCCCGTTGGGTCGTGTCGTTCCTACCAGTCGGCCTCCTGGTGCTCATCACCACGATCAATCCGGCCTACATGGCGCCGCTTTACACGCACCCGCTCGGGCGCCTGCTGCTCCTGGTGGCGGGCGTCATGGTCGTGGCCGGGTCGCTCGTGATCAAGCGAATCATCGACATCAAGGTCTGAGGAGGCTCGCTCGTGATCATTCTGCTGCTGGGAGCTCTCGCCCTCGCGGGGGCGTCGGCCGCCCTGGTGCTACGGGCCGTTGCTCTCCCGCGCATGCGCGCCGGCGAGACGGTCAGCCAGATCGAGTCATACGGGTACTCGAGCAGGCAAGGGGACAATGCGGCCTCCGGACCGGTCCGGGGGATCCTGGACGGAGTCGCGAACGCCGTCGGCGGCGTCATGTCGCACCGGCTCGGCGGCCTGCGCGAGGCCGAGCTTCGCAATGAGCTGATGGCGGCGGGTCTCTACACGCTGGCTCCGCGCAAGTTCCTCGGCTACCGGATCCTCTGTGCTGTGTGCGTGCCCGCCGCCGTCATCTGGCTGGCGGCCACCCTGGGGACCGGCGCGGGCTTCGTCGTCCTCGGCGGCGTGTTCGCCCTCCTAGCGGGCTGGGTCGCGCCGATGACGATCGTGCGCAATCGCGCGCGGCGGCGACTGGAGCAGATCGATTACGAGCTGCCCGAGCTGATCGACGTGCTCGTCGTGACGGTGGAGGCCGGGCTCGGCTTCAACGGTTCGCTCCAGGTCGCGGCCGGTCGGCTCGAGGGGCCCCTGGGCGACGAGCTCCGGCTTGCGCTCCAGGAGCAGAACATGGGGCTGGCGATCACCGAGGCGCTCCAGAACATGCTTGCGCGTGCGGAGACGCCTGCGATGCGCTCCTTCGTTCGCTCGATCGTCCAGGGCGAGACGCTGGGCGTCTCGATCGGCGAGATCATGCGGAACCTCGCGACCGAGATGCGGAAACGGCGGCGCGCGGGGGCGGAGGAGCGGGCGCAGAAGGCGCCGATCAAGATCCTCTTCCCGCTCATCTTCCTGATCTTCCCGTCGATGTTCGTGATCCTCCTCGGGCCGGCGGTCTTCCAGTTCATGCAGGCGTTCGGGGAAGCGAAATGAACAGCCGCCTTCTCGTCACCTCCGTGTTCGTCCTCCTCGCCGCCGCGACCGGGAGAGAGGCCGTCGGCGCGTGGGCAGAGGCGGCCGCGCTCTGGACGGCGCACGGGTTGGCGGTCGCGCTCTACACGACGCTGAAGCTGGCGATCGTGCTCGCGTTCGGCATCTTCGTCTTCACCCGCGACACGGCCCGGACGCCGTCGCGCGACCCGGTCGCGTTCGCGGCCTGCGCGGCCGCCGTGGCGGCAGTCGTCCTCCTCCGCCGGCCCGGGGCGTCGGCCGAGACGGCCCTCGTCCTCACCGGCGAGGTGATTGCCGTCGCATCGTGCGTCTGGCTCCTCTTCGCGGTGCTGGCGCTGGGACGGTGCTTCGGCGTGCTCCCCGAGGCTCGTGGGCTCGTGACCGAGGGTCCATACCGCTTCGTTCGGCACCCCGTCTACCTCGGCGAGTTCGGAGCATGCGCCGGGCTCGTCGTCGCGGCGCCGTCGCTCTGGAATCTCGGCGTGGCCGCGATCTTTGTCGGCGCACAGGCAATTCGGATGCGCCTCGAGGAGCTCGCCCTTGTTGCGGAGTTCCCCGAGTACGCGGCCTACGCCGCGGCGACGCCCCGCATCGTGCCACTGCCGTCGCGC
>Ga0193741_1000098_pt1 | contig 21501 bp, 21 predicted proteins | sample L2s2metaG_FD_143059 | JGI IMG/M metagenome (GOLD analysis project Ga0193741, IMG submission 143059) | Soil microbial communities from a riparian zone of the East river system, Colorado, United States - L2s2 | ecosystem: Environmental > Terrestrial > Soil > Riparian zone | place: USA: East River...
GGAAATTGCGGAAACTCTGCTTCTTCAGGGCCTCAGCAAATGCCTGGTTCGAGACCAACGCCCGCATATTCGCGTCGTCGGCGTACTTCTTGGCCGCTCCAATGCTCAAGTCGCGAACCAGGTTCTCATCGTCGAGTCTCCTGATCAGCCGCGGATCCTTCAGCGCCACGCGGATAGCGTCCTCCTGGAGGGCGCCACGCAGGCCGGCGCTCTGCAGACTCACCCGCAGCTCGGCGTCCTGCAGCATGGTGCGCAGCGTGTCGTCTTTCATGATCGCGTCGAACGTCTCGGTCTGCAGGATGTCCTGTGTGCTGGTGTCGCCGAGCTTGACGTCCTTGGCGGCGATCTGCGGCGCCTGCGCGCGCTGGGCGGCGCCGATGGTCGCTTCGGTCCCGACAGTCGCGGGCGGGTTGCTGTTGTAGGTAATGACCGCGAGTACGATCGCAGCCGCTGCTGCCAGGCCGAATAGGATCTTCTTGTTCACGGCGATACCTCGTTGGAAAGTTGCGTGACGAATTACATGGGGGTGATGTGAAACCTGCGCGAGAACGTTGTCGACGAGGCCCGCCGGCGCATCGGCCGGGCCGAGAGATTCAATCAAGCCGGCGAGCGCGCTGAGCTCCGCGGCGCGTTCACGCGCTTCCGGACTCTCACCGAGAATCCGCGCGAGCTCGGCGCGCTCTTCGGCCGTCAAAGTGTTGTCGAGGGCGCCTTGAAGCAACGCCTCGAGCTCGGGGCGGATCATCGGTCGCCATCCTTCCCGCGCTCTTGCCATCCCAGCAACAGCTCGCCGAGCCGCTGGCGCGCGGAATAAAGACGCGACTTGACGGTCTTCTCCGGAATGGCCAGGGCCTCGGCGATCTCGCCGTACGATTGTCCGGCGAAATGTCTCAGCACGACGACGGTGCGGTATTCGGGTGAGAGCTGGAGCAGCGCGACGTTGATCTGATCGCGGCGCTCCGCCGCCAGCGCGTCGTCGAACGGCGTGCCGCCACCGGCGGCATCGTCATCGAGCGGCTCTTCGGGGCGGCGATCCCGCCTGACGTTGAGGCACTCGTTGACCAGGATGCGATACATCCAGCTGTAGAACCGGTAGCTCGTGTCGAACGACGCGAGGCGCTGGTAGGCCTTGACGAAGGCGTCCTGGGTCGCGTCCTGCGCGTCTTCCGCATTGCCGAGCATTCTGAGAGCCACGGTATACATCACCCTTTGATATCGAGTTACCAGCGCCCCGAACGCTTCGGTCTGGCCTGCCAGCGACTGGCGAACCAGCGCGAGATCGTCGGAGTCTGATGAGAAATACACGCGGCGCATGAATTAGTTGGTGAGAAAATCGGACCCTAGCATATATGGCGACAAAGCGCAGTATTTGGGGCGGATTTTGACGGGTGCACGGGATTCGGGCCGGCGTTTGTGGCGGTTGCACACAAAAACCCTGGTCGATCAGGGAAACCCGGTCCTTTTCGTCGAAGGCCGGCTGGACCATGCGGCGTCAGAAGAGTTCGAAAAGGCGGCACTTCGGCACGTATCCGTCGCCGATGGGAACGTCATTATCGATTTGTCCGGCGTCGATTACCTCAGCAGCTCGGCGTTGGCGATTTTCCAGTTCCTTGCCGATCGGCAATCGCAGCATGGCGGCCGCCTGCAGCTGCGAGCTCCGTCGGTGGCCGCACGACTGACGCTCGAGCTCTCCGGATTGCAGGCGCTTATCGAGTAACCCTTCTGTTTGAGAGGACTTACGGCCCTGCTAAGGCGGGTGAAGGGGCATGGTATAGTTGGTAGTTCCGACCATGCTGTATTACCTCGTTGTGACCTTATACATTCTCACTTGCGGCCTGCTGATCATCACGATCCTCTTGCAGCAGGGCAAAGGCGGCGACATTGCCCAAGCGTTTGGCGGCGGCACGAGCCAGGCGGTGTTCGGCGCCCGCTCGGGCGCGACGCTGTTGACGCGCGCGACGTCGGTGCTCGCCGGGCTGTTCGTGATTCTCGCGCTGAGCCTGACGATCATCGGCCAGCGCGGACCCAGTTCGGTGGTCGGCGGGGTTGAAGGCCCGCCTCCCGCGCCGGCGCCCGTCGTGCCGACGCCGGCGAACGCATCACCGGCGCCCGCGGCTCCGGCAACACCGCCGCCGGGCAACACGACGCCTCAATAGATTTCAGATCTCAGATTTCGGATCTCGGATTTGAAGAGCCGCGCGGAAGTGGCGGAATTGGCAGACGCACCAGCTTGAGGGGCTGGCGGTAGCAATACCGTGGAGGTTCGAGTCCTCTCTTCCGCACCAATAAATAAGGCCCGCTTGCAGCGGGCCTTTTCTTATTGGTGCGGGAAGAGGGACTCAGCCACGCGGTCTTCGCCCTTCGGGCTCGACCTAGCGGGGTCGAGTCCTCTCTTCATGGGCGGTTCGAAGTCCCTCAGCACGAGGTCTTCGCGCCTCGCGCTCGACCTCGGGGGCTCGAGTCCGGTCTTCCCTAACATTCGACTCACCTACCGCCTTCGGCGACCTAGGCCTCGGCATCGTCGGATTCTTGCTTCGTGTTGAAGCCCCACATATCGATGCCGCGCGCCGAACAGCTCGGGTAGCGCCCGCCACCCCGGATGCCTGCCTTTGATCTTTTTGGCCGCATTGCCGCGCCTTCGATGAAACTCTCATCGGTTTGAGGCTCCGCAAACGTGACATTTTTTCGAAGGGCTACGAAATTTGACTTGGCGAGCGAGCGCCCCTATTCTCGCTCGCATGGCTGATCACTCGGGGATTGAATGGACCGAAGCAACATGGAATCCCACGGTCGGCTGCACTAAGGTTTCGCTTGGCTGCGATCGCTGTTACGCCGAGAAGATCGCGAAGCGATTCCCGAAAACGTTTCCCAACGGATTCGATCTGACGCTGAGGCCCGAGCTCCTCGAGCTGCCAAAGCACTGGCGTCGGCCGCGCGTCGTCTTTGTCAATTCGATGTCGGATCTGTTTCACGTCGACATCCCGGAGTCGTTCATTCAGCAGGTGTTCGAGGTGATGGCGGCGAGCCCGCAACACACGTTTCAGGTGTTGACGAAGCGGGCGGAGCGTCTCGCGCGCATGGCGCCGCGGCTGCCGTGGCCGTCCCACGTGCAGATGGGCGTCTCGATAGAGACAGACAAGTTTTTGTGGCGCGCGGACTATCTCCGCAAGGTGCCAGCCGCGGTTCGATTCATCTCAGCCGAGCCGTTGTTGGGGTCGCTTGCGGCATTGAACCTTGAGCACATCCATTGGTTGATCGCCGGCGGCGAGAGTCAGGCCGGCTCGCGGCCGGCGGAGCTGCAGTGGTTCCGTGAATTGCGCGACGCGTGCCGCACGCATGATGTGAAGTTCTTCCTGAAGCAGCTCGGAGGCCATCCCTCGAAACGCGGCGGCGAGGAAGCGGTGCTCGACGGACGTCGCTGGCATGAGATCCCCGAGCGCTCAGAACGAGAAGCCGCGCTGCCCGCTGGGCTCGATCGCGCTAATGCCGCGCCACAGCTTGGGCGCAAGGTCGTCGTGCGACGCCAAGATCAACCGGTACAGCGGCGCGTTCTTCGAGTTCTTCATCAACCGGTGTAACGACGTCACGTGCGGGTATCCCAACAGGCGGCCGCCCGCCTACGCTGCTAACGAGTTGCCAACGAACGGTTCGCGACTAGGTGGACCCTGGCAAGTGACGGCCTGACGCTACAACTCGTGGATTTCCGGACAAAAGCGCATCAGATGGATTCGGCGGGACCAGTTGTTACTGGCCCCGTGGAAGAGGGACTCAGGCATCCGGCTCGAGTCCTAGCGAAGCACGATCGTCACCTCCGCAGGCGATGAGAAGCTCGCATCGACCACGGCGATACGGTACTCACCGGCGGCGAGTCCCTTTGTCGAGAGCTCGAAGACATACTTCTCACCTGCAAGGCGCATCCGATCGCCTGAGTGTGCGGCTGTGGCAACAGCGACAGGGCCGCCACCGGCTCCGAGACGAGTCATCGTGACTTGCGGCGAAAGCCCAAGTACCACCTCACCGCTGCACGACGTGACGTCGAGCTTCAAGGGCAACACTCGGCCGGCGTTGTAAGTGTCGCCGTTGCGTATCGGCGGCATGAACTCCGAGGCCTGGTTTGCACTCACGGCCGTCACCGTGCCGGCGACACTTACGCCACCGTCGTCATCGGCCACGCTCGCGCTGATCGTGTGCGACGACAGCCCATCGACATAGACATGGGACGCCGTCACCGGTGACTCACCGGCGATCGTCGATGTCCCGTCGCCCCACGCAATGGTCGTGGTATGCGTATCATGCGCGCCGGCGTCGGCGAACGTGAAGGCCACCGCGACACCGCAGCCGCTCGGGACAATCGACAGCGGCGAGAGCACCGGGACCGCATTGATCGCCGTGTAGGTGAACGACTCCGTCGCGACTGCCCCATGCGAATCGGTCGCGGTGACCACGACGTTCTGCGCCAGCACGTCGTCTGCCGGCGTCACCGTCCACGTCCAGCTGCCGTCGCCATTGTCGTGCGTCAGACCGGCACTCGCGCTGATCTGGATGGGATCGCCGTCCGCATCAATGAACGACCCACTGGCTGACAGCTGCCCACCTTCGATTCCCGCAACACTTGCCGGCTGCGTCGCCGCTTCCGGCGAGGCAAAGGCGTACTTGATCACGCCGCCGAAGGTGCCGCCGTAAAGCGTGAACGGCGGCGCCGTGTCGGCCACAAGCGGGAACACAACCTTCGTCGCCGGTATCGTCAGGCCGGCGCTGAAGCGCGCCCAATGGCCGCCGCCGTCGGCAGATCGCCACACGCCGCCGAATCCTTCGGTGCTGAGGTACACGATCGCGCTGTTGCCGGTGTCGAACGCAAAAGCGCGAACATCCTTCGTCACGAGTCCGTTATTAATCTCGCTCCACGTCTGGCCGCCATTGGTGGTCTTGAATACGCCGGGGCCGTTGGTGCCCGCGTAAACGATGTTCGGGTTGTTCGGGTCCACGCCGAGCGCATACACAATGAACGGATACGTTTGCAGGTCAGAAGGATCGGTGTAGGACGATGGAAATCCCGTCGGCTGGTCGATCCACACCAGGCCGTTGTCGACGCTCTTCCACACCTTCGAGCCGCCGCCGGCGTAGACGACTGACGAACCGCCGCCCGCGAACGCGATCGCCTGGGCGAAGATGCTGGGCGCCCCGACGTGGGTCCAGGTGTCGCCCCCATCGGTCGTGCGATACAGCCCCCACGACGTGGACGCCAGCACCGATCCGGAATGATCGGGATCGGCCGCCAGCACCATGATCGAATAGTTCGACGGCGCCGTCCAGATCAGCGTCCAGCTCGCGGCGGCATCAGTGGATTTGTAGACGCCGCCGATCGACACCACGTACAGCGTTGACGGATTGAGCGGATCGATTTCGATCTGCGAGGCACAGGCCATCTGCAGCCCGACGTTCGCCGTGCTCCAGGTTGCGCCGCCGTCGGTGGATTTCTTGACGCCCTCGTCCATCGTGGCGGCGTAGATCGTGCCCGAGTGCGTCGAATCAACCGCGATATCCCAGGGGAACAGGGCGTAGATTCCGGTGGTCGCGGCCCACGACACTCCGGCGTCGGTCGAACGGAGCACGCCGCTTTCGACCGTCGACGCATACAACGTCGTTCCATTGGACGCCAGTGCCAGCCCCGTCAGCGGCGCGGTCGGCGTGAGGGTCCACGTCGCGCCCGAGTCGGTCGATGCGCGCACTCCATCGGTTGAAGCCAGCCAGATGCGGGCGCCCGCCGCATCGGCGACGAGCTGTCGCAAGCCGGCGAAGCTTGCCAGCGTGGTAGCGGTAAACCCGCCGTCACCCGATCGCGTGACGTACCACGGTGACGTCAAAAAAATGTGCGACGCGGTGACGGTGATGTTCCCAGGGAGTACGCCTGACGTTGCGCCGTCATCATTACTGCGGATGACCGCACCCTGGTCACCAAATTGGTTCGCGAGTAGCGCGTACACGACGGAGGGATTGCCGGGCTGAAACGCAATCTGCTTCACGTTGGGGAAGAAGCCGAAGTTCGCGACCGGCAACGTATTGGTGGTCCAGGTCGCGCCGCCGTCGGTCGACCGAAGCACCCCGCCAAGCCTGTCGAGGCCTGCCAGCAACAAGCCGGGCGTTGATCCCGCCGCCACACTCATAACGCTACGCGTCAGAGCGGTGGCCGGGAGCGTCAACTGGGTCCAGTCATCACCCCTATTGGTACTCTTGAAGACACCCTTCACACCGATCGCGCCGAAGCCGGTCGCATAGATCGTGTGTGGAGCATTCGGATCGAACGCGAGATCCGAAACGTGAATATCGAGCGGTAGAGGCGTCCAGGTGGCGCCACCATCCACCGTCCGATTCAATCCGGCGTCTTTGGCGTAGGCGACGTCGGGGTCCGCCGGATCGGCGACGATGCCAGCGATGCCGCCGCCGGTCGGGCCGACCGCGGACCACTGCGCCATCGTCGTTGCGGTGATGAGCAATAGCGCCGAAATCGCGAAGAAAGCCGGCACGCGGATCGTTCCCGTCGGTGTATTGCTCATGGTCTGCTCCTCAACTGTCGGCGGAAGGGGCCTAAGGGTAGTGCATAATCTGCGTCGAATGCGAATCTACAACGTCCTTGGATATGCGGCGCTCGGGTTACAGCTGGTGTTGTCGGCGTTTCTGGCGCCGGCCTGGCTCGGACCCTGGTGGGGCATGGCGGTCGGGTTCGGGTATTTGCTGATCTCCTGGTTCCTCGCCGGCGTGTATCTGTCCGACGTGATGCACATGGGCATCACGCACGGTGCGCTCGACTACAAGGAGTGGTTCATCAAAGGCGTGACGCTGGTCAACAACACCTTCGGCGTTTACGTCGATCCGGTGAGCTGGGTCAATCGTCACCGGCTGCATCATAAATTTGCGGACCATCACGGCGATCCGAACAAGCTCCACGAAGACGGCTTCTGGACAACGATGTACCGCTGCATGTTTCCCTACGCCACCACCATGAACGTGGCCGATGACGACATTCTCAAGACGTGGCCGTTCCGCCTGGTGTCGCATCCGCTGTTCATGCTGGTCTCACCGGTGTTCAGCTGCGGCCTGTTGTGGTTGTTCGTGCGCGATTGGCCGTTCGCGATCGGCGTGTGGCTGGGCGTTCGCGTGTTCGCGCTGTGGGTGAACATGGTCCAGAACTACTGGACGCACGATCGCCGCTGGGGTACGCGCCGCTATGACGATCCGGATGACAACGCGATGAACATCGGCGACTGGCTGCCGGTGATGGCGACGTTCAGCGCCTGCTGGCAGAACAACCATCACCACTATCCGCATTTGTTGCGCACGACGCACGGTCCGGGCGAGTTCGACTTTGGCTACACGACGGTCCGGGTCATGCACATGCTGGGACTGGTCAAGCCGTCCAGGACCGGCGCGGACAGGCCGAGCGACGTGGCGCTCGCGGAGATCTCGCTGTAGCCTGCCCTCCGTAGCTTCAGCGGAGGAGGGCTACGACGCGCTGCGCTTGAACGGCGCGAGCAATTGCGCGAAGAAGCCCTGAGGCACTGAGGCGTGCATGAGGCCGTAACGCTTGGGCCACTCGTCTTTCGGAAGATATTGGGTTCCGAACACACGATCGATGAACGGAAGATGGATGGCGAAATTGACATCCACTGCCTCCGGCTGCGCCGCGTGATGCCAGTGGTGATAGCGCACGGTCACAAAGTACGGCTCAATCCAGATCGTTCGCGGCCGGAAGTCGGTGTGGCAGAACGTGGCATGGAAGGAGACGAAGACGAGATAGCCGGCCAACGCCGCCTGCGAAAAACCAAAGAGCGTCATCGGGATCAGAATCAGCCCGCGTGTGAGCAGGATGTCGACGTAGTGCGAACGCGATCCGGCCACCCAATCCATCGTTTCAATGGAGTGATGGATCGCATGAAAGCGCCACAGGAACGGAATCCTGTGAAAGGCCCGGTGCGTCACGTATTGCGAGAGATCCGCGACGAGGATGGCCAGCGGCAGCTGGATGAGAAACGGCAGACTCCCTACTGTTTGCGCAAGCCCTGGAATCGCCAACCATCGGGACGCGTAGCTGGCCGGGATCAACATGGCAAACGTCATGAGCTGCGCCGGCAGATGTGTGGCCACGAAATAGAACAAGTCAGTGCTCCATTGAGGCCGAAACGTCCTCTGGTCCGGATGCAACGGCCAGAAGCGCTCCACCGGCAGGAACACGATCGTCATCACGAATAAATCCAGAAGAAACCAATCCAGGCCGAGACCGAACTTCGACTGGACTTCGTCCGGCAGCGGCGTGCTGCCTCCGCCAATGATTGCCGCCAGCAATCCGAGCGTCACTCCGGTGACAGCCAGCACTCTGCGCTGCCGTAAGAACCCCGAGATGGCGCCGAGCACGATGCCAAGGACAATCGTTCCCTGAATCAGCAGCCGAATGATCGCCATGGGATAGACGGCGCGCGCATCAGGCAGCGTCAGCAGTTGGGGATAATGCAGGCACAGCGCGCCACCGAAGCCGAGGAGGCTGCAGAAGACGGACGCGGTGCCGCTTATCCAGCCGGTTCCCAAGTGGCGCGGCTCCGAATCCCCGAAGAGTTTTTCGAAGAATGCGTCGGACATGCGTGCTTCTCCCTGCTCTTGCGATTATCGGTGGGACACGCCAGTGGCTGTAGTTCTGTCGAATGACCAATGCAAGAGAAATCTTTCTTTTCGATCTGCCGCCAGAAACACCGCGCGGGACCGATCGTCCAGTACACTCGATCGACCATGACCCTCATCTGGATCGCTCTAGTGCTCGCTGTCGGCACGCTTGGTATCGTCGTCGCCGCGGTCAGGCGGCACGCCGCAGGCGTGGAGCTCGGGAGCATGAGCGCGTCGTGGGTCGCGGAGCAGCGCGCGGGCGAGCAGTCGTATTACGAGCGCTGAGCGCTTCAGGTTTTCGTCGAGGCTGGCATCCCTCGCCGGCCGCACATCAGTCGTGAAGCGCACCTGGAAAACGGCGATTTCGTAACCACCAGCCGCTGCTATTTCGGAAAGATCACGGGCAACACGTCGTCCGTCGTGTAGACGCAGCGATTGTTGTGGCCGCATTCGTCAACGATCATGATCGGGTGCTTGGCGCCGAATCGCTCGTTGATGTATTTGACGTAGGCCTCGCCGCGCGCGCGGCGCGTCGGGCCCTGCGCCATGGCGCCGCACGACGAGTCAAATCCGCCGAGCGGCAGCGTGTCGACCTGGCCGAGGAGGAACGTCGTCGGGCGTGAGACCAGCTGCTTCCGCAACTGTTCGTCGCTCATCTTCACGGTGTAGCCGCCGGTTCGCTTGTCGAGACCGAACGGCCACGTGTTGTAGCCGGCGCACGATGCGGCATTCTCGAATGGCGCATAGCTGAATTTCACATGCGGCTCGGTCTGGTTCCACCCATCCTTGGCGCTGGCCGGCACGGCGTCATCGACGGGCAATACGCGCATCGCGTCCGGCCAGGCATAACTCGACGGATTGGCGACGACGTACGTCACCGGGACGCCGAGCGTCTCGTGCACCTTGTTCGTCATCTGATAGCGCGCGACGACCTGGCCGCCGGCGGAATGGCCGGCGACGACGATGGCGCGCATGTTCGGGAGAATGCTCTTGTTCGCGAGCTTGCGCAGGATCTGGTCGATGAAGTCAAACGACGCCAGGTCGGGATGGCTGGACGACGTGCCGCCGGAACGCCAGCTGTCGCCCGTGCAGCTCCAGCTGACCTCGTTGGTATCGAGCGTGTCCTTGCAGCTGCCGGTCTGCGACGCGATCCTCGGCGAGATCACGATGGTATCGTCGAGCGCGCCCGCCATGAACGCGGCGGTCACCGCCGTCTTGAAATAGTCGTCGGCGTTGCGATTGGTGCCGTGGATCATGATCAGCGCCCGGCGAATCGCGGGATTTTTCACGTCGAGCGACCGCGATCGATAGATCAGGGAGCGCGCGGGACCGGAGCCAAGCGCGACCCACTCGGTGCAGGCGGCGGTGGCGGCGGTACACGCCGGCGCGGCGCTTTGCGCACTCGGTAGAGAGGTCAGCGACAACAGGAGGATCATCAGCGCAAGCTTGAATCGCATGCGCAGACGATACCCGAAACGCAGGGCGAACTAAAGTTCGCCCCTACGACTTGCTGGTGACGCCCTGAATGATCGCGAAGAAGGATTTCGGATCGAGACTCGCGCCGCCGACGAGGGCGCCGTCGACGTCGGGCTCGGCGATCAGTTTGGCGATGTTGTCGGGCTTCACGCTTCCGCCATACAGCACACGACAATGATCGGACGCGTCGAGGCCGAACCACTGCTTGAGGCGCTGGCGAATGTGAAAATGCGCTTCGCCGGCCTGCGCCGGCGTGGCGTTGCGTCCGGTGCCGATCGCCCAGACCGGCTCATAGGCGATCACCATCCCCGAGAGTTGCTCTCCGGTGATGCGATCGAGGCCTTCCTTGATCTGCCGATCGAGCACCGCCATGGTCTCGTTGCGATCGCGCTCGTCGAGTGTCTCGCCGATGCAGACGATCGGCACGAGTCCGGCCGTCATCGCCGCGTGGGTCTTCTTGTTGACGCCGTCGTTGGTCTCGCCGAACAGCGTGCGGCGCTCGGAGTGACCGACAATCGCGTAGCGCGCGCCGGTGTCGCGAATCATCCCCGCGCTGATCTCTCCCGTGAACGCGCCTTCACGCTCCCAATGCAGGTTCTGCGCAGCCACTCCGATCGCGCTGCCTTTCGCGGCCTCGCTCGCGGATGCGAGCGAAGTAAAAGAGGGAGCGATCGCGATGTCGACCTTGCGCACGTCTTTGATCAACGAGCGAAGGTCGTTGACGTACGAGACGGTCTCGGCGACCGTCTTGAACATCTTGAAGTTGCCGGCGATCAGCGGTGTACGCATTTGAGAAAAACGTTACATTTAAGTCTTATCCGGTAACGCGGCAACACCGGGCAGCTCAGCGCCGCCGAGGAACTCCAGCGAGGCGCCGCCGCCGGTCGAGATGTGCGTCATCTTATCCGCAACGCCGGCCGCGTTGATCGCGGCGACCGAATCGCCGCCGCCGATGATGGTCGTGCCCTTGACCGCGGCGACCGCGTTGGCGACGGCGAGCGTGCCCTTCGCGAACGACTCGACCTCGAACACACCCATCGGCCCGTTCCACACTACCGTCTTCGCGTCGGCGAGGAGCCCCGCGTAGAGCCGCGCGCTTTCGGGGCCGATGTCGAGGCCCATGCGATCGCCGATCGCCGCGTCGCCGACCTTCAACACTTCGGTCTTCGCGGACGCATCGATCCTGTCGGCGACGACGTGATCGACGGGCAGCTGTAATACGACGCCACGGGCCTTGGCGTGCTCGATGATCGATCGCGCCGCATCCTGCTTGTCTGCCTCGACCAGCGACGTGCCGACCGGCATGCCGAGCGCCTGGAAGAACGTGTAGGCCATCGCGCCGCCGATCAGCAGGCGATCGACGCGGCCCAGCATGCTCTCGATCACGTCGATCTTGTCGGAGACCTTGGCGCCGCCGATGACGGCGACGAACGGACGCTCGGGATCGCCGAGCGCCATGCCGAGATAGCGCAGCTCTTTCTCCATGAGGAGACCCGCTGCCGCACGGGGGCTTGGGGCTTGGGACTTGGGGCTTGAAAAATGCGCGACCATGCCGGCGACCGATGCGTGCGCGCGATGCGCGGCGCCGAATGCGTCGTCCACGTAGACGTCGGCGAGCTCGGCGAGTGCCTTCGCAAATACCGGGTCGTTCTTTTCTTCTTCAGCGTGAAAGCGCAGGTTCTCGAGGAGGACGACCTGCGAGCCATTCTGCGCGGCGGCGATCGCGGATGTCGCCGGCTCGCCGATGCATTCGGACGCGAATACCGCCTCGCGCTGCAGCAACTGGCTCAGTCGATCGGCGACCGGCTTCAGGCTGAACTCGGGGGTGGGCTTGCCCTTCGGCCGTCCCAGGTGCGACGCCAGGATGACGGTCGCGCCCTGATCGAGCGCGTAGCGAATGGTCGGCAGCGTCGAAGTGATGCGGGTGTCGTCGGTGATCGCGCCGTTCTTGATCGGGACGTTGAAGTCGACGCGAATGAAAACGCGCTTCCCGCGAAGGTCCAGGTCCGTGATCGAATACTTGGTCACAGTTTCTTGAGCAGGTCGACGCAGCGGCTCGAGTAGCCCCACTCGTTGTCGTACCACGACATCACCTTGACGAAGTCGCCGTCCATTACCCTGGTGTAGGCGGCGTCGATGATCGACGAGTGCGGGTTGCCGCGGAAATCGATCGAGACCAGCGGCTCGGTCACGAACTGCATGATGCCCTTCATCGCGCCCTCGGAGGCGGCCTTCAAGGCGGCGTTCACGTCTTCGGAGGTCGCCGGCTTCTCGAGCAACGCGACGAGATCGACCACCGACACGTTCGGCGTCGGCACGCGCATCGAGATGCCGTCGATCTTGCCCTTGAGCGCCGGCATGACTTCGCCGACCGCCTTGGCGGCGCCGGTCGTCGTCGGAATGATCGACAACGCGGCGGCGCGCGCGCGGCGCAGATCCTTGTGCGGCAGATCGAGCAGGTTCTGATCGTTCGTGTAGGCGTGAACGGTCGTCATCCACCCCTTCTTGATGCCGAACGATTCGTGCAGCACCTTCGCCAGGGGCGCGATGCAATTGGTCGTGCACGACGCGTTCGAGATGATGTGATGCTTCGATCCGTCGTAGTCCTCGTCATTGACGCCGAGGACAACGGTCACATCCGGGTCGGTTGCGGGCGCGGTGATGATCACCTTGCGGGCGCCGGCGGCAAGATGCTTGGCCGCGTCTTCACGCTTCGTGAACCTGCCGGTCGATTCGAACACGATGTCGACGCCGACATCCTTCCAGGGCAGGAGCGCGGGATCTTTCTGCGCGAACACCTTGAACTGATCGCTGCCAACCTTGATGACGTCGCCCGACGCGCTCACCGGCACCGACAAATTGCCGAGCACCGAGTCGTACTTCAGCAGGTGCGCCAGCGTCGCTGTGTCGGTGATGTCGTTGACGGCGACGATGTCGACGTCGTGATGCGCGAGCGCCGCGCGCAGGATGTTGCGGCCGATCCGTCCGAACCCGTTGATGCCGACCCTAATGGCCATATGAGTGCGTCCCTCTCCGATTCGACAAACGTCAAATTGTACCTTGGGATGATACAATTCGTAAGTCCTTGAATGTATAGCCTTTACAGCCTTCTCGTGCTGATCGTGGCGGTGGTGGCGTCGCCGTGGTTCATCTACCAGGCGCTCCGCCACAAGAAGTACGTCGGCAGTTTCGGCCAGCGCATGGGCTACCTGCCCGTGTCGTTCAACATGGACGGCGACGACTCGATCTGGATCCACGCCGTCTCGGTCGGCGAAGTGCTCACGGCGCGGCCGCTGATCAGCGATCTCAAGCGGCGCTATCCGAACCTGCGCATGTTCCTGTCGACGACGACGATGGCGGGGCAGCAGCTGGCGCGCCGCAGCGTCCAGGACGTCGACGCGGTGTTTTATTTTCCGTTCGATCTCGGCTTCGTCGTCCGCCGCACGCTCGATCTCGTGCGGCCGAAGCTCTTCATCATGATGGAGACCGAGATCTGGCCGAACCTGCTGCGCGAGTGCCGCGCTCGCGGCATCAAGACCGCGGTCGTGAACGGCCGGCTGTCGGCGCGATCGTTCCCGCGCTATCGCCTGATCCGCCCGATGATGCGCCGCGTCCTCGATCACATCGACAAGTTCCTGGTGCAGAGCGAGGAGTCGGCGCGCCGCTTCATCGATCTCGGCGCCGATCCCGCCCGCGTGGTGGTGACGGGCAGCTTGAAGTTCGACTCGCTCGAGCTGTCGTCGACGGCGCTGCAGGCGCGGGCGCGCGATCGCGTGCTCAGGTACTTCCGCGTGCCCGCATCGCGGCCGGTGATCGTGGCCGGCAGCACGATGAAGGGCGAGGAGATCGCGGTGCTGCGCGCGTTCAGGAAAGCTCGCACCGCCGCGCCCAACACGTTACTGGTGCTTGCGCCCCGCAATCCGGAGCGGTTCGCCGAAGCGGAGCAGTTGGCGCGGCAGGAAGGGTGGAAGGTGGCCCGGCGATCCGATCTCGCGATCGACGCCGAACCGCGCGTCGACGTCGTCGTCCTCGATACGATCGGCGAGCTGGCGACGATCTATCAGCTGGCGACGGTCGTGTTTGTCGGCGGCAGCCTCGTCGCCACCGGCGGCCACAACGTGCTCGAGCCGGCGGTGTTCGGCAAGCCGATCGTGTTCGGCCCCCACATGCAGAACTTCCTCGAGATCGCGGAGGCGTTCGTCAGCAACGGCGCCGGCGTGCAGCTCGGCGACGACACCCAGCTCGAAGAGGCGTTTCTCCTGCTGATGGGCGATCCGGTCAAGCGCGCCCGTCTCGGCGCGGCGGCGCGGGCGCTTGTCGAAGCGAACCGCGGCGCCAACGACAAGAGCGTCACCGTGTTGTCGGCGTTGCTGCCACAGGAGCCGCGCGCCTATCCCGCGAACGTGAGGCCGTTCAGACCCCTTGCTTGATTCCCTGTACGGGCAGGTGATGCGCATGCGGCGCCGGCGCATGGAGCGCCACCCGCAGCGCCAGCGGCATCTTTCGAAACCCGTGATCAGTGTTGGCAACTTGTCGATGGGCGGCACTGGCAAAACGCCGGTCGTCGCCGCGATCGCGCGATGGCTGATCGGCGCGGGGCATCGGCCCTCGATTCTCACTAGAGGCTACGGCCGCGAGGATGCGGCGGACGGCGTGGTTGTGATCGATCGCGACACCATAGTCGGACAGGCGGGAGATGAACCGTTGATGCTGTCGCGGCAAGTCCCGGGCGCGACCGTTTGCGTATCGCCCGATCGATATCTTGGCGGCGTGCTTGCCGAGAAACTCGGCTGCACGGTCCACGTCCTCGACGACGGCTTTCAACACATCGAGCTGGCGCGCGATCTCGACATTCTCGTGACGACGATCGGGGAAATCCCGAATGGCCGCGTCATGCCGCGCGGACGATTGCGGGAGCCGCAGGATGCAGCGGCTCGCGCGCATTTCCTCGTCGTGACGGATGCGACGGCGGGGGCGGCGAGCGCCGAGGCCTGGGCTCTGGGTATCTCGCAGTCTTGCGGATGCGTGCGGAGGCTCGGCGATCCTGTCGGGATCCGGGAACCGGGAGCCGGGAGCCGCGAGTTCAAAGTTCTCGCCGTTGCCGGAATCGCGAATCCCGAGCGGTTCGTCACGTCTCTGCGCGAGGCGGGACACAACGTCGTCGATTCGATGATGTTTGCCGATCATCACCGTTACTCGCCGAAAGATCTGCTCGAGATTGAATCGAAGACGCGGGTCGCGGGCGCCGATGCGGTGTTCACGACCGACAAGGATGCTGTCCGCTTCGAATCCCTGGCGCCCTCGTTTCCGATCCATCGCGTGCCCCTCATGGTCGAGTTCGATCCGCCGGCTGCGCTGTTCGAGTCGGTGAAGGCGGTGCTCGGGTGAGGAATGCGATCGAGTACTGGTCGGTGGTCAGCGTACGCGCGATCGCGACGCGGCTGCCCGACGGCCTCGTGCGCGCGTGGGGATCGACGCTGGGCCTGATGTTCTATGCGCTCGATCGCGCGCATCGCCGCGTCGCGCTGACGAATCTGGAACAGTGCTTTCCGAACCGCCCTTCGGGCGAGCGGCGGAAAATCGCCCGCGCCACGTTCAAGCATTTCGGCCAGGTGCTGTTGAGGCTCCTGACGTTCAGCGCCTTGTCACCGGAGCAGATGCTCGAGCGCGCCGAATACGAAGGCGACGAGCGCGTCCGCCTCGCGTACGCCAAGGGCAAGGGCGTGCTGTTCTTCACCGGCCACTTCGGATTCTGGGAATGCCAGGCGATGGCACATGCGGTCAAGCTGCGGCCGATCGGCGTGCTGGCGCGAACGCTCGACAACACGCGGCTGAACGATCTGCTCGAGCGCATGCGCACGTCGACCGGCAATCACGTGATCTATCGGCAGGGCGCGGTGCGCAAGGTGCTGAAGACGCTCGCCGCCGGCGAGGGCGTCGCGTTGCTGATCGATCAACACATGCACAGCCCCGACGCGATCTGGGTCAGTTTTTTCCGCCGGCCCGCGGCGACGACGTCGACGCTGGCGGCGCTGGCGATCCGCACCGGCGCCGCGGTGATTCCCGTGTTCGCGCATCCGCTGCCGGACGGCCGCTATCGGTTCGTGTACGAATCGCCGGTGCAGCCGCCTGACGGCGACGGCCCCGACGCGATTCGCGAGTTCACGCAGCGGTGCACCGACGTGCTCGAGATGCACGTGCGCACGAAGCCGCATCTGTGGCTGTGGATGCATCGCCGGTGGCGCGATGCGCCGACGCCCGATACACCGGGCATGTTCCCGAAAGCGCGGAACGAAGAAGACGCCGATGAGTGAGCGGCTGGTGGTGATCGCGCCGAACTGGCTTGGCGACGCCGTGATGGCGCTGCCGGCGCTCACGGACATTCGTCGCCATTATTCGGCGGCGCGGCTTGCGGTGGCGGCGCGTCGGTCGGTCGCGCCGATCTACACGATGGTCAGCGGCGTCGATCAGGTCATCACCCTTCCGGGCGGCGGCGGGCTACGCGCGTGGACCGGATGGCCCGAAGACGTGCGGGCGCTTGAAGCGGGATCGTTCGACACCGCGATCCTGCTGCCGAATTCGTATGGCTCAGCGCGGATCGCGGCGAAGGCGAATATTCGCGAGCGATGGGGATACGCGAGCGACATGCGCCGCGGGTTGTTGACACGTGCGATTCCGAAGCCGCACGGCGATCTGCATCAGCGCGCGTATTACCAGTCGTTGACGAGCGCGCTCGGCATCCCTGAGGGACCGCCATATGCGTCGATCCATCCCGATCGAGAGAGGGCACAAGAGTTACTGCGTGAGATCGGGCTCGACACCGGTGAACGGTTCGTCGTGTTCGCGCCTGGCGCGGCGTACGGCCGCGCCAAGCAGTGGCTGCCCGAGCGGTACGCCGAGCTGGCGGATCTGATCATCAACGAGCGTGGCTGGACCGTGCTGATGGTGGGTGCGGCGGTCGATCGATCGACATGCGAGGACATCACGCGGCGCCTGCCGAAAAAAGGGACGCGCATCAACCGGCTGGTCGATTTCTGCGGCAGGAGCGATCTGCCCTCGCTTGCCGGCATCCTGGGCGAGGCGCATGCGGTCGTCTCGAACGATTCCGGCGCGATGCACCTCGCCGGAGCCGTCGGCACGAAGGTGGTCGCCGTCTTCGGGCCGACTCGAGAGAAACAGACATCGCCGCTGTCGGCAGGGGCTGATGCGCCGGCGCCGATCGTGATCACGCACGACGTGTTTTGCCGACCCTGTATGCTTCGGGAGTGCCCGATCGATCATCGGTGCATGAGAAGAATCGCCGCGCGGGATGTGTTCGAGGCGATATGAAGAAGGTGGGCTTGAACTTGGCTTGTCCGCCGAAGCCTTGGCGAAGGTGGAGGCTTGGGGCTTGAGCAAACGCGCCGTATTTCTGGATCGCGACGGTACGCTCAACGTCGACGTCGGGTATCTTCACCGGCTCGAGGATCTCGAGCTGTTTCCGTGGACGACCGACGCGCTGCGGCTGCTCAAGCGCGCCGGCTACACGCTGATTGTCGTCACCAACCAATCGGGCATCGCGCACGGCTTGATCGATCCGGGCTTCGTCCAGATCTGCCACGACGAGATGCGCAGGCGGCTGCAGGGCGGCGGCGCCGATCTCGACGCGTTGTATTACTGCAAGCATCATCCGGGCGGGTCGGTGAAGGAGTTCAGCGTCGACTGCCGCTGCCGAAAGCCGCTGCCCGGCATGGTGGACGATGCGGTCCGCGATCTCGGCGTCGATCCGAAGCAGTCGTGGGTGATCGGCGACAAGTGGCTCGACGTCAATCTCGGTCATGCCGTCGGCGCGAAATCGATCCTGGTGCGCACCGGCTGGGGCGCAGAGCAGGAGCAGCGGCGTCCCAAGGGCCAGCAGGTCGACGCGGTGTGCGACAACCTGATTCACGCGGTCTCGGTAATCCTCCACGGATTACACTGATGACACGGATGTGATGGATTCGACCGAAAGCTCAGACACACTTCTTCGTTTGATCGCGGCCTGCCGCGGCAAGCGCATCGTCGTGTTCGGCGATCTCATCGCCGACGAGTTCGTCTATGGCCGCATCGCCCGCGTGTCTCGCGAAGCGCCGGTGTTGATTCTCGAATACGACGCGACCGAAGTCGTGCCCGGCGGCGCCGGCAACGCCGCGAACAACGTCGCCAGTCTCGGCGGTAAGGTGCGCCTGGTGTCGCTCGTCGGCCGCGACGAGGCGGGCGACCGGCTATTCAATGTGCTGCCGCGCGCGGTCGAGCGCACCGGCCTCAGCCGTCCGGCCGGGTATCGCACGCCGGTCAAGACGCGCATCCTCGCCGGCGGCATTCACTCGGCGAAACAGCAGGTGGTGCGGATCGACCGCTACACGAGCGAGCCCCTGAGTGACGCGCATCGCCGTGCCGCCGAACGCGGCGCCATGCGCGCGATCAAGGACGCCGATGCCGTACTGATCTCCGATTACGGATCGGGACTGGTCCAGCCGAAGTTCGTGACCGAGCTGGCGGCAAAGCTGCGCGCGCGCAGACCGGATGTGCCGATTCTGATCGACTCGCGCTATGCCCTCACGCGCTACCGTGGCCTCACCGCCTGCACGCCGAATGAGTCCGAAGTCGAGCAGGTGCTCGGCGTGACGATCGACGACAGCAAGCGCGTGCTCGAGAAGGCCGGCCGCGCGCTGCTCGAGCAGACGAAAATGGCGTGCGTGCTGATCACCCGCGGCAGCCGCGGCATGGCGCTGTTCGAGCCGGACAAGGCGACGGTCCACATTCCAATTTTCGGATCCGATCAGATCGCCGACGTCACCGGCGCCGGCGACACCGTGATGGCGACGATGACGCTCGCGGTGGCGGCCGGCGGCACGTTCGAAGAGGCGGCGCGGCTGGCGAATTACGCGGGCGGCCTGGTCGTGATGAAGCGCGGCACGGCCACCGTTTCGGCCGCGGAGCTCAGGCGCGCGGTCGGTTCAGGGGGTCGGGACCATTTTCGACCATCCTGACCCCACATCTCGATAGAGCCTGAATCATCGAGCGCAACTGATTGTGGTGGAATGCGCGAAAATGGTCCCGACCCCTTGAGCATCGTCAGCCGCACGGAATTGATTGAGCTTGTGAGGCGCGATCGTACGCAGAATCTGACGATCGCGTTCGCCAATGGGGCGTTCGATCTGCTGCATGTTGGCCATATCCGCTATCTCGAAGGCGCGAAGCGCGAGGCCGACAGGCTGGTTGTCGCAATCAACAGCGATAAATCGGTACGCGGACTTAAGGGGCCATCGCGGCCAATTCTTCCCGAAGCCGATCGCGCCGAGCTGGTATCCGCGCTGCGCGCGGTGGACTACGTCGTCATCTTCGATGAGCCGACAGTCACCCCGCTCCTCGAGCTCTTGAAGCCCGACGTGCATTGCAAGGGCCCCGACTACACCGTCGACACCGTTCCCGAGCGCGAGACCGTGCGCGCCTACGGCGGGCGCATCGCCATCGTCGGCGATCCGAAAGATCATTCGACGACGGACTTGCTGTCGCGGCTCAAATGAAAATCCTGATCGTTCGTTTGAGCGCGCTCGGCGACATCGTGCACGCGTTGCCGGTACTGGCGGCGATCAAGCGCGCGAAACCCGACGCGCAGGTCGACTGGCTGGTCGAGGAGAACTACGCGTCGATCCTCTCGATCGCGCATGGGCTGCATCGCCGTGTCATCGTTCGCGCGAAGAAGAGTTTCGAAAGCGCGGACGCGGTGTCGTTCGGCGGGCTGCTCGGATACAAGAACGCGGCCTCGTATCTGTGGAACCAGGACTACGATGTCGCGCTCGATCTGCAAGGCCTGATCAAGTCGGCCATCTGGGCGCGCATTTCGTTTGCGGATCGTGTCGTCGGATTTGACCCGCCGAACCTTCGCGAGCCTCAAGCGGCGTTTCTGTATTCGCAGACCGTCACGCCATTCGGGCCGTCAGGTGGTCAGGTTGTCAGGTCGTCAGGCCAACAGGCCAACGAGCCAACAGGCCGACACATCATTCACAAAAACCTCTCGATTTTGTCTGCGTTGGATATCAAACCGGGCCTGATCGAGATGCCGCTGACGCCGCATGCCTCCGGGGACACTGCCGCGGCGATTGATACCGCCGGCGGCTCGCTCGGCTTCATCGTCCTCAACCCGGGTGCGGCGTGGCCGAACAAGCGGTGGCCACCCGAGCGATTCGGCGCGCTGGCGGCGGCGCTGCGCGATCGCACCGGGCTTCGCTCGCTGGTGACGTGGGGACCATCGGAACGTGAGCTCGCGAACGCGGTCGTGTCGGCTTCAGCCGGCGCCGCAAGCCTCGCACCCGCGACGTCGGTATCGGATCTTGCGGTGCTGATGCGCGAAGCGGCGCTCGTCGTCTCCGGTGACACCGGCCCGCTGCACATTGCCGCGGCGATGGGCACGCCGCTCGTCGGGCTCTACGGGCCGACGTGGCCGGAGCGCAATGGCCCGTGGGATCCGAAGGACGTCGTGATCTCCCGCGCGAATACTTGCGTGTGCCACCACAAACGTCAATGCCTGCGCGGCGCGCCGTGCATCAACGAAATCACGCTGGATGAAGTCGTCGCAGCGAGTGAGCAGCGGCTCTCCCACCTTCGCCAAGGCTACGGTGGGCGGGCTCCGCAATGACGCGCCTCCTCGCGCGCTGGCGCGTGTTCCTCGGATTCGTCTTCGCCGCGATCGTCGTGTGGCTGGCGACGCCGACACCGCGCTCACTGATGATCGGCGCCGCGATCGCCGTGATCGGCGAGTCGATCAGGATCTGGGCGGCCGGTCATCTCGAGAAGAGCAAAGAGGTGACGCAGTCAGGACCGTATCGATACACGCGTCATCCGCTGTATCTCGGTTCGTCGCTGATCGGGATCGGGATGGCGGTGATCGCCAACAACTGGATCGTGGCCGCGATCGTGATCGCGTATCTCGCACTGACGCTGACGGCGGCGATGCGCAGCGAGGAAGCTCACCTGCGCGAGAAGTTCGGCGACGCGTATGATGCGTACGCAGAAAGGCGCGCGGAACCGATGATCCGCCAATTCAGCTGGGCCCGCGCCGTCGGCAATCGCGAGCATCACACGATCGCCGGGTTGCTGACCGGATTCGCCTTACTCGCGCTGAAGTTGGTCCTGTAGCTCGATTCGAAACGGAGGAACCATGAAGCGGACAATTCTGTGTCTGGTAAGTGCCTTATTGCTCGTCCCAGCGTTGCAAATCACAGCGCAAACGCCGGCGCCGGCGGCCGCCCCGAGGGCCTCGGCTCCGTTTGTGCCGGCCCCGGCCCAGAACGGACCCACGCCGACCATCGCGTTTGATATCACCAAGGCCGATATCGACTTTGTGCTGAA
>Ga0193741_1000099_pt1 | contig 21474 bp, 21 predicted proteins | sample L2s2metaG_FD_143059 | JGI IMG/M metagenome (GOLD analysis project Ga0193741, IMG submission 143059) | Soil microbial communities from a riparian zone of the East river system, Colorado, United States - L2s2 | ecosystem: Environmental > Terrestrial > Soil > Riparian zone | place: USA: East River...
AATACTTCGACCAGGCCTACGATCAGGACGCGGTGAACGCGTTCAGCCCGTTCGTGCTGAATCCGCAGCTCGGGTTTCCGGTGTCGATGCACTCGCCGGAAGCGTCGATCGACAGCAACGGCCTCGGCGTGTTCGCGCGCGCCACCGTCACCTTCAACGACAAGGCCGACGTCACCGCGGGGGTGCGTTTCGATCACGAAAAAAGCGACGCGCACCTCAACACGTTCTTCTCGCCGGCGATCGCGCCGGCGAACGTGGTCGCCGCCGATCAGACTTTCAACGACGTCTCGCCGCAGTTTGCGTTCGGTTATCGCGTCACCCCGCAGCAGACGGCGTATGTCTCGGCGGCGCGCGGCTACAAGGCGGGCGGCTTCAATCCCGCGGCGTTGCCGGGCAGCGAGGCCTACGGTGAAGAGCACGCGTGGCACGTCGAAGGCGGCGTCAAGTCGACGATGGCCGGCGGCAAGGTCGCGGCCAACGCGGCGGTGTTCTTCATCGACTGGGACGATCTGCAGCTGAACGTGCCGAACCCGTTCGTGCCGGGCCAGTTCTACATCGCCAACGTCGGCGGCGCGCGCAGCCGCGGCGTCGAGGTCGACGTCACTGCGCGGCCGCAGCCGTCGCTCGACCTGTTCGCCGCGCTCGGCTTCACGAACGCGACCTTCTCGGCCGGCACGATGGCGAATGGCGTCGCGGTCGACGACAACGACCTGCCCTACACGCCGGATTACACCGCAACGTTTGGCGGCCAGATGACGCGCGCCATCAACTCGACGATTACCAGCTTCCTGCGCGCCGAGGTGGTTCTGACCGGCGCGTTCTCATATGACGAGGCCAACTCGGAGGGCCAGGACGCCTATTCGCTCGTCAACCTGCGGGCCGGCGCCCGCGTGAAGCGCTTCTTCGCCGACGTGTGGCTCCGCAACGCGTTCGACTCGAGCTACGTGCCGATCGCGATTCCCTACCCGGGCTTTGCGCCATCGGGCTTCATCGGCGAGAATGGGCGGCCGCGCACGTTCGGCGTTACCGTCGGCACAACGTTTTAGTGGTCCGGCTAAAGCCGGACCCCCACAAAGCAACCCGGTGAGGGTCCGCCTTTAAAGCCGGACCCCACAAACAACCCGGTGAGGGTCCGCCTTTAGGCGGACCGCTGCTTATGACGACGCAAGCACTAAATCGATCGCGACCGGTTGCGCTGGAATCCCGCGCATTGGTGCCGGGACCCGCGGCGATCACGGCGCTCCTGATCGTGCTCTCGGCGTGGTACCTCAATGCCGTGATCAGCTGGCGCCAGGCCGCACTGTTCATCGTCGGCGCCTGGGCAGGAGTCGTGCTCTATCACGCCGCGTTCGGCTTCACCTCGGCGTGGCGCGTGTTCATCGCGGATCGGCGCGGCGCGGGACTGCGCGCGCAGATGCTGATGCTGGCGATCACCTGTGCGGTGTTCTTCCCGCTGCTCGCGGCCGGCACGTTCATGGGCCAGCCGCTGCGCGGCAATGTCTCGCCGGTCGGCGTCGGCGTCGCCGCCGGCGCGTTCATCTTCGGTCTCGGCATGCAGCTCGGCGGCGGCTGCGCGTCGGGCACGCTCTTCAGCGTTGGCGGCGGCAGCACGCGCATGCTGATCACGCTGTTCTTCTTCATCATCGGCTCGGTGATCGGGACGGCGCACGTGGGCTGGTGGGCGGCGCTACCGGCGCGGCCCGCGACGTCGATCGTGACGTCGTGGGGGGCGTGGCCGGCGCTCGCCGCAAGCCTTGCGCTCTTCGCCGCGATCGCGTGGATCACGATGGCGGTCGAGCGGCGGCGGCACGGCCAACTGGTCGACGATCTGAAACCGGTGATTGGGCCGCGATGGCTCACCGGCCCATGGCCGCTCGTCGCCGGCGCGATCGGCCTCGCGGTGGTGAACATCGCGACACTCACGATCGGCGGACGGCCATGGGGTGTCACGTCGGCGTTCGCGCTGTGGGGCGCGAAATGGTTTGCCGCGCTGGGCATCGACGTCGCGTCGTGGTCGTACTGGACCGCGCCCGCGCAGGCCACCGCGCTCAAGTCGAGCGTGCTGATGGACGTCACGTCGGTGATGGACTTCGGGATCATCCTCGGCGCGCTGCTCGCGGCGATTCTCGCCGGCCGCTTCGCGCCGGCGTTGAAGATCTCGGGCCGCTCGCTGGCGGCGGCGGTGATCGGCGGCCTGCTGCTCGGCTACGGGGCCCGCATCGCCTACGGCTGCAACATCGGCGCGTACTTCAGCGGCATTGCCTCAGGGAGCCTGCACGGATGGTTGTGGCTCGTCGCGGCGTTCGCGGGAAATATTTTCGGCACGAGGTTACGGCCGCTGTTTGATCTGAATGTCGAGAAGACTCGAACCGCTTGCTGACAATGGAAAAACATACACGGAAACACTGAAACACAGAGAGCCTTTTGGTTTTCCCAAATGGTTTCCGTGCTTCTGTGCTTCCGTGCTTCTGTGTATGTTTTTTCACTCCGCCCGTAACGCCAACAACGGATCCACTCTCAATGCGCGCCGCCCAGGGATCAAGCATGCAGCGAGCGCCGCGATCGCGACCAGCGCCGATACTCCCCCGAACACCAGCGGATCTCGCGCTGACACACCGAACAACAATCCGCTGATGAATCGCGCGCCGGCGAAGGACAGCGCCGCGCCGGCGACGAGACCGATCACGACCAGCATCGCCCCTTCGCGCAAGACCAGTTGCATCACATCCGAGGGCGAGGCGCCGAGCGCGACGCGCAGGCCGATCTCGGGCACGCGCTGGTTGACGGTGTACGCCATCACGCCGTACACGCCGGCGATCGCCAGCAAGAGCGCAACCCCGGCAAACACGACCAGCAACACCGTCCTGAATCTCGGCGTCGCCGCTGCCGTCGCCATCGTCATCTCCATCGTCTCGATGCGGACGGGAACTTCAGGCGTGCGTGTGCGGATTTGTCCGGCCGCGGAGGCCGCGAGCGCCAGCGGATCGACCGCGTCCGTTCGCATCACGATGTTGAGCGAGGTGGCCGGCCCCTGGTGTTGTTCGTAGGGCATGAAAATCTCGGCCTGCACCGGTCGCGAAGGTCCGTTCGTGCGCACGTCCTTCACGATGCCGACGATGATCATCGGCTCGAGCGAATCGAGCCCGCAGCGCAACGTGCGCCCGATCGGATCGACATCCGGGAACGCGTCCTTCACGAGTTGCTCGTTGATCATGACGACGCGCGGCGCCTCGAGACGATCGCCGTCATCGACGTCGCGTCCCCGCAGGATTGGGACTTGCAGTGTCTTGAAATAATCAGGCGTGACGACATTGAAGACCGCCTGGGGGGATTTCATGCCGAGCACCTCTGGTCCGGGTCCGCCCTGGATCCAATAGCCGCCGCTGGACATGACGGCCGTCGGCAGCGACGTGACGCCGCCGGCCGCAATCACACCCGGCATCGCACGCAACTCGTCGAGCATCGCTCGATACGTCGCGATGGCGCGGGGAAACTGATCGCGGCCCGAGACCGGCACGACCGTCTTCAGCACCGCGAGGCGGTCGCTCTTGAAGCCCATGTCGACCTTCGCCAGCGCGATGAGGCTGCGCCCGAGCAGCCCGGCGCCCATCACGAGTGCAACCGCGAGCGCGATCTCCGTCACGACGAATGCCTTGCGGGCCCAGCCGCCTCGAGCGCCCAGTGCTGATCCCTTGCCACCCTGGCGGAGTCCGTCGGCGAGATCGACGCGCGATACATGCCAGGCCGGCGCCAGGCCGAAGATCACGCTGGCCGCGAGCGAAATCGCGAGCGCGAACATCAATGCGGTCGCATCGACCGAGACCTCGCCGAGGCGAGGCAGGTTTTCAGGCGCGAGCGCGAGTAGCGCCGTCACGCCCCATCGCGCGATGATCACGCCGCCGGTGCCGGCCAGCAGTGCCAGCACGACGCTCTCCGTCAGCATCTGACGGATCAATCGCAGGCGGCCGGCGCCGACCGCCGCGCGAACCACCAGCTCACGGCCGCGAGCCGAGGCGCGCGCGAGCAGCAGGTTGGCAACGTTCGCGCACGCGATCAACAGCACGAACGCGACCGCGGCGAGGAGCACGAACAGCGTCTGTCGCGTGTCCCCGTTGCTCACCGGATACTGCTGCTCGAGCCGTGACGCGATGCCCGTCATCTCCGACTGCGCCTGCACGACCGACACGCCTGTGGCCAGCCGGCCGACGCCGCGATAGTTGTGCGCGGTGCGCGACTGGCTCTCGGGCGCCACGGGATCGGGGTAATAGATGTCGGTCCGCGCCGGATATCGCAGCGCCGTCACGCCGATGATCGTGCGCGTGCGCTGCCCGAACGTGATCGTCGATCCGATCGCGCGCGCATCGGATGCGAACTGCCGGCGCCAGTAGGCCTCGCTGATCACGACGGCATCGGATCCGCCAGGCTGTTGTTCCTCGCGCGTGAACAGGCGGCCGGTCCGTGCGGTCGCGCCGAACACCTCGAAGTAGCCGGGCGCCACGCGCGCCACAGCGGTGTAGTCGGACACGTTGTTGACGGTGACGCTCGTCTCGCCGGCGCCGGTGAAGTACGACAACACCTCGAAGCCGCGGCTTTGCGCGCGCCAGTCGAAGAAATCCGGACCGGAGATCGTGGTGTTGCGGTTGCCCGTCTTCAGGTTCCGGTTCGTGACGTACATCACGCGATCGGGTTGATCGAACGGGAGCGGCCGCAGCACCACCGCGTTGACGACGCTGAAAATGGCGGTGGTGGCGCCGATGCCGAGCGCGAGGGTCAGGATCGCGGTGGCCGCGAAGCCGGGCTGGCGAAGCAGGGTCCGAAGGCCGTAGCGCACGTCCTGCAGCAGGTTGTCCATGCGGCTTTTGACGGCTGCGGTCGACACAAGGTTGACGGGTAAGATTGAGCCCGAATGTTACTCAGTGTGTTGTTGGCGCTGACGGTCATCATGCTGACCGCGCGGCTGGTCGGCGCAGTATTCGCGAAGCTCAATCAGCCGTCGGTCATCGGTGAAGTCGTCGGCGGCATCATGCTCGGCCCGTCGCTGCTCGGCCGGATCGCCCCTGGGTGGCAGGCGATGGTGCTGCCGCCGGATACGGCGCCGATTCTCAGCGTCATCGCGCAGCTCGGCGTCATCCTCTACATGTTCCTCGTCGGCCTCGAGCTGGATCTCAGCTTGCTGCGCACCAGCATCTCGAAAACCGTCGTCATCTCGCTCTCGGCGATCGTCGTGCCGTTCGTGCTGGGCGCCGGATTGTCGGTGGCACTCTACGAATCGCTTGCGGCGCCTGGCATCGATCGCACCTCGTTCGTGCTCTTCATTGGCGTCGCGCTGTCGATCACGGCCTTCCCGGTGCTCGCGCGCATCCTCGAAGACCGCAAGCTGCAGCGCACGCACCTCGGCACGCTGGCCTTAACCTGCGCGGCCATCAACGATGCGATCGCATGGTGCCTGCTGGCGTTCGTCGTCAGCGTCATGCAGGCCACGCCCGCCGCGGCGTTCCGCACCGCGGTGCTCACGGCGCTCTACATCACGGTAATGGTGACGACGGGCCGGACGGTCGCGGCCATGGCCGTGGCGAGGCTCGATCGATCGCCCCGCATCGGCGAGCAGAGCGTCGCCCTCGTGCTCGTCGCGGTGCTGCTGTCGGCGGTGGCGACGGAGTTCATCGGCATCCACGCCATCTTCGGCGCTTTCCTGCTCGGCTCGATCATTCCGCACGACAGCAAGGTCTCGACGCAGGTCACCGAGCGCATCGCCGACATCGTGCGGGTGATGTTCCTGCCGGCCTTTTTCGCGTTCACGGGCTCATCGGATCCGCGCAGGACTGGCTGCTCTGCCTGCTGATTGTCGCGGTCGCGACCGCCGGAAAACTCGGCGGCACCGCCGTCGCGGCGCGGCTGACCGGCGTGCCGTGGCGCGACAGCGCCGCGCTGGGCATCCTGATGAATACGCGCGGCCTGGTCGAGCTGATCGTCCTCAACATCGGCCTCGATCTCGGTGTGATCACGCCGCGCTTGTTCACGATGCTCGTGATCATGGCGCTCGTCACGACGATGATGACGTCACCGCTCCTGACGCGCCTGACGGCATCGCCGAATCATCGGCAAAACTGAATTGACCCTTCGAAAGAGCCGGGGGTTGCTTCGCTGCTCGAAGCAGGTACGATCGTCAGTCGATATACCGAACGGCCTCTGCCGTTGCGAAGGAGACATGAAATGACGCGATCTGTTTTCGCCGTGGCGATCGCCGCGGCGGCCCTGTTCAGCGCCTCGCTCGAGGCGCAGAAGACCACCGAAGTTCATCCTGGAAAGGCCGGCAGCCCGCACATCCGCACCGAGTGGACCATCGACGGCGCCAACCTCTCGATCGAGTACGGCCGCCCGTCGCTCAAGGGACGCGCGCCCGGCAAGGACGTCGATCCGTACGACGGCCGCGAGTGGCGCACCGGCGCGGATGAAGCGACGACGCTGAAGACCGACAAGACGCTCAAATTCGGCACGCTCACGGTTCCCGCGGGTACCTACACGCTCTACACGATCCCGACCGGCGGCACGTGGCACCTGATCGTCAGCAAGAAGACGGGGCAGTGGGGCATTCCGTATCCGAAGGGTGAAGATCTCGGTCGCGCGCCGATGAAAGCCGGCGCCGCGCCCAAGGCCGCCGAGCAGCTCACGATCGCGGTACAGGACACTCCTGCAGGCGGCACACTCCACATCGATTGGGGCACCACGCGCGCCAGCATTCCGTTCACGGTCGGATAACCCGTTTGGGGGATCGGGATTTACAACCCGATCCCTCCCCTTCTGCTTTATCCTTATGGCCTCTTTCCCAGGAGGCCTTTACTTATGCGACGACTATTACTGCTGTCACTGATCTGTACCTTGTTGATGGCTGGTGTCGCGCGTTCGACTACCGTCATTCCGCCGACGTTCGAATCGCTGGTGTCGAGGGCGAACACGATTTTCGTCGGCGAAGTGATGGACGTGCGCGCTGAATGGCAGACCACGCGTGACGGCCGCGCCATCAGGACCTACGTCACCTTCCGCGTCGAGGATGTCTGGAAGGGCGCGGTCGGCGCCGTCACGCAGCTGGAATTCCTTGGCGGCACGATCGGCGAGACGACGATGGAAGTCGTCGGCATGCCGACGTTCCGCGAAGGACAACGCAGCGTCCTGTTCGTGCACGGCGAAGTACAGACGGCGAGTCCGCTGGTCGGCTTCTGGCACGGGCGGATGCGGGTCGAGAAGGATCCGAACGGCGTCGATCGCGTCCGCACCTTCGACGGTCGATCGCTCGGCAGTCCCTCTGAGGTCGGTGCAAACCGCGCGAACTACATGCTGTCCGTCACGCCGATGCGGCTTTCGGACCTTGGGGCCGCCGTGCGGTCGCGCGTGCTCGCAGGGAGGGTGCGATGAGGGCGGCATGGCTTCGTCGGGGGCTCGCTGCGTTCGCGGTCGCGACCCTCGTCATCGCAACCTCGCAACGCGCCGACGGGTTTGCCACTCTCGGATCGCGGTGGCGTACCGGCGCGATCACGATGAACTTGCAGCTCCCCGGCGGCTCGGCCCTTGCCGACGGCAGCGCCAATTTCAACGCCGTTGTCTCGGGTGCGATGGCGACGTGGAACGAATCTCTAAGTCGCGTGCGCTTCGCCGGGGTGAACGCCGCCTCGGGCCGCGGCGGTGACGGCGACCTGATCAATCAGGTGTTCTACGATTCGACGTATTACGGGACGCAGTTCGAATCCAGCACGATGGCGATCACCACGCGCTGGTTTGAGACGGCAAACCCGGGACGGCGTGTCGAAGCCGACATTGTGTTCAATTCGGCATTCACGTTCGACTCCTATCGCGGCCCGGTCCGATCGAGCGGCGTCCGGGATATGCGCCGTGTCGCCCTGCACGAGCTCGGCCACGTGCTCGGTCTCGATCACCCGGACGCGCAGGGCCAGCGCGTGACCGCGCTCATGAACTCGCTCATCGGCGATCTTGATGCGCTCGCTCCCGACGACATCGCGGGCGCGCAGTCGCTCTACGGCGCCGGCGTCACGGGCACCGTCTCGTTCCCGCCGCGCAACGAGCCGAACGACTTTTTCAACCAGCTGCTCGCGGTGTATCAAAACGAGCTGCGCGCGTCGCCGTCGCCTACCTACGTCGACTCCGAGGGCGCGGTGATCTGGTTGACGGAGTACGCCAGGCAACGCGTCGGCCAGTGCGATCACGCCACCGCGACGGACAACACGCTGGCACAGATTACCGACAACGTCGGCACGCTGGTCTGCGCGGCGACGCCGGCGGGCGCGATTCCATTTCCGCCTCGCAACGAGGGACTGCTGTTCATGAACCAGCTCGATGCGACCTACCGCGACTCGTTGCATCGATCGCTCGGCTCATCGTTCGTCAACAACGAGGGCGCCGTGGTGTGGGTGCTCGAGTACTTGCGCTATCGCCTGAACGGTTGCAACCATGGCGACGCGACGACGAAGGTGCTGCAGCAGATCAGAGGCCTGGGCATTCAGCCGGTCTGCACGGCTTAGATCGATGTAAGCTTCTTGTAATCTGCCGGCGTATCCATATCTTCGAATGCGCCGGCATCTTTGACTTCAACATTCAATATGCGGTCGCGGTGGATCGCGAACACGGCCTTGGCGCCGATGTCCGGATCCGCCGATCGCAAATCCGCAAAGATCGATCGATCGAAGATCACCGGGTGGCCGTGACGATTGCCATCGGCGGGGCGCACGATCGGCGCGCGCGTGCGTCGCCAGGCGGCGATCACTTCCGCAACCGTCGCCGATCGCACGAGCGGCACATCGACCAGGGTGACGACCGCCGCTTCGAGCAGCGGATCATCGATCGCGTCCAGTCCCGCCAGCAGCGACGACAATTGTCCCTGCTCCCATCCCAGGTGTTCGATGACGCGCGCCCGCGATTCGTGCCGCGGCATCGCTCCGCGCACCGCGTCGATGTGCGCGCCGGCCACCACGACCACGTTGGGAACACCGCCTTCGAGCAGCGTCCGGACGATCCGGGCCACGACGGTTTCGCCCGTTTGACCGAGCGGCAGCGCGGCCTTGGCCTGGCCCATTCGAGACGAAGCGCCGGCGGCGAGGACGATCGCTGAAATCATTCGGAATGCGCGGGAAATCTCACATCCACCGCGGCTGTTCGAGCCGCAGTGTAAACGCTCGCGGCGTTCGGTTCGTATACTTGACTTCCCATTGTTGACCTGCCTACACTTGCCGCGTTTTCGCGACCCCTTCCGTTGCCAGTAGTTTATACGGCGGCTCCTTCGGGTCTCGGGGACATCGGAGGACAGGTTATGCCGACCGGGACTATCGCACGGCTCCTAATCGACAAGGGCTTCGGGTTCATCCGCGATGAATCCGGCCTCGAGCACTTCTTTCATCGCAGCTCAGTGCGGGGCGCGGTGTTCGAGCTGCTGCGGGAAGGCCAGCGCGTCGAGTACGCGATCGAAGAATCGCAGAAAGGTCCTCGCGCCGGAGACGTACGTCTGATTGACGGGTAAGATTGATTTGAATTTGTACTAAGCTTCCTCCTTCCGGCCCTGGCTCGTGGGGCCGGAAGTTCGTCACCACCTCCAGAACAAAGTGAAACGTTTCCTTCGTCGCAGCGCCATCGTCCTGGCGCCGATCTTCCTCATAAGCCTCTTCCTGCTGCGCGGCCTCGGCTCGTGGCTGGTCGTCCAGGATCCGCTCGACCACGCCGAAGCAATCGTCGTCCTCGGCGGGACGATGTACGAGCGGCAGATGGAGGCGGTCGATCTCTTCAAGGAAGGCTGGGCGCCGCGCATCTACGTGCTGCGCGAAATCGCCGATTGGGGCGAGGCCGAGCTGATCGCGCGCGGCATTCCGTACATGCGCAGCGTCGACATGCAGATCGACACGATGCAGAAGCTTGGCGTGCCGGCGGATCGGATCACGATCCTCGATCCGGCCAACAGCACCGCCGAAGAAGCGCAGATCGTTCTGCAGCTCGCGACCGAGGCAAAGCTGACGCGGCTGATCGTCGTGACGTCAAAACAACACACGCGCCGGTCGCGCCTGGTGATGAACCGGCGTCTGCGGCCCGCCGGCGTCAACGTCATCGTCCGCGCGAGCCGTTACGATCGGACGGATACCGCGGGTTGGTGGCACAACCGGAGCACGCTGCGTTTCACGCTCTTCGAAACGCAGCGACTGTTTGGGTACTGGATCGGTGTGGCCGATTAACTCGTCGACTCACTTCACTTTCTTCATGTCCTCAGGATCGACACGATACCGCCACACCTGTCGGCGCCCTTGAACGTCGTATTTCACCAACCACTGACTGCTGGTGAAGAGCGTTTCGCCCCACTGGACGAAAAGGAATTGGCCGCTGCTCCTAATCCCAATTGGATAGCCGTAATCCCGATACTTGTAAACATCCTTGGGCTCGGCCTCGGTCACAAAATGAATCTTCGTACTGCTCATCGGCCGCGCTCGGACATTGGCGACGACTCGACCGTCGACGAGGAGGTCGAAGTTCCAAACTCCGTCGCCGGTCGCCGGGGCGTGAACGGAAGCGTTGGCGAACTCAGCGATAGCGTTTTGGTAACTAGGCGACTTTGAGATTCTGGGCTGAAGACACGCCACGACTGCAACGGCAATCACTACCGCGATAGCTGCCTTGGACGTCGAATGATGTGGTCGCTGCATGTAGCGAAGCCTATGTCGCCGCCTGGGAGTCGACCCCATTTAGCCGAGCGCGAAGCGCGAAGGCGGTGTGGCTGACGACCAGGCGCTGACGCCAACGAAGGCCGCAGGCCGAAGTTGGCGGAAGCGCCTGGGAGTCGAACCCAGCCTGCCCCGCAAGGGGGCAGCGACCGATTTTGAAGACCGGGAGGGCCACCGGGCCCCGTTCACTTCCGTTGCCGATCATACCAACAACGCAACGACAGCTTCGGTGTCCGACAGATCGGGCAGCACGTCGTCCGCCCCGAATTCCTTCAGCTGCTCGACCGAATAGCCGCCAGTCGCCACCGCGATCGATCGCGCGCCGGCGACGCGGGCGCATTCGATGTCGTGCGGCGTGTCGCCGATCACGATGACGCGCTCGATCGCCTCTTCCGGAATGTCATAGGTCTCCGCGCGGCTGCGCGCGATCGGCACCAGCGCATTGCGATCCGCGGCGTCGTCCGAGAACGCGCCCCACTCGAAGAAGTCCCAGATCTCGAAATGCTGCAGCTTGATCTCGGCGGCGTCGCGATAGTTGCCGGTGAGCAGCGCGAGGTGGAGGTGATCGTGATCGCCGAGCGCCTCGAGCAGTTCGCGGGCGCCGGGCATCAGTCCCTTGTGGCCGGTGCCCGGATGCTGAATCTCCTCGGCCAGCAGCGGGATGTAGTGCTCGCGGAAGCGGTGATGCTGCTCCGGCGTGTCGGGCAGCCCCGCGGCCTGCAGCGCTTTCGAGACGAGATACGAATCGGTGCGGCCGCCGAAGTGCTCGCCCCTGAACGCGTCGGTGATGCCGAAGGTCTGATCGAACGCGCGCGTCATGGCGCGCAGTCCGGCCCGTCCGCTCAGGAGTAACGTGCCGTCAATGTCAAAGAGGATTAACGCCGGTTTCAATTCTGCCTTCTGCCTTTTGCCTTCTGCCTTAACCAAATATTTTCTTGAGTAATCCCGGAGCGCGCAGCTCGCCGGTGGCGGGCACGAGCTCGAGGCGCTGACCGCCGATCGCTTTCGCGAGCGCGTCATCGGCCGTGACCGCGATCACACCAAGCCCGCGCGCCTGCGCCGCCTTCGCGAGATCGGCGCCGAACGCCGCGACCGAGCCGCGCGGCAATGCCGCGGAGGGATGCTCCGCGATCAGCAGCTTCGGTCCGAGCGCGAGCGCGCGCGCGAGATGCACGCGCATCTGGATGTCCGGCGCCAGATTGCCGGCCGGCAGATCGAACAGCGACGGCTCGATGCCGACGTCCCGCGCCAGCGCGCCCGCCTGCGGGACCACGCGCGGATCGACCGGATCGACGTCGAGCGTGAACGACATCGCGATGTTCTGCAGCACGGAAAACGCCCCGATCAGGACGCCGCGGGCGGTGACCATGCCGACGCGATCGAGCGACTTCAGCCAGGCGTCGGCGTCGGTGATGGCGCGCGTGTCCTGCCCGAACATGATCACTTCGCCTTCGTCGGGCAGCGTCGCTCCGGTGACGAGGTGCACGAACGTTTCCGCCGCGAGCGCATCGAGCCCGGCGATCGACATGATCGTGCCCGGCGTCACCGTCAATTCGCGAATGCGCAGCGGCCGCAGGCCCTGATAGTCCTTCACCAGGCCGCGGATCTCGAGAAGCGAGCTCAATGCCGTGTTTTCTTTTCGAGCGCGGCAAGATCGGCGGCAGGCAACGTCACGACGCCGAAGACGGCGCGATGCGCGCGCTCCGGCTTGTCCGCATCGCCGTGAAAATCCGATCCGCCGGTGACGAGCACGCCGAGACGGGTCGCCAGGCCCTTGTATTCGATCACGTCCTCGGGCGTGTGATCGGAATGATAGACCTCGAGCGCATCGAGACCTTTGTCGACGAGCGGCCGAATCAGCTCGTCGCGGTTCGTCACCGCGGGATGCGCGAACGACGCCACGCCGCCGGCCTCGTGAATCGTGTCGATCACTTCAGCGGGACTCGGGCCGGTGCGCGGCACGTAGGCGGGGCGGCCGGTCGCGAGCCACTTGTCGAACGCTTCCTGCACCGACGCCACATGTCCCGCGCGCAGCAGCTCGCGCGCCAGCTGGGGACGGCCGATCGATGATCCGGGGTGTTGTGCGGAAGAGATCAGCACGCTGTTGACGTCCACCGGCATGTTGAGCGACGCGAGCGTGTTGGCGATCTCCCTGACGCGCATCACGCGCAGCGCGCGCTGGCTCATGAGCAGCGCCGAGAGCGGCGTGCTCGCCGGATCGAACAGGTAGCCGAGCACGTGCACGTCCTTGCCGTGATCGATGGCGGTGATCTCGATGCCCGGGATGACGCGAATGCCCTTCCGCTTCGCCGCCGCCGTCACGTCGGCGAGCGCCGCGATCGTGTCGTGATCGGTGACGCTGATCGTCGTCAGTCCCGCCGCCGCGGCGCGGTCGACGAGCTCGGCCGGCGTCAGCCGCCCGTCCGACGCCGTCGTGTGCATGTGGAGGTCAATCAAAATTTTGTGATCTATTGATCTCGTGATCTCGTGATCTCGTGATTTCAAATCAAAAGTTCACGAGATCAAAAGGTCAACAGATTATCCCCGCGCTCCCGCGCGCGCTTTGCTCCGCGCCTTGTGCGGTTTTTCCCCGCGGTGCCGCTTCAAAAGCGCGCGATACTCGCGCAACAACAGCTCGAGATGCTCGCGCTCTTCCTCGGCGAACTCCAGGAAGATGCGTTTCCCTTCCGAATCCTCGAACCGTTCGCCGTAGCGCTTGAAGAAGCGATGCGAGCCGCGCTCGCAGCGGATGCCGATGCGGTACGCCTCGAGATCGTCGACGCCGTCGCGGCGCAGCTGCTCGGCGCCCGTCGAAAACAAGCCGTTGGCCGCGCCCTTGAAGAACAGGAACGTCGGCCGCGATTCGAGCTGCGGATCCTGCTTGAGCAGCTCCTGGTAGCGATCCTCGAGCGTCCTGAGGTGATGCACTTCCTCGGTGGCCAGCTTGCGGAAGATCTCGCGCGCGCGCGGATCCTTCACCAGCTTGACGCCGCGCCCGTAGAACTCCATGCCGCTGCGCTCGGTCGCGATCGCGATGCGCAACGCATCACGCGCGAACAGCAATTCGGAATTGGCCGGTTCGTCCGGCGCCCGGCCGGTGCTGCACGATTCGCACATGCCGTAGATCTGCACCACGCTTTGCCGCGCCGTGAAGCCGCGCGCCGCGGCGACTTCTTCGACGAGCGCTTCGATGTCGGAGCTGAGGAATTCGTACGAGCGGTTGCAGGTCTTGCAGATCAGATGAAAGTGCCGCGGATGGCGATAGGAATGCTCGAAGCGGAACCGGCCTTCGCCGAAATCCACCTTGCGGGCGATGCCCGCTTCCTCCATCCACTGCAACGTGCGGTACACGGTCGCGCGGCTGATCCGGTGATCTTCGCGTTTGATCAGATCGACGAGATCGTCGGCGCTGAGGTGTCCCTCCTGCTTGAGGAACGCATTGACGATCAGGTCGCGCTTGCTGGACCGCTTGGTGCCGGCAGGCCGGAGACGATCGAGATCGGGAATGGCCGCGCTCGTGGCCATGACCTGGAACGTACCCTTCTTACGCCGAGAACGATGAACCGCAGCCGCAGGTGGAGGTCGCGTTCGGGTTCTTGATCGTGAACCCGCCGCCCGTGATGGTATCGACGAAGTCGACCTCGGCGCCCTTCAGATAGCTGATGCTGACCGGGTCCACGAACAGGCGCACGCCGTTCGATTCGAACTGCTGGTCGCCGACGCCGCCCGATTCCTCGATCATCAGGCCGTACTGGAAGCCCGAGCAGCCGCCGCCCTGCACGAACACGCGCAGGCCGCTCTCGGTCTTGCCCTCTTCGTTCAGCAGCTCGCGGATCTTGCCCGCCGCCGCCTCGGTCACGTTGATGAGAGGGGTGTCGGTGAAAACCGGCGTTTCCGGAGTAATCGTTTGGGTTTCCATGATTCTTTAGTTTACTACAGCCAGTTTCTCTAAGTTTTCGCCTGATTGCTGCTCCAGGTCCTTGTGCAGGCTGTTTCCATGGGCGTCCATGGTCACGATTGCAGGGAACTCTCTTAGTTGTAGATGCCACATCGCCTCGGGAGTTCCAAACTCCAGGAGCGACACGCCATCCACCCGGTCGATACAGCGCGCGTAAAACTGGGCCGCCCCGCCGATAGCGTTGAGATACACGGCGCCGTGCTGCTTGAGCCCGGCGAGCGTCTTCCCGCCCATACCGCCCTTGCCGATCACCGCGCGTACGCCGTATTTCCCGATGATGTCGGCCTGATACGGCTCCTCGCGAATGCTCGTCGTCGGACCCGCGGCGGTGACCGTCCATCCGCCGTCCGGCTGCTTCGCCACGACCGGACCACAGTGATAGATCACGCCGCCGTTGAGATCGACCGGCGGCGCGTGGCTCGCGAGGTGATGATGCACGGCATCGCGTCCCGTGTAGGCCGGACCGCTGATCAGCACGACATCGCCGACCTTCAACGATCGGATCGTCGCCTCGTCGATCGGCGCGCGCAGCGCGACTTCGCGCCCGGTGCGCCTGAAGCCGGCCTGGTCCATCATCGGGATCGTCGGCACCGACGGATCGCGATAGAGCCACTGCGTGATCGCGCCGGTCGATCCGTCGAGCGTGACGCCGAGACGGCGATACGCCCAGCAGTCATACGCGATTGATACGAAGAAGCTCGCCGGCAAGCGATTCTGCACGCCCACCTTGCAGCCGATCAGCGAGATCTTTCCGCCGAAGCCCATCGGCCCGACGCCAAGCGTGTTCGCGGTGCGCATGATCTCGGCTTCGAGATCAGCGAGCCGCGGATCCGGATTGACGTCGTCGAGGCTGCGGAACAACTGCTGCTTCGCTTCAACGTAACCGCTCGTGCGATCGCCGCCGATGCACACGCCGATGGCGCCGGGCGCGCAGCCCTTGCCCTGCGCGTTCCACACCGCGTGAAGAATCGCCTTGCGCACGCCGTCGATCGTGCGATCGGCGCGGCCGAGATGCGCGAGCTCCGCCGGCAGCGAATACTGCGCGTTCATGTTCTCGCAGCCGCCGCCTTTCAGCAGCAGCTTCACTTCAATGTCGTCGCGCTCCCACTGCTCGAAGTGGATCACCGGGGTGCCGGGGCCGAGATTGTTGCCGCTGTTCTCGCCCGTCAATGAATCGACCGAGTTCGGACGCAGCTTGCCGCGCTTGGTCGCTTCGGCGATCGCGTCCTTGATCTGCTTCTTCATCCAGATCTGATTCGCGCCAACCGGGACCTTGATCTCGAACGTCGGCATCCCGGTGTCCTGGCAAATGGCGCCCTCGACGTCGGCGGCCTGATCGATGTTCTGGCTGATGATGTTGAGCGCCTGCCCGGCGCGGGATGCCTGGTCTTCGGTCTCGACCGCGTGCTTCATCGCCGCCCGCACGTCGGGCGGTAAGTCCGTTGAAGTCTTGATGATAAGGGCCACAACCGAATCGAAAAACCCTGGCAGCATCTCTTCAGTTTATTCGAACTTCCACCGCGGCCCTTTCGTCTCACCCTACGTGAAACACTCGCTTCGCCGTCTTTTCAAGTCCCCTGCGTTTGCCCTGACCGCGATCATCACCGTCGGCGCAGCCATTGGCGCAAACGCACTCATTTTCAGCGTCGTCAACGGCGTGATCCTGAAGCCGCTGCCCTACGCGCATCCCGAGACGCTCGTCGGCGCGTGGCTGGTCGCGCCCGGGGTGATGCCGGGGCCGTTGCAGCAGTCCGCCGGCACCTATTTCATGATTCGCGAGAGCGGCCAGTCGTTCGAGGACATCGGTCTCTGGCAGACCAGCACGGCGACGATCACGGGGCGTGGCGAACCCGAGCAGGTGGAAGTGCTGTACGTGACCGACGGCACACTGCCGGTCCTTGGAGTCACACCGGCGCTCGGGCGCATCCTCACCAAGGAAGACGATCTGCCGAATGGCCCGAGCGTCGTCCTCATTTCGCATCGCTACTGGCAGCGCGCCTTTGGCGCGAGCCCGTCGGCGATCGGCCAGACCCTGATGTTCAACGGCGCCGCCCGCGAAGTCGTCGGCGTGCTGCCGGAGGATTTCCGGTTCCTGCGCGCCAATCCGCTGGTCATCGTGCCGCAGAAGATCGATCGCGCCACGATTCACGCGGCGGGCTTCAACTACCAGGGCATCGCGCGGCTCAAGCCGGGCGTCACCATCGAGCAGGCAAACGCCGATGTGGCGCGCCTGCTGCCGTCGCTCACCGAACGCTTCCCGCTACCGCCCGGCTTTACGAAAAAGATGTTCGACGATGCGAGGTTTGGCGCGCTAGTGCGCCCGCTCGACGTTGACGTCGTCGGCGACATCGGCAACATGCTCTGGATTTTCCTCGGCACCGTCGGGCTCGTGCTGCTCGTCGCGTGCGCGAATGTCGCGAACCTGTTCCTGGTGCGCGCCGAGTCGCGGCAGCAGGAGCTGGCGATTCGTATGGCGCTCGGCGCCGAAGCGCGACGGGTCGCGTGGCAGTTGATGTCGGAATCGCTGCTCGTCGCGTTGATGGGCGGCGTGCTGGGCGTCGCGCTCGCGTATGGCGGTATTCAACTGCTGCTCTATCTGCAACCCGCGCAGCTGCCGCGACTCAATGAAATCACGCTCGATCCGATCGTCCTGCTCTTCACGCTCGGCGTCTCGCTCATCGCCGGCTTGCTGTTCGGCGCGATCCCGATCCTGAAGTACGCGCGACCGCAGATGGCCTCGGCGTTGAAGGATGCGTCGCGGGGATCGAGCGAAGGCCGCGAGCGGCACCGCGCGCGCAACACGCTCGTGGTCGCGCAGGTCGCTCTGGCCGCGGTGCTGCTGGTCGCATCGGGCTTGATGGTGCGCAGCTTCATCGCGATCCGCGACGTGCCTCCAGGCTTTCAGAATCCCGAGGGAATCCTGACGCTTCGCATCTCGATCCCGACGCCGGTCGTGAGCGATCCGGCGCAGACCGCGCGCACGCACGAACAGATCGTGCGCAAGCTCGAAGCGATCGGCGGCGTCGAGTCGGTCGGCGTGACCTCCGAGATCACGATGGGCGGCAACAACAACAACGATCCGGTCTGGATCGAGGACTTTCCACAGCTCGACACCGGTATCCCGCCGCTGCGCCGCCACAAGTACATCGCCGATGGCTACTTCTCAACGATGGGCAATCCGGTGGTGGCGGGGCGCGGGATCACGTGGAACGACGTTCACACCTGGGCGAATGTCGCGCTGGTCAGCGAGAACCTCGCTCGCGAGTACTGGGGCGAACCGAACAAGGCAGTGGGCAAGCGCATCCGGCGATCGACGAAGTCGGAGTGGTACGAGATCGTCGGCGTCGTCGGCAACGAGCGCCAGGATGGCGCGACCAAGCCGGCGCCGACGATTGTGTACTGGACGATGCTGAACGGCGACAAGACCGATCCGAGGGGCATCTTTGTCCAGCGCTCGCTGGCCTACGTGATCCGCTCGTCGCGACTGCAGGAGCCCGGGTTCCTCGGTGCGGTGCAGCAGGCGGTGTGGAGCGTCAATCCCAACCTGCCGCTGGCGCGCGTGCGAACGATGCTGGAGGTCTACAACGACTCGATGGCGCAGACGCAGTTCGTGCTGGTGATCCTCGGTATCGCGGCGTCGGTGACGCTGCTGCTCGGGCTGGTCGGCATCTACGGCGTGATCGCCTACATCGTGTCGCAGCGCCGCCGCGAAGTCGGCATCCGCATGGCGCTCGGCGCGCAGGGCGAATCGGTGCAGCGCATCTTCGTCACGCGCGGCCTGACGCTCGCCGCCGCCGGATTGACGATCGGTTTGATCGGCGCCGCGGCGATGATGCGGCTGCTCTCGTCGTTCCTGTTCGGCGTCAATCCGTTCGATCCGCTCACGTATGTCGCGGTGACGGCGGGACTCGGCTTGGTGGCGTTGATCGCGACGTGGCTGCCTGCACGCCAGGCGACGCGCATCGATCCGATGCTCGCGCTCAGGGCGGAGTGATTATTTTCCGAAGATTAGAAAGTATTGGTATTGGAGAAAGGGCTCTTGACGAATCAGCCGAAGACCCGCCTTCTCCGCATCCTTCACGACGACGTCCGGACTGACGCGCTCTTCCGCTGAGGGGCCGGGGCCCGTGCCATCCAGCTTGAAATCGACGACGCCGATCCTGCCTTGCGGCTTCAGCGCGCGCGCCAGGCTCGACAGCATCGCCACGCGATCCTCGATCTCGTGATACGCATCGACGACGAGCACGGCGTCGACCTTCCCCGGCAGCCGCGGATCGTTGTTCAGGCCGAGCACCGGTTCCACGTTGTTGAGCCCCTCGCGGCCGACGCGGCGCGAGAGCGCCGTGATCATTTCCTTCTGCACGTCTTCCGCGTAGACGAGGCCCCGCGGCCCGACGCGGCGCGCCAGCCGGATCGTGAACCAGCCGCTGCCGGCGCCGATGTCGGCGACGATCGACGCATCGGCGATGCCCATCGCATCCATGATCTGATCGGGCCGCTGCCACAGATCGCGATCGGGCGCGTCGAGCAGCCCGAGATCGGACGGCGGGAACAGGCGATGGATGCCGCCCTGCTGTCGCGTTTGGGCGTAAGGACTGAGCGAGAGAATAAAGAAAATGATCCCGACAAGAGTTACTTCCCGACGAGGATCACTTCCCGACAAAATGCACCTCCCGACAGGGAGCCGATGGCTTCAGTGGCGAAGAAATTTCCAGGCCGTAGGCAATACCAAGCCAGCGGCGACTACCTTGATCACATCGACGATAATGAATGGATAAAGACCCATGGCCAGCGCCGTCTCGATGCCCGCGGCGCGCGCGATCCACAGGACGCCGCCGAGGAAGATCACCGACAGGCCGACGCCCATCGCGGCGATCGACGACAGGTAGTGGCGATCGAGTCCACGTTCCGCGAGCAGTCCCGTCACGAACGCGGCGATCGGATAGGCCATCAGGTAGCCGCCGGTCGGACCCAGCAGCCGCGCCATGCCCTGCGGCAGCTCCGGCGAGAACGCAAACACCGGCAGGCCGGCGACGCCGAGCATGAGATAAAAGATCTGTGCGACCGCGCCCAGGCGCGAACCGAGCGCGGCCGCGCCGATCAGCACGATCATCGGCTGGATCGTGAACGGCACCGGCGTGAACGGCAGCGGGAAGCTCAGCTGCGCAGCGGCGGCGGTCAGCACCGTCACGAAGCCGACCGACAGCATCTGCACGCCGGTCCACGCGTTGGCGGTGGCGGCCCTCATGCTGACCTGATCGAGAATCGTCGATGCATGCGACACGGGAGGTCGTGATGTCATGGCAGGGAATGATACCGGTATGCCTACCGCGCTGACAATTGCAGGTTCCGACTCGGGCGGGGGCGCCGGAATCCAGGCCGATCTGAAGACCTTCGCCGCGCACGGCGTCTACGGCACCTCGGCGATCACCGCGCTCACGGCGCAGAACACGCTCGGCGTCGCCGGCGTGCACGTCGTGCCTGATGATTTCGTCACCGCGCAAATCGAGGCGGTGGTGTCTGACCTCGGTTGCGACGCGGTCAAGACCGGCATGCTCGCCAACTCGACGATCGTCGAGGCGGTCGCGGCGGCGGTCGAGTCGCTCGAGCTGCCGAATCTCGTCGTCGATCCGGTGATGGTCGCCAAGAGCGGCGATCACCTGCTCGATGAGGAAGCGGTGCACGCCGTCCGCTGGACGCTGCTGCGCCTCGCGCGCGTCGTCACGCCGAACATTCCAGAGGCGGAAGTGCTCGCGAAGATGTCGATCACCTCAGTGGCCGACATGAAGGCAGCGGCGCGGCGCATCGCGATGCTGAAACCGTCGGCGGTGGTGATCAAGGGCGGCCACCTGGCCGGTCCGGAAGTGATCGACATCCTGCTGGAAAATGGCGAGTTCCACGAGTGGATCGGGCCGCGCATCGAGGGACCGAACACGCACGGGACCGGGTGCACGTTTGCCGCGGCCATTGCCGCCCATCTGGCGAAGGGCGCGTCGCTCAAGGAGGCGGTGCCGGCCGCGAAAGCGTATGTCGAGGGCGCGATGCGCCACGGCATCCCGCTCGGGAAAGGCCACCGGCCCCTCGACCATTTCTGGAACGTTCGGCGATCCGAGTGAGGGCTACAACTCCAGCAGCCACGCCTTCGCCAGCTTGAGCGCCGCCGCGGTGGGCGCTTCGCCGGCGCGGAAGCAGGCCTTCCACATCGCGCCCTGCTTCTCGTCGGCGGCATTGACGAACATCGTCTTGCCGCTCTTCTCGACCGTCGGCGCTTTGAAGTTGACCTTCGACGCGACGGCGACAAACGCCGTCAGGTTTCGCTTCAGCTGTCCCCTGAGGTTGTGCTCGTCCCACGCCGCCTGTTCCTTCTCATCCTGGACGCGTCTGTGGATCGCGAGCACCGCTTCTTCCGTGTCCGGCCCGTCGTTGTCGATCGACTTGAGCACCGCATAGCCCATGAGGAATTTCTCGTCCTTCGCGGGCAACGGTTCGAGCGTTTTGCCCTTGGCGACGAGCTTCTGGTATTTCGCGCGCTCGCTGTTCTTCGGGTCTGCCGCTCGTTTATTCCAGTCAGCCATTTCACTCGTGAGTGACTGTTTGAGGGCCTCGGGCGGCACGATCCTCACCTGCTCCACGCCCATCGCGACGACCTGGCGCAGCTGGATCGCCTCGATCGCCTTGAGATCGTTTTTCTTCATCGCCTCTTCAAAGCCGATCACACCCTTGAGGCCGTGATCGACCGCCTGGTGCTCGCTCTTGATCGACGCCTCATGCTCGGCCTGGAAGCCCGCCGACATCACGCGGGTC
>Ga0193741_1000100_pt1 | contig 21427 bp, 21 predicted proteins | sample L2s2metaG_FD_143059 | JGI IMG/M metagenome (GOLD analysis project Ga0193741, IMG submission 143059) | Soil microbial communities from a riparian zone of the East river system, Colorado, United States - L2s2 | ecosystem: Environmental > Terrestrial > Soil > Riparian zone | place: USA: East River...
CAGCAGCTGGCTCAGCATGCCGGTCATCGCGTCGAGGTTCATCCCGTGCGTCGAGATGTTGATCGTCTGCGTGTCCACGACGACGTACGGCCGCTCGCCGACGTGCATGACAAGCGCGTCGCCTTCGGCGCGGACAATCGCGGACAGGAGAGAGTCGAGTAGGGCCATCTAAAAAATCTGCGCGTCTTTACCTAAAGTTGCGCGCGGCTGCACACACCTCGCGCGTCACACACTGACATTCATCGGCCGTTTGCGACGCGACCGTTATCGCGGGCGCTCGGCGAGATGGAGGGACATCAACCCAAACAATAGCGGAATTACCGTCACGTGATCGAATCCGCGGGCGGCGAGACGATCGGCGACGCCGCGCGCGCCGGGATAGCGGCGGATCGACGCGGAGATATAGCGATAAGTGTCCGGATCGCGATGCAGGATCCAGCCGAGTGTCGATCCGACCACCGTGAGGTACGCGAGATACGCCGATCGGACGATCGCATTCTCGGGCCGGTTGAAATCGAGCGACAGCAAGCGTCCCCCAGGTTTCAAGACGCGCGCAATCTCGTCGATCGCCGTGTTGAGGTCGGGCACGTTGCGCAGTCCGTATCCCGTGGTGACGAGATCGAACGACGACGATCGAAACGGCAGGCTCGTCATGTCACCGGTGATGAGGTCGACCTCCCCTTGGCGAAGGTGGGCGAGCTGCAGCATGCGGTGCGTGATGTCGAGGCCGATCGTCTTCGCGCCGCGGGCGGCGACGGCGAACGCGATGTCGCCGGTGCCCGCGGCGAGATCCAACGCGCGCTCGCCGCGACGGACATCAGCGAGCGAGACGAGCTTCGCCTTCCACCGTTGGTCCTGCCCATACGACAAGACCGCCGTGATCAGATCGTAACGATCCGCGATCGTCGCAAATAGCTTCCGTACGTAAATACGTTTCGTTTGCGGAGTATCGAATGCGGAATCTAGTGACACGGTCTTTACAGAAGAAGGAAAGAATGAAAGGCCTTCCTTTCTTCCTTTCTTCTGTAAAGGCTACGCGAAAACAGTGCTGAAAGTCTGGATCAGCAGCCAGGCGTTGAGCGCGCCGATGACGATGCCAACGACCCACGACAGGGCCGTCAGCCATTTCGGATTGACGAAGGCGCCCATCCGCACCTTGTCGCTCGTGAAGATGACGAGCGGAATCACCGCGAACGACAGCTGCAGGCTCAGCACGACCTGGCTCAAGACCAGCAGGCTGCCGGTGCTGCTCTCACCGAAATAGATGATCGTGATGAGCGCCGGCACCAGCGCGAGCAGCCGCGTGACGAGCCGCCGCAGCCACGCCGGCAGGCGGATGTGAATGAAGCCTTCCATCACGATCTGCCCGGCGAGCGTCGCGGTCAACGTCGAGGCCGTGCCCGAGGCGAGCAGCGCGAGGGCGAACAGCGTGCTGGCGACCGACACGCCCAGCAACGGCGACAGCAGCTGGTAGGCATCGCGGATGTCGGCAACATCGAGGCGGCCGGCGCGATGGAACGTCGCGGCGGCGACGACCAAGATCGCGGCGTTGACGAAAAACGCCAGCGACAACGCCACCGTCGAATCGATCGTGGCGTACTTGATCGCCTGGTGCTTGTCCGCATCCGACGCATGCCACGCGCGCGTCTGCACGATCGACGAGTGCAGATACAGGTTGTGCGGCATCACGGTCGCGCCCAGGATGCCCATCGCGATGTACAACATCTCCGGATTGGCGAGCACCTGCGGCGTCGGCACGAGCCCGCCCGCCACGCCGATCCAGTCGGGGCGCGACATCAACACCTGCGCCCCGAAACAGATCGCAATCGTCGCCACGAGCGTGACGACAATCGCCTCCGTGTATCGGAAGCCCTTGTTCTGCAGCCACAACAGCAACAGCACGTCGAGCGTCGTCAGGCAGACGCCGATCGCCATTGGAATTCCAAACAGCAGGTTCAGCGCGAGCGCGCTGCCGAGCAGCTCCGCGAGATCGCACGCGACGATCGCAATCTCACAGAGGATCCACAACACGATCGACACAGGCTTCGAGTAGTAATCGCGGCACGCCTGCGCGAGGTCGCGTCCCGTCCCGACGCCGAGGCGGACGCAGAGCGACTGCAGCAGGATGGCCATCAGATTCGAGATGAGGATCACGCTGAGGAGCGTGTAGCCGAACTTGGATCCGCCGGCAATGTCGGTCGCCCAGTTGCCGGGATCCATGTAGCCGACCGACACGAGATAACCGGGACCCAGAAACGCCATGAACCGTCGCCACGGCTTGCCCGCGCCCGGGATTTCGATCGATCGGTAGACCTCGGGCAGCGAGGGGATCTGCACGTGCGCCGCCGGAGCAGGATTCGTCGTCATGGTATCCAAGCGATTTTGACTAATCAAAATCATAAGCTACTATCGGTCGAAGAAGCAAGTTTCGATAGACATTAACTTTGCTAAAATGTTGAAAGCGCGATGCTTCCGTCGAGTACCGTCGAAAACTATCTAAAGGCGATCTACGTCGGTGAGACCCACTTGGTGGGCGGGCAGAAGCTCGTACCGATGGGCCAGCTGGCCGGCGCGCTGGGCATCGCCCCGGGCACCGCGACAACGATGGTGAAGGCGCTCGCGGAGTCAGGGCTTGTGACCTACGAGCCATACAACGGCGTGCGCCTGACGAGCGCCGGGGAAAAGCTCGCCGCGCGTGTGCTCCGCCGTCATCGCCTCATCGAGCTGTTCCTCGTGCAGGTCATGGGCATGAAGTGGGATGAAGTCCATGAGGATGCGGAGCAGATGGAGCACGTGGTGTCCGATCCGCTGATCGAGCGCATCGACGAGATGCTCGGCCGGCCCGAGTTCGATCCGCATGGCGATCCGATTCCGACCGCCGACGGGCAGCTCGCGCATCGCGCGCTCGAGTCGCTGCTCACCTGCCCGCTCCACACGCCCGTCGTGGTCGCGCGCGTCACCGATCAGGACGCGGCGTTCCTGCGCTTCATCGAGAGCCATCACCTCAAGCCTGGCCAGACGATCGAGGTCGAGGCGCGAGACGAGGTATCCGACAGCGTGCGCCTGAAGGGCAAGAACGATGAGCGCATGACGATCGGCGCGCGCGCCGCATCGAAGCTGCTCGTCGAGGGTCGGTCCGGCTAAAGCCGGACCCTCACTGGGAGACCTTGTGGGGGTCCGCCTTCAGGCGGACCATCTCGAGCGCGCGATCGAGCTCGCGCGCATGATCGATCACAAGCTCCGTATTCGGCGGCGCTGACCCGAACTTCGACGCACCAAATCCATACCGCGCGAACACGAACGGCACCTTCGCGGCTTCGGCCGTCTTCCAGTCCGCCGGCGAATCACCGACCATCACGATCTGATCATCTGACGCGAGCGCCTGCAGTGCGAACAGGCCCGCGGGATCGGGCTTGCGGCCGTACTCGCTGTCGCCGCCGATGATGCGCGAGAAAAACCCGCGCAGCCCAAGCGCCTCGAGAATGCCGATCGACGGACCGAGCGGCTTGTTCGTAAGCACCGCCAGCGGCCCGCGCCGCAGCGCGAGCGCGAGGCTTTCGGCGACACCATCGTACGGGACGGTGTGATCCATCAAGCGGCGATCGTAGATCTTCATGAAGCGCGCCAGCGCTTCCTGGGGTGATGGATTCAGCCCGGACTGCTCCAGCGCGCGCCGCACCAGGATGGGCGCGCCCTCGCCCACCATCTGCACGACCTCCGCGATCGGCAACGGCGCCGCGCCGTAGTCTTCCAGCATCTCGCCAATCGATTCGGCCAGGTCGCGCGCGGAATCGATCAACGTGCCGTCAAGATCCAGGGCTATGATCACGGCCACAGATTAGACACAGATTAGACACAGATGGAAACGACGCTGGTCTTGCTCTCTGGGGGGCTCGATAGTGCGGTGCTCGCCGCGCACGAAGCGCAATCCGCGCGCGTGTTGCCGGTCTACGTGAGTGTCGGACTGGCGTGGGAAGACGCCGAAGTCGCGATGGTGACGCAGTTGCTGCGGGCGGCGGTGTTCACCGATCGGACCGAACCGCTCGCGCGCGTCGAGTTCACGATGCGCGACGTCTATCCGCCAACCCACTGGGCGATTCGCGGTGTGCCGCCGGCCTACGACACGCCCGACGAAGACGTCTACCTGACTGGACGCAACCTCGTGCTGTTGACGAAGGCCGGTGTGGTGGCGGCCCGAAACCGCGCCCACCGCATCGCGCTCGGCCCGCTCGCCGGCAATCCGTTTCCGGATGCGCGCCCCGCGTTCTTCTCGACGATGGAGCAGGCGCTGTCGCTCGGCCTCGATCACCGGATCGAAATCGCGACGCCGTTTCTTCACCTGGAGAAAGCGGATGTGATCACGCGCGGTGTCGCGCTCGGCGTCCCACTCGAGTTGACGTTGTCGTGCATGAGCCCGCTGTTGACCAACGGGCTTCCCCAGCATTGCGGGCTGTGCAGCAAGTGCCGTGAACGGCGCGACGCATTCGCCGCCGCGGGCGTGTCAGACCCGAGCACCTACGCGAACCGATCGCCACGGTAGGAACGCGGCGAACATTTTCGGATCGCGGATGATCGCGGCGCCCAGCAAACAAATCGCCGCGCCAATCAAGGAGAGCGTCGTCACGTGTTCGTGACGAATCACCACGCCGAGAATCAGCGCCACAACCGGAATCAGGAACGCGGTCGCTGACGCTTTCGTGGCGCCCATGCGGCCCGCGGCGGTCGCGGTGAGAATCGTCGCGATCGCGGTGCCGCCGGCGCCAAGGCCGAGCATCGCGAGCGCCGGCCGCAGCGACCATTGACCATCGAGCACCGCGGGCAGCCCGAGCGGCGCGGTCAGGATCAACGCCACGCCGAGCGCGCGCCACACCACGGGAATGGCGCCGTTGCGCATCTGCAGCGGCCGCGCGACGTTGAGCGCGATGCCGTACGAGATCAGCGCCGCGACGATCAGCGTGACGCCGAACGCGCTGCTGGATCCGCCCAGCGCCGGCAGCGCCATGACCACCGCGCCGCCGAAGCCGACGATCAAGCCCACCAGGGTGCCGCGCTCCGGCAGTCTTCGCGCGATCAGCGTGGCGACCGCGGCGACGCAGAGCGGCGTCGCGCCGTTCAGCATGCCGGTCAGCGCCGACGACACGTGCTGCTCGGCAAACGGAAACATGCTCAGGGGAAACGCGAACCACAGCACGCCGAGCGCCGCTGTTCCTGCCCAATCGGCCCGGGCCACCGGCCGGCGGGCCGTTGGGAACAGGGACAGCGTCAGAAACCCGATCGCGATGCGCGTGAACGTGACGCCGTTCGGCGCCACCGCGGCCAGGCCTTCGGCGATGAACAGAAACGACGCGCCCCAGATCACGCCGGGCACCACCAGCAACGCCCAATCGACGAACGAGCTCTTCATGTTCCTAACCATGGCTCCGGTGACTCTTAAGGACAAGTGAATAATTCTTGATGATTTAGTTTAGAATATCTTGCAGCCCCGCCGGAGGGGGCTAAGCAATATGTTGAACCTCGATCGCCTGCGCGCCCTGCATGCGGTGTCGGCCCACGGCTCGATCATCGCCGCCGCCGAGACGCTCAACGTCACGACCTCCGCGGTGTCCCAGCAACTGGCCAAGCTGGAGCTCGAAACCGGCCACACCCTGCTCGAACGGCACGGCCGCGGCGTCCGCCTCACCGACGCCGCCAACGCCCTCGTCTCGCGCACGCAGCGCGTGCTGTCCCTGCTCGAAGAAGCCGAAGCCGAGCTCGAGACCGGCGACACCGCGGTCGCCGGCCAACTCACCATCGCCGCGTTCGCCACGGCGGCGCGCGGCCTCGCGCCGCAGGCGCTCCGGGCCTTGCGCAAGAAGTACCCGCAGCTCGCGATCACGTTTCACGAGCAGGAGCCGCACGAATCGATCCCGCACCTGGTCCGTCGCGACGTCGACGTCATCATCATCAACGACTGGCAGAACGCGCCGATCGCGCTGCCCGAAGGGCTGACCAAGGCTCCCCTCTTTGATGACGTCGCCGACATCGCGTTACCGCCGGGGCATCGGCTCGCGAAATCGAAGACGATCCGGCTGAGCGATCTGAGCGGCGAGGAATGGATCGCGTGGCCCTCGGGATCGATCTGCCACGACTTCCTGATGCACACGCTACGCAAGGCCGGTCACGATCCGAAAGTGGCGCACACCGCCGCCGAGTACGAGACGCAGCTCGCACTGGTGGCAGCGGGACTCGGGTGTTGCGTGTTGCCACGCCTGGGCAGGGGCGCGGTGCCGGCCGGCGTGACGGTGGTGCAATCGGAACCGGCGCTGCGGCGGCATGTCTATGCGGCGTGGCGCACGCACGCCACTCGCCGCACCATCATTCAGGCAACGGTCGAGGAACTTCAGAACGCCGGGAAACAGCTCGCGAGCTCCGCAAGCTCCAGACGCAAGGTGTCCTAGCGATCGATCCGGATCGTTCCGTCGCCGCTTCGGATTTTCAGGATCTTGCCGCCGTCGCCGATCTTGGTGCGCAGCGTGCGGCGACGCTCGCGGTGCTCGTCGCGGCCCTCGCCGTCGCGGCGCTCGCCACGATCGTCGTCGCCGAGCAGCGGATGATTCGTCCGCACCACGCCGTCGCTCGTTTCCGCATCGAGCTCGCCATTGAAGAGGCCGGGCAGCGTCACCGTGATGCTGCCGTCACTCGTCGTGATGTCCCAGTTGTCACTCATCACCGTGTCGGGCTCGACCGTGACACGCACCGATCCATCGCCGGTCCTGAGGCGGAGCACGCTCGGCGTCGCTTCGACGCCGATGCTGCCGTCGTCGGTCTCGAGATCGAGCTTGCCGGTGGCGTTGTCGATCCTGATCGAGCCGTCGCCGGATCGGATGTGAATGTCGCCGCCCAGCCGCGTCGCGACCACGCTGCCGTCGGTGGTGTGCAGGACGATCTTGCCGTCGATCGCCTCGGCGCGGATCGATCCGTCGCCGCTCGTCGCGTTGATGTTGGCCGAGCGCGGCACCGCGACGCGCAGGCGCGCCGTCGGCGAGATGTGCATGCCGATCGTGACGCCGCGACGATCGGCGCGGGCCGGGCCGATGACCTTGAGGATGATCTTGTCGCCCTGCTGCTGCGCGTCGATCTTGATCTCGTCGAGCAGCACCTGCTCCATGGCGCGCTTCTCGACTTCGACTTCGATTTCGTTCTTGTCCCAGGAGTGGATCTCGATCGCGCCGTCGAACGTCTCGAGCACGATCTCGGGCTGGCCGGTGACCTTGAACGTTTTTACCTCGCGGGCCGAGAGACCCTCGGTATTCAGGTTGACCTCGCACCCCGCCAACAGCGTGCCCGAAATAAGCAGAATGGTCGCGAGTCTCATGTGCACCCCTGTCCCCCGTAGCTTTAGCGAAGGGGGATCAGGACAGTAGACGGAATGCCCGGGAACTAGTTCCCGGCCGGCTCGCCGCCGACGAAGACGTGGCTGACCCGCAAATCACGGTCGAATACCGTGAGATCGGCCCATTTACCGGGCGCGATTGCGCCGATGTCCGCGGCGTTGATCGCGTCAGCCGGAGTCGTCGCGCACATGCGCGCGGCGTCGTGTAAGGACAGCCCGACGCGCTTGACCAGCATCCGGAACGCCGCATCCATCGTCAGGATGCTGCCGGCAATGGTGCCGTTCTCCAGCACCGCGGTCTTCTCGCCTGCGATGATCGTTTGATCGCCAAGCCGCGCCCGCGAGCCGGCCGGCAGTCCCGCCACCGCGGTCGCGTCCGTGATCGCCATCATGCGCGACACCGACTTGACGCGAATCGCGACGGCGACGAGCGAGGGATGCACGTGCTGCCCGTCGCAGATGATCTCGGCCGTGACCGCATCGGATTCGAGCACCGCGCCGACCACGCCCGGCGATCGCGACGTGAGCGACGACATGCGGTTGAAGAGATGCGTCGCATGATGCGCGCCGAGCGCGATCGCATCGCGCGCCTGGTCGTAGGTCGCGCCGGTGTGGCCGAGCGACACGCGATGGCCGGCCATCACCAGATCGCGAACCAGGTCGAGTCCGCCGGAGATTTCCGGCGCGAGCGTGACGATGCCGACGCTCTGCCGGTTCGACACGATCGCCTGCAGGATCTCGTGTCCCGCGAAGTCGCCTTCGGGCCGTTTCCCCTGCGGCTTGTAGGTGCGCAGGCAGTGGATCGGCTGCGCGCCATTCCACTCGGGATTGATGAAGTTGCTTTCGAGGTGCGCGGGCAGGACGCGCGCCGCGGCTGCGGCCGGCGCCGAGCGCGCGCGCGCGACGCCGGCGAGCAATGTCGCCAGTCGCGCCGGCGTGCAGGCCACCGACGTCGGGCAGAAGGCCGTGACACCGTACTTCGGGAGCCGCTTCGCCACATCGTCAACGGCATTGGGGCCATCGAGCACATCGACGCCTTCAATGCCGTGGACGTGGACGTCCACGAAGCCCGGCACGATGGTGTGATTGGCAAGATCGACGACGGTGCGGCCGGCGCCCGCATCGATCACGCGTGGCTCGATCGCGGCGATGCGGCCCTGGTCGATGAGGATCGATCCGCCCCGGACGACATGGTCCGGCAGGACGATGTCCGCGCCGGACAGCGCGATCATGCGATGGCGCGCGCCGCGCCGATGGCGATCGCGTCATCGCCGAGCGACGACAGCTCGATGCGGACCCGATCGCATTGCTGCGGCATCAGGCGGCGCTGCGTCTCCGTGCGAATCGCCTCGAGCATGATGTCGCCCGACGAGGCGATGCTGCCGCCGAGGACGACCACCTCCGGATCGAACATGGTCACCAGGTTGGCCACCGCCATGCCGACGTACTTCGCGGTGTCGCGCACGACGGAAATCGACACGCCGTCGCCCAATCGCGCGCCCTGCAGAATGTCGGCGGCGGAAATTTTCGAGAAGTCGCCCTTCACCTGGTCGGCGACCTTCGATTCATCGCCGGACTTGATGCACCAGACGAATCGCCGCACGATACCGGCCGACGCGACCTCGGCTTCCAGGCCGCCGAAGCGCCGATAGTCTTCACGCTCGACCGGATTGAGCGCGAGCCAGCCGATCGACGACGCCAGTCCGTGCGCGCCCGTGAACGGCACGCCGCCGATGAGGACGCCGGCAGTGACGTGCTCGGCGATCGAAAACGCGATCACGTTCTTGGCGCCGCGCGCGGCGCCAAGCCACTGCTCGGCGATCGCGGCGGCGGTGCCTGCGGCGATCGCGGTCGGCGCGCCCTTGCCGATGCCGGCCAGCGCCGCCGCGAGATCGTCAGGCACCGCTTCGCCGGCACCTGCCAGCGCCACGGCCACGCCGGTCACTTTGCCTTTCGCGCTGGCGATGGCTTTCTTCGCCGCGTCCTTGATGGCGGCCGGACGAATCGACGCGACGATGCCCTGCGTCACGACCACGCTGTCGCTGACGATGGCGAGGCGGGCGATCACATCGGAGACGTCGACGCCCAGGGTGAGATCACTCATTAACGTGCTTTGTCCGCGCGTTCGGCGCCATCCGCGGCCCAGTCAGAGTGCGCGTGCAGCTTGCGCCCATCAAGCGGCAAGGTGTCGGCGGCAAACAGATGCGCGTCGAGTCGGGCCAGCAGCTTGGCGAGCCCGCGCTCGTCGGGCGCGGCGATGACGAGCACACCCGAGCCCTGCGCCGGCGGGAACTTGCGATCGTCGAGGTAATCGCGATCGAGCGTGACCAACGTGCGCCGCAACTGCCGCGCCAGCCGGTAGTGCTCGGTGTCGCGCGCGCGGCGCAGGTCGGGATGATCCATCACGCACAGCACGTCCCAGCGCAACTGCTCGCGCATGTAGGTGACGATGCCCGCGGGCACGTTCGCATCGGCGTAAACGCGCGGCCGGTCGGTCACGGCATCGGCGACTGGGCCCAGCTCACTCCACAGGGTTCCCATAATTGATTTCGGATCTCGGATCTCGGATTTCGGATCTACTTCCGCGATTTAATTTTCTTCCGTGCCTCGCGCTCGAGCTCGTTCACCAGCTCGACGCGCTTTGACAGCAGCGCCTTGCGCGGGCGCCTGCCGTTCTTGTGGCCCACCGCGTATTCACAGAACAACGGAAAGGCGATCGTCGAGTCGCAATAGGCCACCGCGGTGTCGGGCAGCACGCTCGGATTGACCTTGCCCCAGCTCACCGCTTCGGCAGGCGTCGCGCCCGACAAGCCTCCCCACACCACCGAGTCCGTCGTGATCTGGATGAAGTAGTCGTTGCCGCCCTTGAGGATGCCGTAGACCTCCCACAGCGTCGGCTGCCCCTGCAGGTAGAAGTTCTTCGGCGATCCGCCGCCAAGAATCACGCAGCCGTTCTTTTCGGCCGCCCGGATGATCGCGCAGACCTCGTTGACGTCCTTGTTGGGATCGACCTGCAGCGTGCTGCGGTTGATCAGCTCGTGATAGGCGATGTTCATGCCGATCGAGCTGTCGCCCGGTGACGAGGTGTAGATCGGCACGCCCAACTTCGCCGCCGCCGCCACGACCGAGTACTTGGCGCAGCCGGGGCGGACCTTGAGCAGGTGCTTGCCGAGCGCTTCGTGCAGCTCCGCCGTCGACACCGGTCCTTCCATGCCGCTCGTGACGAGGAACTCGCGGATGAAGGTGTCGGTATCGAGCAGCACCTGCGCCGGAAACAACACGTCGTAGATGCGAATCACGCCCTCTTCATAGAGCTTGCGATCGTCGACGAACGGCGAGCCGCGGCGCAGCGTGAAGTTCAGGGCGTAATGCAGATCGTGATACAGGTTCGCGCCGGTGCTGATCACGAAGTCGATCAGCCCGCGCTCCATCAGCTCGATGATGCAGCCACCAAGCCCGGCCGGCGTCATCGCGCCGGCGATGGTCAGCGCGATCGTCGTGTCGTGCTGCTTCGCGAGCATCCTGTCGCCGAAGATGCGGCACGCTTCGCCGAGCCGGGCGGCGTTGAACGCCTGGAAACCTTCGTCGATGAGGGTGCGCACCGCCGCGCTGCCCTTCGGACGGTAGTAACGAATTGGTTTGCCTTTGAGGTAGGACTTGGCGCCTTTTGGCGCGCCCGGAGACCGATACGGCATCTGCCTCTAAGCGTAACTCAGTCGGGGGCTTAATCGACGTCCGCCGGCTCGAGCTCAGGCATGGTGATCGGGTTTAGGGTAGCATCTGGGCGTGGCTGACGGCCTCTGGATTCCGGCGGCGGGCGTGTTGGCCGCCATTGTCGTGGCGTTCGTGCTCTTCTTCTGGTGGAAGGGGCAGCCGTTCGCCGAGGGCGATGTGTTTCGCGCGAGCCGGTTCTCGCGCGGTAACCGTTTCTTTCCGACCCAGGTGCTGGTCACCCCGACTTCGGTGGTTCACTACACGCCCGAGGTCTTCGGCCGAAAAGAGCATTCGATCCATATTGTCCACGTGGCCTCTGTCAGCATCGACACCAACTTGTTCTTCTCGGACGTACTCATCGAGACGAGCGGCGGCACGACGCCGGTAACCTGCCACGGGCATCGGAAGGCCGACGCGCTACGGATGAAGCAATTGATCGAGGAGTATCAGACGGCGATTTACCGCACGGCCGGCAACAACAAGCGAAGTCCCGCCGGAGCCAACGGCGAAGGCGGACAGCTCGAGGTGGCGCGTGGATGACGTAACCTTCGCCGCGCGGCGCGCCACGAGCGGCCAGCGGCCCGAGGCGGCGCCCGACCTCGAGACGCGCTTCAAGTCGCTCGTCCAGTCACCCCTGCGCGCCGGCATCCTGCGCTTCCTGACGGCGCGGCCCGGCGAGGCGTTCGACGCCGAAGCGATCATGCAGGCGTTCGGGCGCATGCGGCAGGACGTCGACAACTGCGTCAACGAGCTCGTCGACTTCGGCGTCGTCAAGAAGACGGCCGGCGATCCGCCGACCTATGAGGCGATCAAGCCCGAACAGGAAGCGATCGCCAAGCTGCTCGACATCTTCCTCGAAGGCCGCGCCAATCTCGGCATCGAGGAGTCGTCGCCGTCGGTGCAGCGCTTCCGCGAAATGATCGGGCGCGACGAGAAGATGCTCGCGATCTTCGAGTGGATCCGCACCGCCGCGAAGTCCGACATCTCGGTGCTGATCCTCGGCCCGACCGGCGCCGGCAAGGAGGTCGTGGCGCGCATGATCCACGAGCTGTCGCGCCGCGGTCCCGAAAATTTCCAGGCCGTGAACTGCGCCGCGCTGCCGGACAGCCTCTTCGAATCGGAAATCTTCGGCTACGAAAAAGGCGCCTTCACCGGCGCGCACGATCGCAAGCCCGGACGACTGGAGCTCGCCAACGGCGGCACGCTGTTCCTCGACGAAGTCGGCGACATGTCGCTGATGGCGCAGGCGAAGCTGCTGCGCGTCCTCGAGGAGCGCCGCTTCGAGCGCCTCGGCGGCAACCGATCGATCCACGTCGACTTCCGGTTGATCTCCGCGACCAATCGCCCGCTCGACATGTTCGTGCGCGAGAGCCGCTTCCGCGAAGATCTCTACTACCGCATCAACGCGTTCGCGATCCGGTTGCCGTCGCTGCGCGAGCGCGCCGTCGATATCCCGGTGCTCGCCAACCGCTTCCTCGCGCGCTACTGCGCCGCGAACGGACTGCCGCTCGACGCGAAGCAGTTCTCGACCGAATCGCAGGAGCTGCTGGCGTCGTATCACTGGCCCGGCAACATCCGCGAGCTCGAGAGCACCGTGGCGCGCGCCGCGCTCTCGGCGCCCGGCCGATCGATCCGCGCCGCCGACATCGAGTTCCTCCACGGCCACGCGATGCCGCGCCCGGAAGAAAGCTCGACGCGGCTGCCGTCGCTCCGCGACGCCGAACGCGCGCACATCATCCGCGTCCTGGAAGCCACCGATTGGAACAAGCTCGAGGCCGCCAAGGTCCTCGACATCAGCCGCGGCACGCTCTATCGGAAGATCGAGGAATACGGACTCGAACCGGCCGCGGGCGGTGCGCGCCGCAGGGGCCGGCCAACGGGACAATAAACTGGGCCATATTGCACTTTAAAGTCATATTGCTGCGTAGGTTAGCGTCGCCGCTTTTGCACGGAATCTTCATCCAAGGTATCCTTTGTAAATACTCATAAATACGTGGCTTATTGACACCACCCCGGCCGCGGGCCACGGCCGTGTTTAAAAATAGGTTGCCATGTGACTCTTTGGTCAGTTATGCTCCACCTGTCTTGAAGATTCGCACCCCCCAGCGCCCTACTAATTCGTGTCGTGGTTCGCTCTGGCCATCTGCGGTGGTGGTCACGCGATCCAAGGCGGTGTGGGGCTCATAATTAAACGCCGCGCACATGCGCACCCTGCCGTTGCCAGCACGCCTGTATGTTGGCGCCACGATCGCACTCGGCGCCCTGCTCGTGGTGTCGCTCGGCCCGCGTTCGACCTTCGCTGATCCGACGCTCTTCGCCGTCCTCCTCGTCATTTCCGCCGTCACGTCCGCGTTCAAGGTGAGCCTGCCGCTCGCCAAGAGCGGCTCGACGATGTCCGTCTCGTACGCCGTGGACTTCGCGGCGCTCCTGCTGCTCGGTCCCAATGAGACGATGCTCGTCGCCGTCACGAGCGCGTGGAGCCAGTGCACGTTCCGGATGAAGGCCAAGAACCCGGTCTACCGCACGATGTTCAGCATGGCCTGCCTCGCCATCACGGTGCAGGCGTCGGGCCTGGCCTACGACGCGTTCGGCGGCGTGCCCGGCACGCTCGCGCAGGACGTCGCCGGCATCGCGCGCCCGCTCGTCGCCGCCGCGACCACCTATTTCATTTTCAACACGTGCCTGATCGCCGTGGCCGTGTCGCTCGCCACCAGGCAGTCGTTCATCGCCGTGTGGAACCAGAACTTCCTGTGGAGCGCGCCGAGCTATTTCGTCGGCGCACTCGTCGCGGCGCTGGCGACGTGGGCGGTGATGACGTCGGGCATGTGGCTCGCGGTGCTGATGACCGCGCCGCTCTACCTGACGTATCGCACCTACAAGGTGTACCTGGGCCGCATCGACGACGAGCGCCGTCACGTCGAGGAAATGGCGGACCTGCACCTCGCGACCATCGAAGCGCTCGCGCTCGCCATCGACGCAAAGGATCAGACCGCGCAATCGCACATCCGGCGCGTCCAGGTCTATGCGACCAGCATCGCGCGCGGCCTCGGCATGTCGGACACCGAGATTCAGGGCGTCAAGACCGCCGCCCTGTTGCATGACATCGGCAAGCTCGCCGTGCCGGAACACATCCTGTCGAAGCCCGGCCCGCTGACCCAGGAAGAGTTCCAGAAGATCCGCGTCCATCCGCAGGTCGGCGCCGAGATCATCAGCGCCGTGCCGTTCCCGTATCCAGTGGCGCCGCTGATTCTCAGTCACCACGAGCGCTGGGACGGCAAGGGCTATCCGCAGGGGTTGAAGGGCGAAGAGATTCCGCTGGGGGCGCGAATCCTCTCCGTCGTCGACTACTACGACGCGCTGACGTCCGATCGCCCGTACCACAAGGCGATGACGCCGGAAGCGGCGCTCGCGCTGCTGCAGCAGGAAGCGAGCCGCGCGCTCGATCCGGCGGTCGTGCAGATGTTCGTGAAAATGTCGGCCGAGATGGAAGCGGTCGCGGGCACGATCGAAGCGGCGACGCCGCGGCGCCTGTCGCTCGAGCCGACCAACGAGCGCGGCCGTCCCGCCGTCGGCTTCCAGCCCGAATCGACGAAGAGCAGCACGGTGTTCGAGGACATCGCGCTCGCGCATCGCGAAATCTACGCGCTGTATGAAATCGCGCAGACGATGGGCACCAGCCTTGGCGTCGCCGACACCATGGCGCTGATCTCGTCGAAGCTCTCGAACCTCGTGCCGTTCTCGGCGTGCGCGCTCTTCCTCTTCGACGAGGAAGCCGACACGCTGCGCTGCCGCTTCGCGACCGGCGTCGAAGCGGACCTGATCGGCACCATGACGGTGCGCGCCGGACAGGGCCTCGCCGGCTGGGTCGCGCGCAACCGGCGCCCGCTCGTCAACGCCCGCCCGAGCGCGGAATTCGAAGCCGCCGGCCTCGCCAAGTCGACGACGCTGCAGTCGGCGCTGGTCGCGCCGCTGGTGTTCAGCGATCGATTCATCGGCACGCTCGCGGTCTATTCAACGCAAAGCGATTTTTATACGGACGACCACCGCCGCCTGCTCGATCGCGTCAGCGAACAGGCCTCCGCCGTCATCCACAACTCGATCGTGTTCGAGCAGACCCAGGAAGACTCACTGACCGATCCGCTCACCGGACTGCCGAACACGCGCTTCATGTTCATGCACCTGACGCGCGAGCTGGCACGCGCCGAGCGCCTGAAGGCCGAGGTCGCCCTGCTCGTCATGGACCTCGACAACTTCAAGGAAATCAACGACAACCACGGCCACCACGTCGGCGACCGCGCGCTGCGCGAGGTCGCGACGGTGCTGCGCTCCGGCATCAGGCCGTACGACATCTGCGTCCGCTACGCCGGCGACGAATTCATCGTGGTGCTGTCGGGATGCGGCGCCGACGAAGCCGAGCGCAAGCGCGTCGAGCTGCAGCGCACGGTCGATGAGGTGTTGTTCGAAGCGCGGCCCGGCCGCCGCCTGCCGCTCGCGATCAGCGTCGGCGCGGCGATCTATCCGCAGGACGGCGATTCCTACGAATCGCTGCTGGCGACCGCCGATAGTCGCATGTATCGCGACAAGACCCGCCGCAAGCAGCGCGTGCAGGTGCAGCCCGCGGCAACCGGCACCGACGGCCTCCCCGCCGTCTCAGTGCCGCTGCTGCAGCCGCCGCAGGAGATCACCGAGATCGATATCCAGCGCGCAGGGTTTGGAGTGCTCTGATCGGCTTTCGGCGATCGGCTTTCAGCTCTAATACTTTTCAGTTTGGATTTGCGACTCGGAGACCCCGAGTGAACGCAACAGCGCAATCGAATCGTTCACGAGTTGCGGCGGTCCACACACAAAACAATTCGCGTCGGTTGACGGCAGCGCTTCCTTCAAGAGGCCTTCATCAATGCGGCCGCGGCGCCCCGACCATGTCGTGTCGCGCGTGACCGTGAAGTACGAACCGATCCTCCCTGCGCTCTGCAAAGCCTCGAGCTCGGGCCTGAAGGCAAATTCTTCGGGGGAGCGTACCGAGTAGACGAGCACCACGCGAGGCGCTCGTGGGCGCGCGAGCCGCTCCATAATCATCGAGCGAAACGGCGCGATGCCGGTGCCGCCGGCGATGAATAACATCGGGCGGTCGTCTGTTTCCGAAGGAAGTTGAAACGTGCCGAATGGTCCTTCGACGTCCAGTTGAGTGCCAGGCGCCGCGAGCTCGAGATGCGGATCGAGCGCGCCGCTATCGTCGATCTGGCAAAGCACCTGCATGACGCCCGTCTTCTTGACTTCCCATGGCGCCGAGGCGATTGAGTAAGGCTTGCGAAGCGGTGAGCCCTGCAATCCGATCATCAGGGCCTGGCCGGCCTTGAACGGTAGCGTGATCGCCTTGAGATCGAGATTGATGATCCGCGTGCGAGGAGTGGCGTGGGCCACTTGTCGCACCGGAACTGTGATTGCGGGCACGGCTGAAAGCTGAAAGCCGAAAGCTGGAAGCTGACTACATGCCGAGCACGTGAAAGCCGGCGTCGACCATCAGCACTTCACCGGTCACGCCGCGTCCCGCATCGCTCAACAGGAACGCCGCCGCATCGCCGACCTCCGACGTTTCGATGGCGCGACGGAGCGGAGCCTTTTCGCGAACGACGCCGAGGATGCTCGAGAAGCCGCCGATGCCGGCGGCCGCCAGCGTCTTCACGGGGCCCGCCGAGATCGCGTTGACGCGAATGTTCTCCGGCCCCAGATCCGCGGCCAGATAGCGGACCGACGATTCGAGCGCGGCCTTCGCGACGCCCATCACGTTGTAGTTCGGGAACACGCGATCGCTGCCGAGGAACGTGAGCGTGAGCACGCTGCCGCCGCCGCGCGCCAGCATCAGCGGCTGCGCGCCGCGCGCCAGCGCGATCATCGAGTAGGCGCTGATATCGAGCGCCTGCTTGAATCCGTCGCGCGACGTGTTCAGGAACCGGCCGGTGATCTCCTCGCGCGACGCGAACGCGGCGGCGTGCACGACGAAGTCGAGCCCGCCGTGCGTCTCCTGGATCTGCTTGTAGACAGCCGCGATCTGGTCGTCGTTGGTGACGTCGAGCGGCAGCACCATCGCCGGCGGCGTGAGGGTCGCCGCCAGTTCGCCGACGTGCTCTTCAAAACGGCCCTGATAGGTGAGGATGAGATTGGCGCCGCCCTTCGATGTCGCCTGCGCGATCGCCCACGCGAGCGAGCGATGGTTCGCGACGCCGACGATCAAGCCAACTTTTCCCGCGAAGTCGGCCATCAGCGATTCTTCTTGCCGCCGCGCCGGCGGCGTCCGCCGCCCTGTCCCTGGCCCTGGCCCTGCGGCCGGTCGCCTGTTTGCGAGCCGTGATCGCGGAAGCGCATCGGCCCGAGGTTGTCCTGGCTGCCGCCCGCGGCCCCGGGGCGCCGGCGTCCGCCGCGGAACTTGTTCGCGCCGCCGGCGTGTCGCTGACCGGTGTTGTTGCGTCGATTGTTCAGGGATTGAATCGTGAACTCGGGAAGCGCTCGGGGCGGCGGGGCCTGTCCGTCCGGCCGCGGGAACGTCGCGCGTATCAGCGATCGGCGGAAACCGCCTTCGAGCTCGGGCTCGGGATTCTCGCCGGTCTCCTGGTTTTCAGGGGTCTCCTGAGTCTCAGGCGTGTCCGGATTCGCGGGGGTGTCCTGATCGGGCTTCGGCGCAGCAGCAGCCGCGCGCGGCTCGGGGACGGCCGCTGCCATCATCACCGGCTCCGGGTCGATGGCGGCCGCCGCCGCGGGATGCGGCGCGGGTGCCTGCGGCACAGGCCCGTTCATCGTGTCCAGCACCTGGGTGAACAGGGCAGGCGGCTGCGTCTTGCGACGCGGCGTCGGGACCTTGCCTTCCTTATATTCGTGTTCCGCGTCGCAGATTCCACAACGCGTTCGTCTGATTTCATCGTCGATCATCGCGACAATTGCGTGATCGGTGATGCGGCGCTCGCGCGGACAATAATCGTCCAACACGTCGCCGGGCCGATACCGGCGGTCTTGCATGCAACTCCCCCGAAAACCGAATTCAGCCTCCCGCCAAGCCGCATCGGTACTGGTCTATCTACTGCTTCGAACCGTGGTCCAAGGGCCGTCCGGTCAGATCTTCCTTACTGAGCGGCCGAAGGTTTGTGAGTGCGGGAAGCGCTTGTGGGCCGACAGACCCAAGGCGCAGGGCAGTCGGAATATATCAGACGCCCGTGCCCCGGGCAAGCCAGCCCCGAAGCTCCTTCAGCGCGGCGCCGACGGCATCAGGATGGGTCGATTGCGGCGTCTTTTTGACCCGAACCGAGGCGGCGGCCGTCACATGCTGCTTCACATCGTCGCCAAACAACTCGCTGGACTTGCGCCATTCGTCGAGTGACAACGATTCGAAGTCGCGCTTTTGCGCCAACAATTGGCGCACCATCGCACCGACCACCTCGTGCGCCTGACGAAACGGCAGGCCGCGCGACACGAGGTAATCGGCCACATCCGTTGCAAGCAGGAGGCCAGCAGCGGCACGGCCGGTGCGATCCGGATGGAGCGTGAGGTTCCTGATCACGGCCGCGGTCGCGTCGAGCGACACCGCGAGCGTGTCCTCCGAGTCGAACAACGGCTCTTTGTCTTCCTGCAGATCCTTGTTGTAGCCGGTCGGCAGGCCCTTCATCGTGATCAGGAATCCCGTGAGATGCCCGATGGCGCGCCCCGCCTTGCCGCGCACGAGCTCGAGCGGATCGGGGTTCTTCTTCTGCGGCATCATGCTGCTGCCGGTCGCCGACGAATCCGCCAGCTCGAAGAAGCCGAACTCCTCGCCCGTCATCAGGATGAAGTCCTCGGCGACGCGCGACAGGTGCACCATCGACAGCGACACCGCGTGCAGGAACGTCGCCGCGAAATCGCGATCCGATGAGGAATCCATGCTGTTGGTGACAACGCGGCTGAAGCCCAGTTTGTCGGCGAGGAACTTCGTGTCGATCGCGTAGCCCGTGCCGGCGATCGCGCCGGATCCGAGCGGCAGCGCGTTCGCTTCCTCCCGCGCCGCTTCGAGACGCGCGTGATCGCGGCGCAGCGCGGCGGCGTGGCTCAACAGAAAATGTGAGACGAGCACTGGCATCGCGCGCCGCAGGTGCGTGTACGACGGCATCAGCGCATCGCCCGCTTTCTCCGCCTGGTCGGCAAACGCGGTGATGGCCGCGCGCAGCTTTTCCTGCAGCCGCGGGATGCGGCGTCGCAGATACAAACGGAGATCGACCGACACCTGCTCGTTGCGCGAGCGGCCCGTGTGCAAGCGACGGCCGGCGTCGCCAACGCGCGACACGAGCTGGCGCTCGACGAACGAGTGCACATCCTCGTCGTCGCCGTTCACCCACGAGGGATCCCGTCGGCCCTGCTCGAGGATCGCGGTGAGGCCGTCGGTGATCGCCTGGCTGTCCCTGGCGTCGAGCACGCCGGCGCGCGTCAGCGCCTCGGCCCACGCCAGGCTGCCCGTGACGTCGTCTTCGAAGAGACGGCGATCGAACGGGAACGACACGCCGAAATCAAACGCGGCCGGATCCGGCGCGGAGTCAAAACGTCCCGACCACAACGGCTTAGACATGTTGAGTCTTTCTTCCGACGACCTGCGCGCCGCCCTTCAGCAGCCGCACCCGAATCGTACCGGTCATCTGCTCCGACGTCGCGTTGACGTAGGCATCGAGGCCGGTGCGCAACGGATCGAACCACTCGCCGCGATCGATCGCTTCGACGTAGGCGGCCGAGACCGCGGTATCGAAACGCTGCTGCGATTCCGACGAGACATAGCGCCACAGCTCGGCGTGCGCGAGATGCAGTACGACGGCGGCCGGCGATTCGTAAAACGCGCGCGAGCGGGTGCCGTCCGGTTTCACCTTGATGCGATCGAGACGGCCGACGCCGTGTTCGCCGGCGATGGTCTTCAGGCTCTCGATCAATTCTCCGAGGCGCATCGTCACGCCGTTGATGCCGACGGCGGCGCCGCGCTCGAACTCGATCTCGACGTGCGCGGGCTTCACCGGCGCCTCGTCGAGGCGCCGCGTGATCTTGAACAGCGACTCGTCGGCCTCCCGCGATCCATCGTCGCCGCGGCGGCCGATGGTCCGGCCCCAGAGGTTGTCGTCGATGCGATTGGCCGGCGTCGCCTCGCCGGCCTTCACGATGAAGCCCGTCTCCTCCGCGCAGGCGATTTCCTTCAGCGTCGGATTGAGCGTCGAAATCGGTTGCGCGAGCCGGCGCCGATCCCGTCCGATCGCGCCGTGGGCCACCTGCGCCGTGTCTTCGATCGCGGCGATCGAGACGAGCGTCTTCGCGATCAGCGGGCGCGTCAGCGCCGTCGCCATCGGATACCGCGTGTCGGACAGGGCGCCCGCCTTGAGCGACGGCAACACGATGTCGCGGGCAAATTCCTCGCGCGCGTCGATCACGTGGGCGCGCGCGGCGCCGGCCGACAGCGCCTGCGTTCGGATCTCGTTCGTGTCGCCCGACTGACCGAGGTCGAGCGTGACCGTGACGACTTCAGCGCGATGCCGATCCGCGAGCCATGGAATGGCGGCGTTCGAACGGGCGCCGCCCGAATACGCGAGCACGACGATAGGTTTCAACTGGCGAGGTCCCTCAGCTGCTTGACGACAGCCTGCGCGCTCTTGGCGTCGCGGGCGATGATCAGGATCGTGTCGTCGCCGGCGAGCGTGCCGGCGACCTCGGGCAGTCGCGATCGATCGATGGCCAGGCCCAGCAGCTGCGCCTGTCCCGCACCGGTCTTGAGCACGACGAGCTGCTGGACCGGCTCGATGTTGACGAGATACTCCGACAGCGCGCGCCCGAGCGTGTCGAGCGCGCTGGCGTGCGAGGTCGAATCGGCGCCGGCCGGCTGATACGCGCCGTCCGACGATCGCTTGAGGAGACCGAGCTCCTTGATGTCTCTCGAGAGCGTGGCCTGCGTCACGTCGAAGCCGCGCGTCGACAGGCGCTGCCGTAGCTGCTCCTGGCTCCGCACCGCTTCGTGCTCCACGACATCGAGTAGGGCTGACTGCCTTTGGGCTTTCATACTTATACGTCCGAGTGAATCAGTATACATCAATATGCATAGGAAGCATGAGATTTTCTGTTGACAGGCGGAAAGTTATGCATGTATAACTATTCTTCTGGGCGCATAGTTTTCCGAATCGCCCGACGAGACATAGAGAATGAACAAGCAGGTCGTAACCGAAACGGAAGGGGACCAGCGGGCCCAAAAGAAGCTGATCCGCGTGGCCGTGGCCGGCGCCACCGGCTTCGCCGGCCAGGAGCTGATCCGCCTGCTCTCGCGCCATCCTCACGTCACGATTACCGCCGCGACCG
>Ga0193741_1000101_pt1 | contig 21326 bp, 21 predicted proteins | sample L2s2metaG_FD_143059 | JGI IMG/M metagenome (GOLD analysis project Ga0193741, IMG submission 143059) | Soil microbial communities from a riparian zone of the East river system, Colorado, United States - L2s2 | ecosystem: Environmental > Terrestrial > Soil > Riparian zone | place: USA: East River...
CTGTTGCTGGGAGCCGTTGATGACGAACGGGAGGTTCGAGTCGGCGATGAAGCCGCCGCTGGCGAACTGCGGCCCGGCCGTGCAGTAGTCCATGAGCGAGAGGTTGGCGCCGCCGATGTTGAGACGGCGCATCGACACGGCTTGCGAGACCGCCCAGAAGTTCGCCGAGGCGCGACAGCCGTCCTGGTTGAGGCTGTTGATGTTCAGGGTCAGGTTGGACAGCGTGCGCCAGAAATTGACCAGGGCAACGCAGTTGCTCGTGCCTCCGTTCTCGAGGCAGCGGTTGTAGACCTCGATCTTGCCGTTGATCGTCACGTCCGTCGGGGAGGCACCGAGACCGGCGATCTCGGTGTAGTAGCCGACCTTCATCTGCAGCGGCTCGGTGGCTGTTCCATACACGCCCGGCCTGAACAGGAACGCATAGCGGTTCGTGCTCATCTCGGCGTCGACCTGCTGGGCATGGATCGCATCGACGGTTGCCTGAATCTCGCTGACCGGCATGCTCGGGTCGAAGATGATCACGTTCGGGCCGAAGCCGGGCAGGCTTCCAGATGACCCGCCGGCCAGAGAAGCGGCGCTCGCAGATCCGGCGCCGGCCGCACCCAGCGCGAGCGCGAGTGCGAGTGCGAGCAGGAGCCGGCCATTTGCCGGAAGTGTTGTCGATCGACGATGCATGCGATCCTCCTCGTTCCTCTGCGGGAGCGCCGACTGCAGCCATAGCCGACCCCGACGAAACGCCGGCGCCGTAGTTACGCGGAACGTGACCGTTCCCAATCTCGTCAGGCTCCCCCGACGGCCTCGATCTGGCGCTGAGCCTACTCGACCGAGCGTCATCTCGGCGACGCCGGGCGGGCCCCTGACGAGTCGGAGTGCCTTCGCGTGTCGGTCATCCGCTTCGCAACGGCATCGGTCTAGCGCACGGAGCCGCGGCCGTTGCTGCCGGATGGCAGCGCCCGCTCTTGTGAAGCCCGGCCGACCGGCGTATCTTGAGTTGAAGCGCACAAGCCTGCATGCGGCCGGGCTCCCAGCGCACGCCGCCATGACCGACACCGCCCTCCAGACCGAAGCCGGGGCTAGCGAACAGGCCGTCGTCCCGTCGACCGCCGGCGAGTTCGCCTCCGGCCAGTCCGGCGCCGTCTCGTTCGCCGAGGTCGTCCGCGTCCACTACGAGTGGGAACGCGCGATGCGGCGCGGGACGCCCGACGACGAGCTCGAGCAGCTCTTCCGCGACAAGCTGCGGGAGTTCCAGCAGAAGGAGGGGGCGCTTCTCCACGCGTACTGGTCGCGGCGCCGGCCCTCGGCGGTCGCGCTGACGGTCCGGCCGCGCCGCCGCCACAAGCCCGGGACGCTCAGGCGCTGGTGGCCTCTGCGCGGCAGGTCCCAGCGGATCGACGACCCCCTTACCGACCCGGACGCGATTATCCGGCTCCACCGCGTGACCGACTGGATCGCGCGCGATTCGCCGATCGCGGACCTCCTGCACCACTGCGACACGCTCGGGATCCGCGTCGGCGAGATCCTGCGCGGGACGAGCGAGCGCATCGCGATGCAGTGGATCTATGCCGTCCAGAGCCACCTGCTCGGCTTCATCGAGCGGACGGAGGGCAAGGCGACGAAGGCTCAGATCGACGAGATCGTGACCTCCCAGAAGCGCGAGCTGATCGCCATCGAGCAGTACTACGACCGGGCGGGGGACAAGACCGCGAGGGTCGTCTACTTCGCCGGGATGATGCTCGGCGCCTTCTACTCCACCATCCTCGCCGGCATCGGCGCGCTCGCGCTCTGGCTGGGCGGCTGGATGGAGCAGCCGCACGTCGAAGGGATCGAGACGTTCTTCGTCTCCTATGCCGCCGGCGGCATCGGCGCCATCGTCAGCGTCATGTTCCGCATGGCCAACGAGGACAAGTTCGCCATCGACTACGAGGTCGGCCGCCCGACCGTGCGGAAGCTGGGCGCCTTCCGGCCGTTCATCGGGGCGATCTTCGGCGTCGCCATGTACTTCCTGATCTCGAGCGGCCTCCCGCAGGTGGAGCTCCCGGACGACGACACGGCGTTCTTCTACTACGGCACCGTCGCGTTCCTCGCCGGGTTCGCCGAACGGAGGACGAAGGTGATTCTCGGGAGCGCCGAGGGGACTCTCGCGAAGAGCCTCGGGTTCGCGGGCTCGGACCTCGACCGCGCTCCAGGGCCACCCCTCGAGATCGAGGGCGACACCCTTGGGCCTTCGGGTGCTCCGTCCCGGACGGTCACCAAGGAAAAGGTGACGGTCTCGGAGCGCACGGACGGACGGACCGACTAAGCCGGCTGACGCGTGGAGGCAGCGAGACGGCTCGCCGCCTCCGCGTCGCCGCGGGCCACTCGGAGGCGCCAGCTGAGCTTCGCCGTCGGGAACGCCCTGAACCGATCGGCCAGCTCCTCCGCGGGCATTCTCGCGTCGGCGTCGACGGTGAGCTCGAGCGTGTCCACGGGATCCTTGACCGACAGCATTCTGATCTCCTCGTCTTGGGGGCTGTCGTGCTGGAGGACGGCACGGCGGGCCGAACCTTGCGCGACGGAACGCCGAAATCCCCCCTTTGTCGGGCCCTCTCGGCGCGGGCGGGTTAGGTTGGGGCATGGCCGCCGCGGGAATCGACGTGCGCGCGTGCGCGGGCGAGGAAGAGCAGAGGATCGGCCTCGAGATCCACAACGCCGTCTGGCCCCACCGCGCCGTGACCATGGACGAGGTCAGGTCGTTCCAGGCTGGGGTGAACGACTACGACGAGTTCCTGGCCGCCGTCGACGGCGAGGACAAGGGCTCGGCGGCGATTGCGATCCTCCCGCAGCGCCCGCACGCGGGGTTCCTCCTGCTCACCGTCGTGGAGGACGGCCGCCGACAGGGCGCCGGGAGCGCGTTGTACGCGACCGTGTCGGACTGGCTGCGCGAGCGCGACCTCGACGTGATCCACGCCTCCGTCTCGGAGGCGGACGACGAGAGCCTTGCCTTCGCCCACCATCGAGGGTTTCGCGAGATCGAGCGGTATCCCCGCCTGCTGCTCGACCTCGCCGCGATCGAAGAACCGGCCGTCGAGCTGCCGCCCGGGATCGAGATCGTCACCTGGGCCGAGCGACCCGAGGTGGCGCGGGGGATGTACGAGGTCGCAGTCGAGGCCTATGCGGACGTCCCGGGCGGGGACGCCGAGGAGATGGAGGCCTTCGAGGACTGGCTCGCCCACGACATGCAGGGCTCGGGCGACAGGCCCGAGGCGACCTTCGTCGCCCTGGCCGGCGGCGAGGTCGTCGGCTACGCGAAGTACTTCCTCACCGAAGCAAGGCCGACGATGGCCTTCCACGACATGACCGGCGTCCGCCGGGACTGGCGCGGGCGTGGAGTCGCCCGCGCGCTCAAGCAGGCGCAGATCGCGTGGGCGAAACGACAGGGGTACGAGTACCTCGAGACGGCCAACGAGGAGCGCAACGAGCCGATCCGCAGGCTCAACGCCTCCCTCGGCTATCGCCTCGCGCCCGGGCGCATCCTCCTCGAGGGCGCGCCGGCCCCGCGCTGACTACCGGGCTGCTGCCGCCCGCCAGCCGGCCCGGCGGTGGAAACGCTCGACCTCGAAGAGCACGATGACGCCCGCGACGCCGCCGATCGCCGCGCCGGTCGCCTGGGCCTCGGGCACCTCGAGCGCGAGCAGGCCGCCCCAGGCGACGAGATAGCTCCACCCGGCGAGCCGCCGCTGAGTATGGCGGGCGGCCCGGAGGGTCTAGGCCCTGCCCTCCGGAGGGCCTTCGTAGGGCCTCCGCCAGAGCCGGTACGCGAGGGCGCCCGCGATACCGGCGAGCAGCACCGCGCCGGCGAACGGGATCACGCTCCAAGCGCCCGCGCCCGCTGTGAGCAGGATGACGCCGGCGAGGGCCAGGAAGACTGCGACGAGCCCGACGCCGAGGGCGCCCCCGTAGAGGAAAGGCCGATCCGCAGCCCGGGGCGCGTCGGCCGGGACGGTGATCGGCATCACGTCCTCGGGCAGGCGCGTGACCCGTACCGCGTCGGCGCGGGCACTCTGCTCGCCGACCTCCGGCTCGACGGCCTTCCCGGGGTCGAGCTCGGGAGCGCGGTCGAGCTCGGACGCAGGCTGCGCCAGCTTCACAGCCAGCGCCGAGTGGTCCACGGATTCGACGGCCGCCCACGGAACGGCGCGCCGATCGTGCGTCACGGGAGGTTCTCCGCGGTCGACGACGACGTAGAGGTCGTCCTCCGCCTGCAGCACGACCGTCACCTTGCCGACGGGCTCGCCGTCGGCGGAGTACACGACGTATTCCTCCAGGCCTCCGGTCTCGCCGCCGGCTGCCGGCAGCTCGTACGTCCACGGTGCCCGGCTCACGAGAAACGCGTACCCAACCGGTCCGCGCGCGAACCGTCGTAGGTTCCTGACCACTTGTGTAAGGTGCGCCTGACATCCGATCCGAAGGGAGTAGCGCGCAGTGATTCGTGCCAGAGCACTAGCGCCGCTCGTCGCCACGGGGGTCGCCGCACTTGCACTCGCAGCGTGCGGCGGCGACGACGAGCCGGTAGCCGACGACACGGGGGCAGCGACAACGACCGAGGCGACAGCCGCGCCGCAGCTCGACGGGGTCAAGGACTACCTCCTCGACCACACCGAGCAGCTGACGGGCTTCACCGCCGACTTCGAGTCGGCCGCCGAGGAGTATCACTCGCTCGCCGAGGAGGCCGGTTTCGACTACGAAGCGCTTTGGGCGGAGCACGGCGAGGACCTCGCTCCCATGCTCGAGGAGATGAAGGCCAACTGGATCGAGGGCAACCCGTACTACGAGCAGATGGAAGGCGTCGTCGCCGGAACTCCGTCGCTCGCCGAGTACGACGTCATCCTCGACGCCGGGTCGAGCGCGGCCGAGGATCCGGAAAGCGCGGTGCCCTTCGACCTCGAGCTCTCCGACGGCACGACGCTGGAGCAGCCGGGCAACCTCTTCAACCTCACCGAGGGCGCCCTCTGGGGGACGCTCCCGGAGGACATGCCGCAGAGCTCGCCCGCCGACCTGGACGGGAACGGGACGGAGGACTTCGGCGAGGTGCTGCCGCACGCGCCGTTCCTGCTCGCGGCCGCCGAGGCGTTCGATCGCTACTCGGGCGAGCTCGCCGACTCGGCGGAGGCGTGGGAGCCGAGCGAGTCCGATGCCTTCACGGCTCTCGTCGTGATGGTGCCGACGATGAGCGAGTACTTCGGCCAGTGGAAGGAGTCGCGCTTCGTGCTCGGCGACGCCTCGGAGTCGCAGTCCTTCAACGTCGTCTCGCGGCTCTCGGACATCAACGACATCCTCGCCGGCCTCGAGGTCATCTTCGAAGGCGTCGAGGGCCGGCTCGCGGAGGTCGATCCGGAGCAGGCCGAGCAGACCGGGCGCGAGCTCACCGACCTGCGCGCCTTCGTCGAGGATCTCTACTCGCGCGAGCAGGGAGGCGAGCGCTTCGACCCCGAGCAGGCAGAAGTGCTCGGGACGGAGGCACAGGACCGCGCGACGGCGATCGCCGGCCAGGTCTCGCAGGCTGCCGCCGAGCTCGGGGTGATGATCGAGCAGTAGCCCGAATGGCGCTTCGGCCGCTCATCGTCGCGGCATCGGCCGCCGTCTGCCTGGCTCTCGCGGGGACTGCTTCGGCAGCTCCTCAGGAGCCCTGGCAGGCGGCGGCCGACGTTCGCACCACGCTGGCCGAGGCGCAGCGCGCGCTGGTCCTCGGCGAGCCGGACAAGGCCAGGAACCTGGTCGCGAATGCGGCCGCGTTCGAGCTCGGGCCCCTCGAGCCCGCCGCCCGCCCAGGCCTCGACGCTGCGGGCGCTGCCGTGGCGGCGGAGGATGCCGTCGCGATGGAGGTCGCGCGCGCCGCGACGTGGACGGCGATCCTCGCCGAGGCGCTCGAGCGTGCGACGGCTGCCGCGGCTGCCGGCGACGTGGACGAGGCGCGAGCCTGGCTCCTCGTGCGCGAGTTCCGCAAGCCGACGCGCTTCACGCGTCCCGGCGCCGACGCCACGCTTGCCCTCCAGGCGCTCGAGGCCGGGCGGATGGGCGCCCGGTCGGCAGCGGCGGCAGTCCGGGCCGACCTCCTGGACACCTACCAGGCGCGGCTCCGCTCGGCTCTCGACACGGTCGTAGCCTCGGGCGGCCAGGGCTTCGACATCAGCCGCGCGGGTGCGGCGGCCCTCGCGCGCGGGTACTTCGCCCTGCTCGCCGCCGCCTACGAGGAGCAGCGCAGCGCGTCCGACGCAGCCGCGGCCTCGGCGTCCCTCGAGAGCCTCGTCTCGGCGGCCGAGGACGGCGACGACGCAGCGGTCGAATCCGCGCTCGGCGAGATCGAGGCCGCGCTCGAGGGCTTCCGCGCCGCTCCGCTCAGCGAGGAGGAGGAGTTGCGGCGTGCCGGCCAGCTGGAGCGCTTCCTCGCGCTCGTGCCGATCGAGTATGAGCGCGGCGTCGACGACGGCAGGGTCACGCTCGACTTCGAGATCCAGGAAGCGGTCACGTTCCGCGACGGCGCCGCGCAGGCCTTCGGCGACCTCGAGCATCTCCTCGCGCTCGAGAACCAGGAGGACACGCGCCGGCTCGGCGAGATCCTCGACGGCCTGGCCGGCGATCTCGGCTCGGCGGCCCGTCACGAGGAAGTCGCCGACCCCGAGGACATCCAGGGCGCGACGGACGAAGCGCTCGAGCTCATCGACTCGCTCTACCCCGAGGAGTGGAAGGAGGCCGGCGCAACGGCGGACTTCGACGTCATCGCCGCCACCCTCGACCGCCTCGAGAGCGCGATGGCCGCCGGGCAGTTCTCCCAGGCGGAGCAGGCCCGGCTCGAGGCCTACGCGTTCTTCGAATTCGGGCCGGAGCAGCGGCTCCGCGGCCTCGCGAACGACCTGTTCGTCGAGGTCGAAGGGTTGTTCTGGTATGGGGCGGACGGGCTCCCCGGCCTCGCCCAGCTCGTCAAGCGGAAGGCCGAGCCCGCTGAGGTGGCGGAAACGCGCGAGGCGCTCGACCTGGCGCTCGCCGACGCGGAGGCGGCGGTCGGGGCCGGGCCGACCTCGAACACCGCTGTCATCTCGAACACCGCGATCATCGTCTTCCGCGAGGGTCTCGAGGCCGTGCTGATCCTCGCCGCGCTCATGGCGGGCATGGTGGGCGCGCAGGCCAAGCTGCGAAAGCCGCTCCTGCTGGGCGCCGCGGCGGCGTTCGTGGCCAGCGTCGCCACCTGGGGCATCGCCCAGACGGTGCTCGGGAGCCTGGGCCGCTACGGCGAGAAGCTGGAGGCGATCGTTTCGCTCGTCGCCATCGGGGTGCTGCTCCTCATCCTCAACTGGTTCTACCACCGCGTGTACTGGGGCGAGCACCTCGCCGGGCTGCACAGCAAGAAGAAGAAGATCATCGGGATCGGCGTCGGCGCCGCCGTCGCCCAGCTCATCGGGCTGACCATGCTCGGGTTCACCAGCGTGTACCGCGAGGGGTTCGAGACCGTGCTCTTCCTCCAGGCGATCGTGCTCGAGGCGGGGGCCGGAATCGTGCTGATCGGCGTCGCCATCGGGCTGGCGGCCACGCTCGCGGTCGGCTACCTGACCATCCGCCTCCAGCGCAAGCTCCCGCACAAGAAGATGCTCGTTGCCACCGGCCTGCTGATCCTCTGGGTGCTCGTCGTCATGGTGGGGACGACCGTGCAGACCCTGCAGGTCGTGGGCTGGATCCCGGTCACGCCGGTCGAGGGGCTGCGCCTCCCGTACTGGGCCGGGCTCTGGCTTGGGATCTTCCCGACGTGGGAGGGCCTCCTGGCGCAGGGAGCCGCCATCGTCTTCGTGCTCGGGAGCTACTTCGCCGCCGAGCAGCTGCGCGCACGCCGTCGGCGCGCGATCCTCGACAAGCCGCTCGCCGAGACCTCCTCGTAAGCGCGGCATCCGCGAGTCACAATCCGGTCATGGGCCGGCGTGACCAAACGGGCGCGCTGCGACGTATGAGGGTCGTGAATGCGCTCGCGCCCCCGCTGCCGAGGCGCGCTCCGCTTCGGCGGGGCTTTGCCGAGGTCGTGGAGGAGCACCTGGACGACGTCCACCGCTACCTGCTCATGCTCACCGCCGACCACACACTCGCCGAGGATCTGAGCGCCGAGACGTTCGAGAAGGCGTTCCGGTCCTGGCGCCGCTACGACCCGCGACGGGCCTCGGAGCGAACGTGGCTCTGCCGCATCGCGCGGAACGTCGCTCTCGACCACTTCCGGAGCGAGTCGCGGCGACGTCGGCGCGAGGAGCGGTACGCGCTGGAGACCGGCCGCGAGGGCGACATGCCCGATCTCGGCTTCGGACCGGAGCTTGAGGCCGCGCTGCGCACGCTGAGCGCCGGGGAGCGGGAGGTCCTGGCGCTTCGGGTCGTGCTCGACCTCGACGCCGACGCCGCTGCCCGCGTGCTCGGCATCGGCAGGTCGGCGTGCTCCATGAGGCTCACGCGAGCGCTCGAAAAGCTCGAAGAGAGGATGGCTGCAGATGCCCGCGCCTGACCTGATCGCTCCAGACCGGATCGAGGAGCTCCTCGGCGGCGCCCTCCCGGAGGGAGAGCGGGAGGCGCGCCTCCAGGGACTCGTCAGGGAGCTGCGCGCCGAAGCGCCGCCCGTTCCACCGACGCTGCTGGAGCGCGTGCGGGAGATCGGCCAGCAGCCGCCCAGGCGGAAGCTCGCTCTTCCGCGGCTCCGCCCTGCGTATGTGGTCGCGGCCTTCCTCGTGTCCCTCGTTGCCTTCGCCGGACTCCTCTCCATGTTTCGCGGAGGCACAACCGGCGACGACAGCCCTGCTAACGGCGCCACTGCTGCGCCGGTCACACTGCCGGAGGTCATGGCGATTCCGCCGAGGTCGGCTCCCGCCTTCGAGCGGTCCGGCGAGTATGCCCCTGCGTGGGTTCACAAGGACTCTGGCGTTGCGCTCTCGGGCGACGTGACCGAGGAAGAGGCGGCCGCTCGAGCGGCGACGGGCGCTTCTCAGGTTCCCGAGCTTTCTTCTGGCCGGGCAACCGACGTGAAGCTCTGGATGGAAGTCCGCCTCGCCGACGCCGAGGAGCTCTCCGACGCGGCGAACGACTCCATGGCGATCACGCGCGAGCTGGGCGGGTGGGTGGCCGCCACGGAGATCGACACGCAGGGCAACGAGGGCCGCGCCGAGCTGGCGCTTCGCGTTCCCGTGACACGCGTCGAGGACGCCATCGTGCGCCTCGGCGAGCTCGGCACTGTCACCGGTCAGCAGGTCGAGACCGTCGACCTGCAGGCGGCGATCGACCGCCGCGAGATCCGCATCGAGAGGCTGGAGCGGGCGATCAGAGCGCTCGAGCTCAGGCTGGAGACCGAGGACCTGACGCCGGCACAGGAGATCGACCTACGGCTGACCCTCGAGTACCGTCGCAACCAGCTCAGCGATCTCCGCCGCGAAACTCGCAGCGACCGTCGCGAGGCCGCAACCTCCGAGCTGACGCTGGTGCTGCACACGAAGGAGGCGCCCGCCGCCACCAAGGACGACGAAGGTGGAGCCGCCGGCGCCGCCGACGACGCGCTCCGATTCCTCCGGGACGCCGGTGCGATCGCCCTCTTCCTCCTCATCGTCCTCAGCCCGGTGGTTCTTCTCGGCGTGCTCCTCTGGATCGCGCTGCGCTCGCGAACACGGCGGATCGAGACGCGGATCCTCGAGCGTCAGACGCCGTCCGCGCCGCCGGCTCCCTAGGCCCTCGCGGATGAACCACAGCACGTCTCACGGTGTGCCTTGACACCGTCCCGCTGACTGTCAGACAATCGGACAGTCCGTCGCAGGCAGGCCGCCGTGAAAGGGGAGGTTTCGATGGCTGACGACGTGCACGAGGAGGCGTTCGACGGGAGCATCTCGCGACGCGAGCTGCTCCGGGGGGCCGCAGCAGGCGCGGCCTTCGCCGCCGGAGGGAGCGCGCTCTTGGCAGGCGCCGGTCCCGCCGGGGCGGCAGGAGGTGGGAACTCGCAGACCCCGGACGTGTGCGACGGGACGCGCGACATCATCCTGCACAACGGAAGGTTCATCGACTACCGGGGCGTCGTGGCGTCCCAGCTGACAGTGAAGGACGGCCGCATCGTGGTCGTCGACCGGGGGAAGAACCTGGGGACCTGCACGCGGCGCATCAACCTCCGGGGCCGCACGGTCATCCCCGGGCTGATCGACTCGCACGCGCACTTCACGCGCACGAGCACGAACCCCGGCTACGAGACCCGTTGGATGGAGACGGTCTTCTCGATCGCCGAGCTCCAGCAGGCGGTGGCGGATCGGGCTGCGACCATCCCGGCGGGCGCGTTCGTCACGGCCGCGGGCGGCTGGAATCAGAACCAGCTCGCCGAGGCGCGGCTGCCGACGCTCGCCGAGCTCGACGCGGCGACCTCGACGCGGGCGGTGTACCTCAACGGGCGCACCAACACGCTCGGCGCGGCGTTCTTCGCCGGCTTCGGGATCACGACCGACCCGGTCACCGGGCAGGTCTCGAACGCCGGCGCGGCGACGACCGCGCTTCGCTCGATCCAGACGTTCGAGGACAAGGTGCGCGGCACTGCCGACGCGATCGCGTTTGCCGCCGCGACCGGGCTGACCTCGATCCACGACACCAGCAACCTCACGAACCAGCCCGAGGACTACAAGGTGATGAACACGCTCTACCAGCAGAGCGGGCGCAGCCTCGACGTGCGTATGCGCCACTACCGCTACTTCGGGCCGACGGCGACGACCGACCAGCTCCGGACGTACATGGACCCGATCTACCGCGAGGTCGGCGACGAGACGTACCGGATCAACGGCGTCGGGGAGCAGATCGGCAACGGCGACCTGTTCATGGAGAACCTCAGAGTCGTGGCGGAGGCCGGCTGGCGCGTGCAGCAGCACACGCTCTCGGCGACCGACCACGAGCACCACATCCCGGACATGATCATGGTCGGGGAGGAGTTCGACATCGCTCCGCTGCGGTGGTCGCTCGCGCATCTCCCGCTTGCGACCGAGGCGGACATTCAGGGTCTCAAGGGCGTTGGCGCCGGCGCGACCCTGCAGGACTGGCTGTACCTGAGCTCCAACGTAGGGCCGCCCTTCCGAATGATCTACGACAGCGGGATCCCGGTCGGCGCGGGGACGGACTCGACCAACGTGGCACCGCTCAACCCGTGGCTCGGGCTCTTCTACATGTCCACGGGCCGGAACCTCGCCGGCGTGGAGACGAATGCAGGCCAGAAGGTCACGAGGCTCCAGGCGCTCGAGATGTACACCGTCGGAAGCGCGTGGTTCTCGGAGGAGGAGAACGAGCTCGGCTCCTTCGAGGTCGGCAAGAAGTGCGACCTCGCGGTGCTCTCGGACGACTACCTCAAGGTCTCGGATGAGAAGCTGCGCAAGGTGACCTCGCTCCTCACCCTCCAGGGAGGAAGGGTCGTGCACGCAACCGGCCCGTTCGCGGACCTGGCTTGAGGCAGGCAGGCTGACCCGGCCCTGGGACGATCCCCGCGTCGCGCGCGGTCTTCGTGCGCAGCTCGCGCGGCGCGGGGAAAGGCTCGGGGCCGGGTCTGCACACCTCGGCTGGAAGGCGGGCTTCGGCTCGCCCGCGGCGCTCGAGCGGCTCGGCACCGAGGGCTCGCTGGTCGGCTACCTCCTCCAGGAGTCGGTCGTGCCCTCCGGTGGCTCGGTGTCGGTGGCCGACTGGACGAAGGCAGTGCTCGAGCCTGAGGTCGCCGTCCACCTCGGGCGCGACCTTCCCGGCGGGGCGGGCGAGGACGCGGCGCGCGAGGCCATTGGCGCGCTCGGCGCCGCCTTCGAGCTCGCCGACATCGACTTCCCGCCCGACGACCCCGAGGCGATCCTCACCGCGAATGTCTACCAGCGGGCAGTCGTGCTGGGCCCGTCGAGCGAGGCCGGCGCCGGCGGCGACCTGGCCGGCGTCGAGGGACGGGTCGTCCGCGACGGCGCTGAGGTCGCCCGCACGGACGACCCACAGGAGATGACGGGCGAGATCGTCGAGCTCCTCAGCTACATCGCCGACCTGCTCGACGCCTTCGGCGAGCGCCTGCGCGCGGGCGACGTCGTCATCGCCGGCACCGTCGTGCCCGCGCTCGAGGTGGCCGACGGCGGTGAGATCCACTTCGACCTCGGCCCGCTGGGCGTGGTCGACGTGACCATCGCGCCCTGATCCGCCCGATACGCCAGAATCTCCCCATGGCGGTCGAGCCGGACGTCCGCACCTGGGACGAGCTCTTCGCGGCGCGCACGCGCGCGGGCGGAGGCGACGGCCTGCTGCAGATCCTCGCGCTCGCCGGCGCGAAGGACGTGATCTCGTTTGCCGGTGGCTTCCCCGACCCGGCGACGTTCCCGGGCCCGGTGATCGCCGAGATCCTCGCCGAGCTCGCCGAGCAGGGCGATGCCTCGCCCTTCCAGTACGCGCCGACCGAAGGGCTCGCGGGCCCGCGCGACCTCGTTTCCGATCGGCTGGAGCGGCTCGAGGGGCTCCGGCCCGGGCTAGGCGAGCTGATGCTGACGAGCGGCGCGATCGAGGCGCTCGAGCTCGTCGGCAAGGCGTTCGTCGACGCGGGCGACCGCGTGCTCGTTGAGGCGCCGACCTACCTCGGCGCGATCATGGCTTTCCAGGGCTTCGAGGCCCAGGTCGACGGCGTGCCGCTGGACGAGGACGGCCTGGCCGTCGATGAGCTGGAGCGCATGCTCGCCACGGGCCGGGCCCCGAAGCTCCTGTACACGATCCCCGACTTCCAGAACCCGGCCGGCGTCAGCCTCAGCACGGAGCGTCGCGAGGCCCTCGTCGAGCTCGCGCGGCGCCATGGGCTGCTCGTGATCGAGGACGTCGCCTACCGCGAGCTGTCCTTCGGCGAGGAGCGGCCGCCGAGCCTCTGGAGCCTTGCGCCGGACGTCGTCGTCCAGGCGGGGACGTTCTCCAAGACGTTCTTCCCCGGCGTCCGCCTCGGCTGGGCGGCGGGCCCGGCCGACATCGTGGCGAAGCTCGTCTGGGCGAAGCAGAACACCGACCAGTGCGCGGGCGCGATGGGCCAGCGGCTCCTGGAGGAGTACGCGCGTCGCGGTTACCTCGACCGCCAGATCGAGCAGGCGCGCGGCCTCTACAAGGGCAGGCGCGACGCTCTTCTCGCCGCCCTCGACCGCCACGTCGGTGACCGCGCTACCTGGACGCGGCCGCAGGGCGGGTTCTTCGCCTGGCTCGAGCTCGCCGAGGGTGCCGACGCGGTCGCGGTCGCGGGTCAGGCGCTCGAGGCCGGCGTCGCCGTCGTCCCGGGGCCGCCGTTCTTCCCGGCCGGCGGGGGCGAGCGCCACGTGCGCCTCTCCTACAGCCGCGTCACCGAGGACGAGATCGAGGCCGGGATCGAGCGCCTCGCGTCGCTCCTCTAGCCGGCTGACGGATCCTCGATCACCTGGATCTCGTCGGCGCAGGCCTCGTCGACGTCGTCTGCGGGACACGTGGTCGTCCACACCGCGGCGATGGCGCGGTAGCCGCGGCGCTCGAGCTCGAGCGCCGTCCCTCCGCCGAGCTCGTCGCGTTTTGCGACCTCCCAGCCTGCCGCCTCGGCCGTGCGGACGAGCTCGTCGGCACGTTCGTCCTCCGAGCCGTCGAGGGTGAGGAAGATGCGCGCGCACGCAGGGTTGCCGTCGATCTGGACGCACGCGCCCTCGCTGATGTCGACCACCTCCGCGGATTCGGGGACGAGCGTCTGCGCCTGGCGGCTCAGGTCCTCCGCCCCGGCGCCTTCAGTGGCGCAGCCCGCAGCGAGCAGGAGGACGGACGCAAGGGTGACGAGGCGCATGCGCTTCAAATCGTGCCTGTCGGCCGCGGCTCAGGGAACGCCGACGGGCGAGCGGCGGCCGCGGGCGAACGTCCCGCGTGTCGCTCCGCTCGCGCGGGCGAAGCTCCAGGTCGCGCGCTCGTCGACCGCGAGCGTCACCGGGCCGTGCACGATCAGCGAGTCGCCGGCCTGCTCCTTGAGCAGGTCTGCGAAGAAGCCCTCCGCCAGCCACTCGCGGCCCGGGGCGACGGTCGTGCGCACGCGGATCCTCGTCAGGTTGTGTGAGAGCTCGTCGATCTGCTCGATCCACGGCCGGCGGACGAACGTCGTCGGGCCCTCGGGGAGGATGGAGGCGACGTCGGCGACGAGTCGCTCGCCCTCCTCGCGCTGGCTGACGAAGATCTCGATCGCGAGCTCCTTCACGCCGCGCGGGAGCACCTGGACGGCGGTGATCTGCGAGTTGTGGATGTGGATGACCTCGCCGGTGACCGAGCGCAGCCGCGTCCGGCGGAGCGAGACCTCCTCGACGACGCCCTGGAGCTCGATGCCCGCGTGGACGGTGACCGTGTCGCCGACCGAGAACCAACGCTCGGCGAACATCGTCAGGCCCGCGAGGATGTCGACCAGGATCCTCTGCGTGGCGAAGCCGGCCACGATGATCAGGAACGACGCACCAGCGATCGCCGTCAGCCGGTCGACGCCGCCCGTGAGCTGGGCGATCGAGAGCACGATCGCCGCTCCGAAGGCGAGGTAGATGACGCCCGCGCGGATGATGGAGACGAGCGTCTCGCGGCGCTTGAGGTTCGCCATCTTGCCCGTCGCCTCGACGTTGGTCGAGCTGTGGCGCCGGTCGTGCCAGTCGAGCACGCGAAGTGCGACCCATCCGCTGGAGCGCGCGACCAGCCAGGCCAGAGCGAACAGGCCGACGATGACGACGATCCGCCCGAGAGGCGGGTACAGCGGCGTCTTCGTGTTGAGGAGGTCGATCAGAGGCTCGAGCATGGCTGGGCGTTCCCTTCGCGTGGGAGTTCAATCACCGTAACCACAGCCTCACCCGATCGATTCCCCGCTCGTCGGGTCCTAACCCGAGCTTAATGTTGAGTTAGGGAGCGCTTGACGAAACGGCGGCGAGCACCGTCCCGCCAAGCGCTCCTAGGCCGAGCACGTTTCGGAGCCCGGACAACGGGCGAGCACGCGCACCGCCGGGATCACGCCCGTCGTTCGGCGCAGCTGGATGAGAACGGACGCGGCGTTGTTGTCGTAGGCGCTCTCCTCGAGCGACCTGTCGGGGTTCGCGCGGTGGACGAGGAGGTAGCGGCCGGGCGGGACGCTCGTCACGTCGAGGTACTGGCCCTCGAGCGCCGGTTCGTAGTCGTCGCCGTACCCCGGCGAGATCCCCTCGCTCACCGTCAGGAGACCCGGCCGCCGCCGGCCGCACTCCTCCGTCCAGACGGGCTGGGCTGGCTCGTTCTCGAGCTCCGTGCCGCGGTCCGTCTCGTACCGGTCCCCCAGGCAGAAGCCCGTCTTCGAGTCGGGGTCGACGAGCTCGCCGTCCGCGGCGTTTCGCAGCTCGTAGCGCTCGAAGTCGAGCAGGTGCCAGTGCGCGTGTGTCTCCGAGCGGACGTAGCGGATCTCACCCTCGACCGACCGCTCTCTCGTCGAGCCGTCGGAGCTGCGGACGACCTGCTGCACCTCCATGACCCGCACGGAGAGGCCGGGGCGCTCGCCTGCGATGAGGAGCGGCCCTCGCCCGACGTTGTCCACCGCCGAGGCGAAGGTGAGCCTGTACGTGTCGCCCTCCTGGACGATTGCGAGCTCAGAGGGGACGGCCTGGTCGAGGTCGGGAAGGAGCTCCTCCGGCCCGTCGTCGCGGAGCAGGACCAGGCCCGCGAAGCCGAGCGCGACCCCTGCGGCCGTGACGACGAGTGCGACGATCCAGCGCATCCGGGCTCAGGCCCGCGCGGGAAAGATCAGCTGCCCAGCCGCGTGCCGTCGTCCGGTCCGCTGGGCCCGGAGTCGGGGATTCCTGGGGTGGGAAGCGTCGGGCCGGGAACGCGGTCGTCGGGCGGTGAGGTCGGGACCGGCGGCGCCGGGGCCGGTATCTGGCGGGGCGGGGGCGCCGGAGCCTCCTCGGGCGGCGGGGGAGGGGCGGGCCTGACCACGGGGCCGCCGCTTCCGCCTCCCGTGGAGGGAGCCGGCTCGTTCGGGTTGGACGCCGTCCGCGTGGTGACGCCGCCGGGATTCGAGACGGCGACGGTCTCCGACCCGGCCGCCGGCGAGGCGGGCGCGCCGCGACCGCCTCCGAACGCGACCGTCTCGGGCTGCGGCCGAGAGGCGGGCTCGAGCGTCAGGTCGATCTCGGCGGCAATGCTCGAGCGTGCGAAGGCTGCCGCCGCGCTCTCCGCCGGCACCAGCAGGATGGCGGCGTCCGGGCTGAAGACCCTCAGCCAGAGATAGATCGTGGCCGCGGCCCCCGCCGCCAGGAGCGCGAGGTTCGCGCCGACCAGGAGGGTCGGCCCGGTGCTCGCCGCGGCCATTGCCGGAAAAGAGGGCCCGCCGGCCATGGCGACCACTGGGAGCGCAAGTGCCTGCGGCCGCGCGGCGATCGGGAGCGGGGGAGGGCTCTCCACGAGGGGGACGCCGGCCGCGCTCGCCTCGAGCGCGCAGTCCACGCGGTCGAAGCCCATGCCGAATCCAGGCACGACGACCTGGAAACCGCGCGGATCAAACTTACGGCCGCAAATCCGGCAGCGCATCGCGCGTCTTATATCAATCCCTACGCCGGCCGTCCTCCCCTGCTGAGACGACGCGGTTCTTCCCAGCCGCCTTCGCGCGGTAAAGGGCGCCGTCCGCCGCCGAGAGGAGCTCCTCCGCGGTCCGGGCCGCCGGGAACGCAGCGACACCGAAGCTCGCCGTCACCGGGGGCCGGTCGCCACTGATCTCGGGCAGCCGCAGTCGGAGCAGCGCGGTCTGCAGGCGGCGGGCAAGCTGCTCCGCGCCGTCCAGGCCGGTCTCGGGCAGGAGGACTGCGAACTCCTCGCCGCCGTAGCGCACCGGGAGGTCGAAGTCGCGCACGTTCTCGCGCAGCACGTCTGCGAAGCGGCGCAGGACCTCGTCGCCCGTCTGGTGGCCGTAAAGGTCGTTGATCTGCTTGAAGTCGTCGAGGTCGGCGAGGACGAGCGACACCGGGTCGCCGAAGCGCTCGGCGCGCCGCACCTCGACGGCGAGGGTTTCCGTGAACCGTCGGCGGTTGGAGAGCTGCGTCAGCTCGTCGGTGATCGCCTGGCGCTTCACGGTGCGGTGGAGCCGCTCGTTCTCGATCGCGATCGAGGCCTGCGCGGACAGCCAGTGCGCCAGCTGCTCGGCCTCCCCGTCGAACGAGCCGCCGCGGGGCGGGTAGAGCATGAGCTTGCCGATGCCCTCGTCGTCCGAGCCGAGCTTGAGGGCGAGCGGCTTGCCGCCCTCGTCCGGCCTGCCCGCGCGGACGACCTCGGAGCCGCCGCTGACGAGCGTCGCGCCCACCGCGCCCGTGGCCTCGATCGCGCTCTGGAGGATGACGGGGAGCAACGCCTCCGGATCGTGTGTGGCGGCGAGCGCGTCGCCGACGAGGGCGACGGCCTCTCTGACGTCGGCGCCGGAGCGGACGTCGCGCGTGCGCCGCCGTTCGACGGCTTCCGCCTCGCGCGCGGCCTCCCCCCGGCGGCGCAGCAATGCGCTGACGGTCCACGCCAGCACGAGTGCCAGGCACACCGTGGCCAGCGCGGCCACGAAGGCGCGCTTGCGCGTGTCGTCGACCGCCGCTGCGACCGGAGCCTCGGAGGACAGAGCAGCGAGGCGGACGTCGGTTCCCTCCAGCAGCGGTGTCGAGACGAAGCGGTACGTCTCTCCGCCCTGGCGCGTGCTGCCTTCGCTGCTTGGCGGGACCACAGTGTCTTCGGCCACCGGCGGGGAGGAAGCGATGACCTCGTCCCCCTCGGCGACGACCATCGAATCCATTTCGAGGACGCCGGCGGCTCTGGCGAGGCGCTGGACGAGGGACTCGTCCAGAGGAACGCCGACGACGACCCGGCCGACGGTCTCGCCGTCCTCGTTTACAACGTCCACGGCTCGGCTGGCAGGGAACGACTCGCTGCCGGCGAGGAGCTCGTCCCCGGCGATGAGGCCGACGTTCTCCTCCATGCGCGCGATGCGCTCGGCCGCTTCGACGTTCTCGGTCGCCAGAGCGCGCTGAACCTGCTCCGAAGCCGCGAGGCGCTGGGCCTGGAGCTCCGCCTCGGCCAGCGCGTCGGCGAACTCCTCTCGGCCGACACGCAGGCTCGCGGTCAGCCGCGTGTCGACCGTGTCGCGCTCCTGGCTCTCGGCGATCCTGCCCGCCACCCAGGTCGCGACCAGGACCACGACTGCTACGAGCAGCAGTGCCCAGAGAGCCAGCGCGAGCTTCCCGCGCGCCGCTCGCGGTGCAAATCTCGCCAACGTTGCCGTCGTGCCTCCCTCCTTACGGGCTAGGAATCTTAGAACGTGGCCGACCGCACGTTGGTGGCGATCAGCAGGAGGATGAATGCCGCCAGGATGAGACGGTAGACGACGAACAGCGTGTAGTTGTGCCGCCGCACGTAGCCGAGGAGGCCCCAGATCGCCAGGAGGCCACTTCCCGCCGCCGCGATCATCCCGACGAGGAACGGCCCTTGCCACCCCGGCGGGAGGTCACCGAGCAGCACGTCCGTGACGCCTTTCCAGAGCGACGCCCCGAAGACGATGGGGATCAGCAGCAGGAAGGAGAACCGTGCGGCGGAATCCCGGTCGAGCCCCAGGAAGCGCGCCATGGTAATCGTGATCCCCGAGCGCGAGACGCCCGGCATCAGCGCGAGGCTCTGGGCGAAGCCGACCGCGAGGGCGGTCCCTGGGCCAAGATCCGACATCTCCTTGGTGGCAGGTGTCTTGTCCGCCACCCAGAGGAGGACGCCGAAGACGGCCAGGAAGATGGCGATCTGCCACGGCTCGCCCAGGTGGTCGGCGATCAGGTTCTCGCCGAGCGCCCCGATCGCCGCAGCCGGGACTGTGGCGATGGCGACGAACCAGGCGACGCGTTCGTCCGGCGAGGCGATGCTCCGCCGCCGGACGCTGGCGAGCCAGGCGGCCACGAGGCGCTTGACGTCGTTCCAGAAGTAGGCGACGACGGCGACGAGCGTCCCGACGTGGAGGGCGACGTCGAAGGTCTGGTTGAACTCCTCGTGCGTCTCGAGGTACTCCCACTCGAAGAGCCACGGGACGAGGATCAGGTGGCCCGACGAGGAGATCGGCAGGAGCTCGGTGGCGCCCTGCACGACGCCGAGCACGAACGCCTGCCAGTCGGTGAGCGCTCCGGGTTCCTCGCCGACTCCCGCGATGGCCAGGAGGGCGGCGACGGCGAGAGCCCCGCCGGCGACGACCAGAATGCCGGCGCGACGCATGGACGGGTTATCGTACGGCTCCGGTGAGCCGAAATGACGTCATCCTCGGGGTCGCCGCGCTCGTCCTCGTCGTTTTCAGCCTCGTCGTCTCGCTGGTCATCCCGAGGCGCGACCCGGGCTTTCCGGGCCGGAACATCCGCGTCTTCACGGTCGTCGCGGTCCTGCTCGTCGTCGCCATGCTCGGGGCGGTCGAGGTCTTCGGCGAGGCGCACGAGAGCGAGGGTGGAGCGGAGCACACCGAGTCCGGCGCCACCGACACCGGAGAGCAGGGCGACACCGGGGGTGGTGGAGGCGGCGGCGGCGGCGACCTGGCGGCCGGGGAGGAGATCTTCATCGCCAACTGCGGCAGCTGCCACACGCTCGAGGCGGCGGGCACGAGCGGGAACATCGGCCCGAACCTGAACGACTCGAGCTTCGACCAGGGTGCGGTCGAGGAGCAAGTCACGCAGGGTGGCGGAGGCATGCCGGCCTTCGAGGGCCAGCTCTCCGAGGAGGAGATCCAGAACGTGGCCGCCTACGTCGTCGCCAACGAGGACGGTTAGCCTCTGGCGCGCCCCACGCGCGCGTAGAGGACATCGCCTCCCAAGATCGGTGGCCGTCCCCTCCAATCTGGGGAGTTCTCCCGATGTCGGCGCCGCCTCCCGGCTCGTACGGTGAAGCAACCGAAACGCGAGCCAAGGGAGGACGAAGATGCCCCGGTACCTCGTCGAGCGCAATTTCCCCGACGGGCTGGAGATTCCGATCAACGACAACGGGGCGGCCGCATGCCTCGACGTCGTCGGCAAGAACGCACTCGAGGGAGTGACCTGGGTGCACTCGTACGTCCGGCCCGACAAGAAGCTCTCGTTCTGCATCTACGACGGCCCCGACCCTGAGTCGATCAGGAAGGCCGCCGCGCGGAACGGGCTCCCGGTCGAGGGCATCACCGAGGTGCAGGTGCTGGATCCGTACTTCTACGCCTGAGCGGCTCGCCGGAAGAGCGAAGGAGGAACGCAGATGAGAAAGGTCCTGACGCTGCGCGCCGGCGCGCTGGCGGCCATGCTCGTCCTGGTCGTGGCCGGAGCGGCGGGCGCCCACAACGACAGGGGCATGCGGAACGCAGGCCAGGCGAAGCTCGCCGAGCAGCTGGCCGACGCCCGGCTCGCGACCGCCGGCTACGCCCTGAGCCTGGACGCTGCCAAGGCGGACGGCTACAGCCTCCAGATCACGCCCAACATGCCGAACATGGGGTTCCACTTCCTGAACCCCTCGGTGTCCGGCTTCGACGTGACGAAGCCGCCCATCCTCGTCTACGTGAAGCGCGGAGGCGACTGGCAGCTGGGGGCGCTGGAGTGGGTGTTCACCGAGCGGCCGCGGACGCCGCCGCTCAAGGGCGCCAAGTACGGCTCGTTCCCGGCGGCCTGTCACTACGCCGACGGGCAGTTCGTGCCCGAGACGGTGGAGTCGGCCTGCGCGCCGACCGCGCCCGGGAGCGGCGCGGCGTTCACGTTCTGGCACCCGCGCCTGATCACTCTGCACGTCTGGCTGTGGTACCCGAACCCGGACGGTCTCTACGCCAGCACCAACCCGTTCGTCGCGCCTTTCACCAGCGACTGAACGACGATCGGCGCGCGGAAGAGGGAGGGCGAGCGGTCTCGCCCTCCCCTATCTTTGAGCGTGAGGGCGCGGGCTATGCTGCCCGCATGGTCGAGACGCTCGCGGATATGCCCCCGGGGACGCTGGGGTTCAGGATCTCGGGGACGATCACCCGCGACGAGTACCACGAGCTGTTGGCGCCGGTGCACGAGCAGCTCGAGCGTGGAGAAAAAGTGCGCTACCTCGTGGTGACCGCCCCCGACTTCCACGGCCTCGACCTCGGGGCGCTCTGGGAGGACGTGAAGGCGGCGGGCTCGGTCGGGCTGAAGCACCACGCATCGTGGGAGCGCTTCGCCGTCGTGACGGACAAGGACTGGATGCGAAACGCCATCGCCGCGTTCGGGTGGGTGAGCCCGGGCGAGCTGCGTGTGTTCGAGCCGGACCAGCTCGAGCCCGCGAAGGCCTGGCTCGCCGAGGCGTCCTGATCCGGCCTCAGCGACGTAGAGAAA
>Ga0193741_1000102_pt1 | contig 21264 bp, 24 predicted proteins | sample L2s2metaG_FD_143059 | JGI IMG/M metagenome (GOLD analysis project Ga0193741, IMG submission 143059) | Soil microbial communities from a riparian zone of the East river system, Colorado, United States - L2s2 | ecosystem: Environmental > Terrestrial > Soil > Riparian zone | place: USA: East River...
AGCGCGACCATGCGGCCCGGGCGCGAGCTCGTCACGACGACGTCGTTGACCGCCGCGTGCTTCTCACCGTTCAGCCGCGCCTCGAGAGAGCAGAGCTCCACGACGCGGAAGTCGCCCGAGAGCGCCCGACCGAGCGCGTCATCGAGCTGGGCGCCGTCCACCGTCGTGAGGAACCCGACGCGGCCGAAGTTGATGCCGAAGACGGCAGTGCCCCTGCCGAGCGTCGCGCGGAGCGCGCGTAGCATCGTCCCGTCTCCGCCTAGCACGATCAGCAGGTCGAGCCCGTCCTCCTCGGCAGAGACGACCTCGACCCCGGCGGCCGCGGCGGCGTCGTTCACCTTGCGCTCGGCGTCGGCGACCACGTCCGGACGACCCCGCGTCGCCATCACTCCGATCCTGCGGACCGTCTCCGTCACGACGCCCGGGCCAGGTGGAGGAGGAACTCGACGTTGCCCTTCGGCCCGCGCACGGGCGACTCTGCTTCGCCCAGCACGCGCGCCCCCCACGCCTCCGCCTGCGCGGCGACCTCGTCCACGACACGGCGATGGACGTCCGGGTCGCGCACGACGCCGCCCTTGCCGACCTCCGCCGGGCCCGCCTCGAACTGCGGCTTCACGAGCACGACGGCCTGCCAGCCGGGCGCCGCGCAGGCCAGGGCGGGCGGAAACGCCTTGTCGAGGCCGATGAAGGACACGTCGCACGTGAGAATCGTCGGCCGGAAGTACGTCGCACTGGAGCCCGCGCACGTTCGTCCGCTCGAGAACCGTGACGCGCGGGTCGTCACGGAGCTTCGGGTGGAGCTGGCCGTAGCCGACGTCGAGCGCGGTCACGCGCGCGGCGCCCGCCTGGAGGAGGCAGTCGACGAAGCCCCCGGTCGAGGCGCCGACGTCGAGACAGTCCTCGCCGGTGACGTCGATCCCGAAGACCTCGAGCGCGTGCGCGAGCTTCTCGCCGCCGCGGGAGACGAAGCGCGCGCCCTCGGCGAGCTCGAGCTCGGTTCCCTCGTCGACCTGCTCGCCGGCCTTCGCATGCCCTCTCACGCGCCCGGCCAGGACGAGCGCCTGCGCCTGCGAGCGGCTCTCGGCGAGCCCACGCTCGACGAGCAGCACATCCAGGCGCTTCTTCGGGCTCACGGCCAGAGCGTACCCCGCGCGCCCCACGGCGAACTGTCACGAATGAGGGCGATCATCCGGGCCGCAGCGTGGTCACGATCGTCGTCCAGGGCGCCTTGGCGAGGCCGCGCCGCAGCTCGCGCTCGTCCGCGAAGCGCCCCGTGAGGAGGCGCCCGTCGCAGGCGAGCGTCACCTCGTCCTCGCGGAACGGCCACGGCGAGACAGTGACGCGCGCCGGGTCGCCGTCGATCGCCGCGAGCTCGTGGCCTACTGCGCGCTTCTCGCCCTGAACGCCGTGCAGGAGCGCGAGGGAGAGCCCATCCCAGGTGAAGACGAGCTCGCGGTTTCGCTCTACGGCCTCGGGCGTCGCGTGAGCGCCGTAGCGCGGGTCCCCGCGCAGGCTCTCCAGCACGCGGGCCTGGAACCCGCGTTCCCGCTCGAGGTAGTCGGCGAGCGCGCGCTGCACATCCTCGGCACCGCCCGGCGGAAAGCGCTCCACCAGCAGCGTCCCGTGCAGAGAGACGAGCAGCGCCGCGTAGCGCGACTGCGGCAGGAGCAGCGTCGCTGCGCCCGACCACAGCTCGAGGCGGCGCAGGCGCGGAAGCGCGGAGAACGTGTACGGCAGCCCGGTCTCGGGATCGAGCTCGGGGACGCGCTCCCACATCGTCCAGGCGATGTCGTGCTGGTCGGCCGCGAGGCAGACCTCCTCCCACGGCTCGAAGGGCTCCGCCCACGCGCGGGCGAGCTGCCCGGAGACCCAGGCGTGCGCGGGCTGGCCGATGACGACCGTGCCGTCGGGCGTCTCCCGATGGAGCACCGGCTCTACGCTCGCCGGTCGCGGATCGTGGCCACGAGCTCGGCCAGGACCGACGTGTCCGCCGGGAGCCCGTCCAGCCGCTCCTGCACGCGCCCGCGAGCCTCGTCGGCAAGCTCCCGCGCGCGGTCGAGCCCGTGCAGCGAGACGTAGGTGACCTTGCCGGTGGCCTCATCCTTGCCGGGCGTCTTCCCCAGCTCCTCGGCCGTGCCCGTGGCGTCGAGGATGTCGTCGACGATCTGGAAGAGCACGCCCAGCTCGTCGCCGAAGGCGCGCCACGCCGCGCGCTCCGCGTCCGGGAGCGCGGCGACCGCGGTCGCGCTCGTCACCGACGCGCGCAGGAGCCGGCCGGTCTTGAGCGCGTGGAGCTGCCGCAGGCCGTCGGCGCCCAGCTCGCCGTCGGTCGTGACGTCGAGGTACTGCCCGCCGATCATGCCGAGCGTGGCGTCGGCGAGCTCGCGCGCCACATCGGGCGACGGGTAGCGCAGCGCGAGGCGGAAGGCCTCCGCCAGGAGCGCGTCACCGGCCAGGATGGCAACGTCCTCGCCGAACTGCACGTGGGCGCTCGGCTGCCCGCGGCGCAGGTCGTCGTCGTCGAGCGCGGGCAGGTCATCGTGGACGAGGCTGAACGTGTGCACCAGCTCGAGCGCGCACGCGGCGGGGAGCAGCTCCTCGGGGTCCCGGCCGAGAGCCTCGCCCGTGGCGAGGCAGAGCACCGGGCGGATCCGCTTGCCGCCGCCCAGGAGCGAGTAGCGTAGCGCGGCCTCGAGCCTGCCGAGCTCGGCCGCGAAGGGCAGGCCTCCGAGGAAGTCCTCCGTCAGTTGCCGCAGGTCGTCAGGACTGTTCATCCGTCTCCCTGCGCGCGCGCTCGACTTCGGCCTGCACCTCCTTGGCGAGCTCGGCGAGCTCCTGCAGGACCTGGACGGCCTGCTCGGGGTCCTCGGTGCGCTCGAGCTGCGCACGGGCGGCCTCGACCTTCTCGAGGAGCTCCTGGAGGCGGACGACCGAATCGGGCTCGTTCACTGCCTCGCCTCCCGCACGACCCGCCCGAGGATGCCGTTCACGAGGCGGCCCGCGTCCTCGCTCGCATAGCGCTTGGCCAGCGAGACGGCCTCGTCGACCGCCACCTCCACCGGCACGTCGCCGCGGTCGAGCTCGAAGAGGCCCATGCGCACGACATTACGCTCGACCACGCCGAGCCTGTCGGCGCGCCACTCGTCGGAGGCCTCGCTGATGCGCTCGTCGAGCTCGGGCGCCTGCCCGGCCACGCCCTCGGCGAGCTCGAGCGCGAACTCGTCGACGTCGCCTTCGTGCAGGCTGGCCAGCGGCTGGCCCGTGAGATCCCACTGGTAGAGGAGCTCGAGCGCGGTGCGCCTGGCCGCACGCCGGCCGCTCACGCGGCTTCCCCGGCCATGGACCCGAACGACCCGCCGACGTCGCCCAGGAACGCGGTCGTGTAGTCGCCGCTCGCGAACTCGTCGCTCCCCAGGATGTCGATGGCCAGCTCCCGTGTCGTCGGCACTCCCTCGAGCTGGAATTCTGTCAGCGCCCGCACGGCGCGGCGGAGCGCGGCCGGCCTGTCCTCCGCCCACACGATCACCTTGGCCACGAGGGAGTCGTAGTACGGCGGGATCACGTAGCCGTCGACGACGTGCGTGTCCACGCGGACCCCCGGGCCGAGCGGCGGCCGGAACCGCGTCACGGTCCCGGGCGCGGGCCGGAAGTCGTGGACCGGATCCTCGGCGTTGATGCGGAGCTCGATCGAGTGGCCGCGCAGCTCGGCCCTGCCCTCGTGCGGAAGGCCCTCGCCGGCCGCGACCTTCAGCTGGCCCTGCGCGAGGTCGACGCCGGTGAGCAGCTCGGTGACGGGGTGCTCGACCTGGAGCCGGGTGTTCATCTCTATGAAGTAGAAGCGGCCCTCGGTGTCGAGCAGGAACTCGATCGTCCCGGCCCCGCGATAGTGGAGGGCTTCTGTCAGCCGGCGGGCTGCCTCCTCCATCCGGGCGCGAATCTCCTCGGTGACCGCCGGGGAGGGGCCTTCCTCGACGAGCTTCTGGTGGCGGCGCTGGATGGAGCAGTCGCGCTCGCCGAGCGTGAGCACGCGCCCTTCGCCGTCACCGAGCACCTGGATCTCGACGTGGCGCGCCCCCACGATGGCGCGCTCGACGTAGAGCGAACCGTCGGAGAAGGCCGCCTGCGCCTCCGCCGAGGCTGTTCGGTAGGCCGAGTCGAGCTCGTCAGGGTCGGGGACGAGCCTCATGCCGCGCCCTCCGCCCCCCGCCGCCGCCTTGAGGAGGAGCGGGAAGCCGATCTCGCCCGCGAGCGACCGCGCCTGCTCGAGGGTCGCGGCGCCGTCCGAGCCGGGTACGAGCGGCACCCCGGCCGCGGCGGCTGCCTCCTTGGCGCGGATCTTGTCGCCCATGACCTCGATCGACTCCGGGCGCGGGCCCACGAAGGCGAGGTCGTTGTCCTCGCACGCCGCGGCGAAGGCCGCGTTCTCCGCCAGGAAGCCCCAGCCCGGATGGACGGCGTCGCAGCCGGTGGTCGTAGCCGCGGCGACGAGCGACGGGACGTTGAGGTAGCTCTGCGCGGCCGCCGGCGGCCCGACGTGGACGGCCTGGTCGGCGAGCTCGACGTGCAGCGAGTCGCGGTCGGCGGTGGAGTACACGGCCACGGCCTCGACCCCCAGCTCGTGGCAGGCGCGCACGATCCTCACCGCGACCTCGCCGCGGTTGGCGATCAGGACGCGGCGGAACACGGCTCCACTACAACGCGTCGAGCGGACGGCCGTTCAAGGGCTCGAGCTCGAAGAGGAGGTCGCCGTACTGGACGGCGGTCTCGTTGTCGACGCAGATGCGCCGCACGACGGCCTCGGACTCAGCCTTGACCTCGTTCATGAGCTTCATCGCCTCGAGGATGCAGAGCGTCTGACCGGACTCGACGGTGTCTCCCTCCTCGACGAACGGGGCCGCGCCCGGCTCGGGCGCGCGGTAGAAAGTGCCGACCATCGGAGACTCGATCCTGATCACGTCGGAGGCAAGCGGCTCGGTCGCGCCCTCCGGCTCCTCGTGCACGGGCGCGGTGGGCACGGCGACGCTCGCGAGGGGCACGTCGGCGCGCTCGTCCGAGCGCCGCACGGTGACGCGCATCTCCCCCTCCTCGATCGTCACCTCGCCGATGCCCGACTCCTGGACGACGCGGATGATCTCGCGGAGCCGCTCGGCCTCGGTAGGCGTCAGCCCTACCGTGTCGGACTCGTCGCGGCGGCCCCGTCCGCGCACGGCGCGCAGCAGCGGCTCGGCGTCCTCGTCGTAGAGCGCGAGCAGGAGCAGCTCCTCCTCGCTCGAGGCGAGCCCTTCCGCGTCCTCGCGAAGCTCGTCGAGCGCCTTCGGGCCGTTGTCGAGGATCGGCACGCCGTCTCCGAGCAGCTCGACGGCGCGGCTGACCGTCGGGTCGACCTCGGCGGGTGGCGAGCCGTAGCGCCCCTCCACCAGGTCGCGCAGCTCGTCGACAACGAAGCGCCAGCGCTGGGCAGAGAGGATGTGCAAGAGCGCCTGGGAGCCGAGCACCTGCCCGATCGGCGACGCGAGCGGCGGCCAGCCGCACTCGCGCCGGATGGTCGTGAGCTCCTCGAGGACCTCGTCGAGCCGGTCGGCGGAGGCGTGCTCTCGCAGCCTGGCGTCGAGCTCCGCGACGAGACCGGCGGGAAGGCTGTATTCCGCTGCGCGCACGGCGACGCGCGGCGAGAGCGGCGGCACCGGCTCGTCGCCCAGCGCCTCGTCCACGAGCTCCGAGCCCCGCCAGAGCACGTCGAGGTCGACCCCGGCGTCGTGCCCCAGGCCGGCCAGCGCCTGCGCCAGCGCCTCCGCGGAGACGCGGTGGAGCGAGAGCGCCACCGGGTAGAGCGCGCACGCGATCCACTCCGCGCCGGCGCGCACCGACTCGATCGCGGCCGCGAGCGCCACGCCGCCTGCGCCCTGGCAGTGGAGCCCGACGGGGAGCCCGCTGGCCTCTTGCACGCGCTCGACGAGCTCGCGGGCCTTGGCCGGGTGGAGCGAGCTGGCCGGGTCGTGGATGAGCACGCGCGCCGCGCCGAGTCCGGCGAGCTGGTTTGCGCGCTCGAGCAACACCTCCGTCTCGCCCGTCGGCCCGGGGCTGTGCACGAGCCCGACCGAGAGCTCCTTGCCGGCATCGCGGATCGCGTCCGCAGCCTCGCGAAGGTTGGAGAGGTCGTTCAGTGGGTCGTGGATGCGGAAGACGTCGATGCCGCTGCCCGCCGCCGTCGCCACGAAGCGGCGCACGAGGTCCCCCGACACGGGGCGCCCGCCGACGAGGAACCGGCCGCGGAGCGCCATCCCGAGCGGCGTCGAGCAGCGCGCGCGGATCGAGCGAATGCGCTCCCAGGGGCTCTCCACCCCGCGCCGCACGGCGCTGTCGAAGCAGCCGCCGCCCGAAACCTCGAGGCAGGCGAAGCCCGCCTTGTCCAGCTCGCCGGCAAGCTCGTAGAGGCCCGCGGCGGACACCCGCTCGGCGAGCGGCTCCTGCGACAGGAGCCGGATCGTCGTGTCGACCAGCTGCGGCATTAGGCGCGCGAGATGTAGCGGCGCTCGCGCGTGTCGACCTTGATGCGGTCGCCGACGTTGACGAAGAGGGGTACCTGCACGACGGCCCCCGTCTCTAGCGTCGCCGGCTTGGTCACGTTCGAGACCGTGTCGCCGCGCACGCCAGGCTCCGTCTCGGACACGCCGAGCTCGACCGAGGTGGGCAGCTGGATCCCGCCCGGACGCCCGTCCACCGTCATGAGCTGGACGCTGGCCGACGGCTGCAGGAAGTCGAGCTCGCTGGCCACGTCGTTGCGTGGGAGCGAAAACTGCTCGTACGTCTCCTCGTCCATGAACACGACCTCGTCGCCGGAGTCGTAGAGGTACTGGACGTTCTTCGTCTCCGTACGGATCCGCGGCATCTTCTCGCCCGCCCGGAAGGTCTTGTCGACGACCGAGCCGGACTCGAGGCTCTTGAGCTTCGTGCGCACGAACGCGCCGCCCTTGCCGGGCTTCACGTGCTGGAACTCGACGATGCGCCAGACCTGCCCGTCGAGCTCGACGTGCATGCCGTTCTTGAACTGGTTGGTGGAGACGGTCTCGGCCACGGCAGGAGTCTAGTGGCTAGTCGATCGTGACCAGATCCTTCGTGAAGGTAGTCAGCACCTCCGGCCCGTCCTCGCCCACGATGACGAGATCCTCGATCCGGATGCCACCCAGGCCGGCGAAGTACACGCCCGGCTCGACCGTGACGACGTTGCCGGCGACGAGTGTGTCGGTCGAGGAAGGGCGCAGCACCGGAAGCTCGTGCACGTCCAGGCCGAGGCCGTGGCCGAGCCCGTGGAGCACGGGCGCGAGGCCCGATGCGTCGATCTCGTCGCGCGAGATGGCGTCGAGCTCGGCCCCCGTCGCGCCCGGGCGCACCGCGGCCAGCGCGTTCGCCTGCGCGGAACGGCAGAGGTCGTAGCCCTGCTGGAGCAGCTCCGGGAGCTCGCCGGTGGCGAACGTGCGCGTGCAGTCGGAGCAATAGCCGTCGACGAGCGCTCCGGCGTCGACGATCATCGTCTCCCCGGGCCCGATCTTGCGGTCGCCGGGGTGATGGTGCGGGAGCGCCGCGTTGGGGCCCGCGCCGACGATGACCGGGAACGCGAGGCCATCCGCGCCCTCGTCCCGCAGCGTCTTCTCGAACCACCAGGCCACGTCTGCCTCCGTGCGCCCGACGACGGATTCCCGGGCCAGGCGCTCGTACGCGGCGCTCGTCACGCGTGCGGCGGCGCGGATGGCGTCGAGCTCGACGTCCTCCTTGACGGCACGGAGCCCGAGGACGACGCCCTTGGCCGGGACGAGCGTCGAGCCGTTCGCCGAGAGCGCGCCGTGGGCAGCGACGGTGACGAAGTCGGACTCGAAGGCGATCGGCGAGGAGACCAGCTCCCCGAGGCGCAGGCCGAGGAAGCCGAAGATGTCGCGGTCGGCCTCGACGAGCTCGACGCCCTCGAGCGCCCGCGCGGCCTCCGCGTAGCGGCCGTCCGTGGCCACGAGGACGCGTTCGCCGTCGACCAGGACGGCGGCGTTCGAGCTGTCGAAGCCCGTGAGGTAGCGGACGTTGACGGAGTTCGTGGCGAGAAATGTGGCCGCCCCGAGCGAGTCCAGCTCCCCCCGCAGCCGTGCGATGCGGTCGTTCATCCCTGCTCCTTGAGATAGATGAGTGCTTCCTTGTAGCCGTCGGGGCCCTTGCCGACGATGCGGTGGGCGACGACGTCGGTGATGACCGAGTGCCGCCGCCAATCCTCACGCTCGTCGATGTTCGAGAGATGAACCTCGACCACCGGGGCACCGCAGATCTCGAGCGCGTCCCTGATCGCATAGCTGTAGTGGCTCCAGGCGCCCGGATTGACGATCAGCCCGTTCGCCCACCGCGTGGAGTCGTGACACCACTCGACAAACTGGCCCTCGTGATTGGTCTGGAAGCAGCGCGCGCTGAACTCGAGCTCTCGCGCCCACCCGTAGATGCGCGTCTCGAGCTCGCCGTAGCTGAGTCCGCCGTAGAGCTCCGGGTCGCGCTGCGCGAGCACGTCGAGATTGACGCCGTTGAGGACGGCCACCTGCATGGCGGCGAGTCTACTGCCGGACGAGCGCTGCCAGGGCTGCCCGGGCCTCGGCGTCCGGCACGGTCGTGACGACGGGCTTGCCCGGGGCCTCGAGGAGGACGAAGACGCCCTCTCCCTTCTTGTCCCGCTTCAGCGCCGCCCACGCGACGTCGAGGTCGGCCTCGACGGGCTGCGGGCGCAGGAGCTCCTCGACCGCGTCGGTGGGCTGCCCCGAGAGGCGCAGCGCCGCGAGCAGCCCGAGCGCGACCGCCTCGCCGTGGGAGACCCGGTAGCCGGAGCCCGCTTCGAGCGCGTGCGCGAACGTGTGCCCGAGGTTGAGCCACGCGCGCCGTCCCTCGGTCTCGTACGGGTCGGAGAGAACGACCCCGGCCTTGTACGCGGCGCAGGCGCGGATCATGTCGACCTCCTTGAGCTTCCAGACGTCGTGGCCGGCCAGGAGGCCCGTCTTCACCACCTCGGCCATCCCGGCGTGCCGCTCCTTCTCGGGGAGCGTGGTCAGGACGCTCGGGTTGATGCCGACCGACTCCGGAAAGTGGAACGCGCCGGCGAGGTTCTTCCCGTCCGGAGTGTTGATTCCCGTCTTGCCGCCGATGGCAGCGTCGACCTGGCCTGTGAGCGTCGTCGGGACGGCGATCCAGCTGATCCCGCGCAGATAGGTGGCGGCGACGAAGCCCACGACATCCGTCGTCGACCCGCCGCCGAGCGCAATGATCGTGCCGTCCCGGCCGAGCGGAAGCTCGCGCCAGAGTCGCTCGACGACGGCCAGTGACTTGGCCGCCTCACCTGCGGGGACGGTGAGCACCGGCCTGTCCGGAGCCGGCGGATGGACCTGAAGCACCCGCTCGTCCGCCACGACAACGGCAGGGCGGTTGGTGAAGATCCCACCCGGCACTGCGATCACCAGGGCCGCGAGCAGGACGTCCTCGACGCTCTGGGCGGTCGCCTCCGCGGCCTCCGCGTACACGGCCTGCCGCGACTCGTAGAGCTTGCGGAACTCGGCCTCACGCTGCGCCAGCGGACGGTCCGAGCCGCCCACGCGCTTCCAGGCGGTCTCCACGCCGACGTCCAGATAGACGGTGAAGGCACGAGCGCTCAGGCGCTCGCGGCTGAGCGGCGAGAGCACGGCGCCGCCGCCGAGCGCGATCACGGCATCGGGACCTGCCAGCGCCTCGGCGAGCGTCTCCTCCTCGATGCGTCGGAACTCAGGCTCTCCCCGGCTCTTGAAGAGCTCGGGGATCGGGCCGTGGCGCTTCTCGATCAGTCGGTCGAGGTCGACGAAGGGCCGAGCGGTCAGCGTGGCGACGCGGGCCCCGACCGTCGACTTCCCGGCGCCCATGAACCCCGAGATCGCGAGGTGGCGGCCTAGTGCGCCGACCAGGGGATCCGCTCCACGTACGCGCGCCAGGCCCCGACGAAGTCCACGAGGGCGTCCCCGCCGAACTTCTCCCTCGCGGCTCGGGCGAGCTCGAACGTGACGCACGCCTCCGCGACGACCGCCAGTGCCTCGACGGCGGCCACGTCCGAGCGCTCGACGAGAGCCTGAGCCGGCTCGCCGGTCTCCAGGTCGGCCGAGCGCAAGGGCTTCATCAGCGTCGGCAGCGGCTTCATCGCGGCGCGGACGACGATCTCCTCGCCGTTCGAGACACCGGCCTCGATCCCACCCGCACGGTTCGTCTCGCGCCGGTAGCCGCCCTCGTCGCGCAGGATCTCGTCGTGGGCCTCGGAGCCGCGCAGCCCGGCCAGGCCGAACCCCTCGCCGATCTCGACGCCCTTGACCGCCTGGGTGCCCATGAGCGTCCAGGCCAAGCGCGCGTCGAGACGCTCCTCCTTCGTCGCGTACGAGCCGAGGCCGGGCGGGACGCCCTGCGCCCGGACCTCGACGACGCCACCGACCGTGTCACGGTCGGCCCGCGCGCCGTCGATCTTCTCCTCCAGCTGCTCGGTTGCCACGCTGCTCCCGACCTCGACGCCGATCGTGCGTAGCAGCGCCTTCGCCGCGCCGCCCGCCGCCACGATGGCAGCCGTGTGACGCGCGCTCGCGCGCTCGAGCGCGTTGCGGACGTCGGAGAGGCCGTACTTCATGACGCCGGCGAGGTCGGCGTGACCCGGCCGCGGGAGCGTCACGGGCTCCTTGCCCTTCCCCGTCGGCTCGCCTTCGGGCGGCCACGGGCTCATCCCCCACATCCAGTTCTTGTGGTCGCGGTTGCGGACGACAAGCGCGAGCGGCGTGCCGAGCGTGACGCCGTGCCGGAGGCCGGCGAGCACCTCGACCTCGTCCGTCTCGATCTGCTGGCGCGGGCTGCGCCCGTAGCCCTGCTGCCGACGCCGGAGGTCGTCCTCGATCGCGGTGCGGTCGAGCTCGAGGCCGGCCGGTAGGCCGGTGACGATGGCGACGAGCCCTGGCCCGTGCGACTCGCCGGCCGTGGTGAGCGTCAGGGTCACGGCGAAAGACTACGGACTGCCCAGGCCGAAATCTCTCGCTGCGCCGAAACCCACCCAAGTAACACTTTGTTACTTGGTCTCGCGGACTGCCGCCTGCATGACGTCCACCGGCGCCGGCACGCCGGTCCAGCGCTCGAACGACGCGGCGCCCTGGGCTACGAGCACGTCGAGCCCGTCGACGACCCGCTCGCACTCTGCCTTCCGGGCCGCCGCGATCAGCGCCGTCTCGCTCCCGTCCGGCTTGTACGCCATGTCCACGACCTGGCGGACGCCGCCCAGGTCGACGAGGAGCTCATCGCGAACGGGGGTCGCGTTGAGGACGAGGTCGGCGCCGCCGGCCGGCGGCGGCCACGCGTCGTCGGCATCGATCGTGCGGTCGGGGCCCAGGCCGCGCAGCCTCGCGGCGAGAGCGTGCGCCTTCTCGGGCGAGCGCGCGGCGACCCGGAGGGAGGCACAGCCTGCATCGAGAAGCGCGGTCGCAACGGCCTGCGCCGCGCCGCCGGCGCCGAGGACCAGCACATCCGCGCCCTCGGCCTCGACCGCACCGGTGGCCGCCAGCCCGTCGGTGCTCGAGCCGAGGACGCGTCCCTCACGGATGACGAGTGTGTTCACGGAGCCGCCGCGCGAGGCGACCTCGTCGAGCTCGTCGCAGAAGGCGAGCACGCCGGTCTTGTGCGGGATGGTGACGTTCGCGCCCTGGAAGCCCAGCGCGACGAGACCGGCGACCGCGGCCTCGAGGCGCTCCGGCTCGACGGGCAGCGCGACATAGGCCCAGTCGAGCCCGGCCTCCTGGAAGGCCGCGTTCTGCATCGGCGGCGAGAGCGAGTCTCGGAGCGGGTGCCGGAGCAACCCGACGAGGCGCGTCTCGCCGCCTATCCGCACTGGAGGCCGCCCCGCGGGAAGTTGTTGAACTCCGCCTCGCTTGCGGTGAAGAAATGACTGCGGCAGTCGGGCTTGCGCACGAAGTAGCGGAAGTCGACCTCGGCCGGGTGCGCCGCCGCCTGGATCGAGGCGAGCCCCGGGTTGGCAATCGGTGTCGGCGGGAGCCCCGGGAGCTTGCGCGTGTTGTACGGGTTGTCGGAGTCGAGCTGGCTCTGGAGGATGGCCTGCGTCGGCGGGATGTCGAACCCGTAGCGGACGGTCGCATCGATCCCGAGCGGCATCCCGGCCTTGAGCCGGTTGTAGATGACGGCGGCGACGAGCGGGCGCTCCCGCGGCACCTGCACTTCCTTCTCGACCATCGAGGCGATGATGAGCACGTCGTAGGGCGTGAGGTTCTTCGAGCGTGCGTACTCCATGTCGATCTGGCCCGAGGCCCGCTCGAAAGCCTCGAGCTGGTCTGTCACGAGCTGGGCGGACGTGGTGTCCTCGTTGAAGTCGTAGGTCGCCGGGAAGAGGAACCCCTCGAGGTGGGGCGCCTTCGAGTTCTTGAAGCCCGCCGGCAGCTGCGAGACGTCCTCGGTCGCGGCGAGGTACTGCCCCGGGCGCAGGGACGGCGAGATCCCGCGCTCGTCGCGAGCGATCTTGTTGACGGCCGCGATGCGCGCCGCCATCTGCTTCCGCGTGAACCCCTCCGGGAAGATGATGCGCAAGACGGGCTTGGGCGGCGCCGTGTCGACGGCGCTTGTGTCCACCTCCGACGACCCGCCGGCCTCCGTCCCGAAACCGACTCCTGCGACCGCCCAGGCGATCGCGGCGAGCAGGCCGAAGCCCACCAGGACGCCGAACAGCGCCGCCAGCCGACCGCCGCGCCTCCGGCGGTAGTCGCGCCTCACGCGGGGCGGCTGCTGGCCTTCCACTGCAGGTAGCTCGTGAGGAGGTGCGCGGCGGCGACTGCGTCCTCCCCGGCCCGCGTGTCGCCGCTGCTTCGCGCGAGCGCGGTCGTGAACCGCTCGTCGAAGCTTTCCACGGGCAGGTCGGTCGCCTCGCGGAGCCGTTCCACGAAACGCTCGGTCTCGATCGCCTGCGCCCCCAGCTCGCCGCGCAGCGTCACCGGCAGGCCGACGACGATGCGCTCGACGCCCTCGCGGTCCGCGAGCTCGAGCAGCCGTGCGATGCCGGCCTCGGACGCGGCGCGCTCGACGATCTCGAGCGGCCGGGCGACCGTGCCGGTCGGATCGGAGACGGCGACGCCGGTCCGCGCGGAACCGTAGTCGAGGGCCAAGACCTTCATCGACGCGCGATTCTAGTTCGGGGGAACGACGCCTACGCCGCCTTGCCAGCTACAGCGTCGACGATCTCGTCCGGGTCCCCGCCCTTGGGGACGTATTGATCGGCGCCCAGAGCGAGTGCCTGCGACACGAGCCGGTCGTTGTCGAACCCCGAGAGGACGATGATCCGCGCCTCGGGGGCGACCCGCCTGATCTCGGGCAGGGCCTCGAGCCCGTCCATCACGGGCATGGAGAGGTCGAGCAGGACGACGTCGGGCTGGAGCCGCTTGGCCTCTTCGACCGCCTCGCGGCCGTTGCCGGCCTCGCTCACGACCTCGTTGCCCTCCAGCTCGAGGACGATGCGGAGAAGCTCTCGTATCTGCGGAGAGTCGTCGCAGAGCAGGACGCGCGTCACTCGTGCGCCGCCGGGTCTCTCCGTCTGAGCCCTCCGGGCCGCAGGGCGTTCTCCTCCGTGTCGCCGGCGAGCAGGTCGTTGACGACCCTGCGGGCCGCGACGAGCGCGTTCGTGAGCGCTTCGCGGACCTCATCGGCCCGGTCGAGGTCGAGCGCCATCCGGGCGGCGCTCACGCTCTGGACGACGTCGTCGTTGATCTCGAGCGCACGGCGCTGGTTGGCGGCGTCGCTCTGCTTGATGTCCGTGATGTCGGCGAAGACGGCGACCGCGCCGACCAGCAGGCCGCCCTCGTCCACGAGCGGCGCAGCGCTGCCGAGAAGCCAGCCGTCGGTGTCGTCGAAGCGACGGACGTGGAACTCCTCCGGGCCCACGACGTCGCGGGACTCCAGGCAGCGCGCCATGGGCCAGTCGTGGCCCTCGTACGGGCGCCCGTCGGAGTGGAACGCGCGATAGCGGCTCCATTCGTTCACGTTCTCGGCGGTCGCGCTGCCCGCCCAGATCCGCTCGGCCGCCTCGTTCTGAAGGATGAGCCGTCCTTGGGCATCGCTCATGATCACGCCGTGCGGGCTCTGCTCGAGGACGATGTCGAGCAGGCGCCGGTCGCGCGCTCCGATCAGCCTGAGACGCTCGTTCTCGCGCTTCAGGGCCTCGAGCTCGGCCTCATGCGAGTGCATCGAGCAGCACCTTCTCCGCCTCGGCGAGCGCCTCGGTGAGCTTCTCGGGGTCCTTGCCTCCGGCGCGGGCCATCGTCGGCCGCCCACCACCGCCTCCGCCGACCAGCGCCGCCGCCTGCTTCACGACCTGGACGGCGTCCAGGCCGCGGTCCTCGAGCGAGCGGTCGAGGCTCACGATGAGGTGGACGCGCCCGTCCTCGCGCGTTCCGAGCACGACGGCCGCAGGCGCGTGCTTCTGTTTGAGGGCGTCGGAGAGTTCGAGCATCGCGTCCGGCGTCGAGGAGGCGAGCTCCATGACGATCACCTCGACCTCGCCCGCCTTGCTCCGGCGCTCGTCCACGACCTGCGGCCCCGCGTCAGGGGCAGCCTTCTTCGCCGCCTGCTTGCGTGCGGCCTCCAGCTCCACGCGCAGCTCCTCGGCCTCATGTGCCTTGCCGCGCAGGTAGGCGAACGCGTCCCCCGCGGTCACGGCCTCGATCCGCCGGACGCCCGAGCCGACCGAGCCCTCGGAGAGGATCACGAACGGCCCGATCTCGGCGGTCGTGCGGACGTGCGTGCCGCCGCAGAGCTCGCGAGAGACACCGTCGACCTCGACCACGCGGACGACGTCGCCGTACTTCTCGCCGAAGAGCATCATCGCGCCGAGCTTGCGGGCCTCGTCGATCGGCGTCAGGAAGGCGCGCACCGGATGGTTCTCGAAGACGCGCTCGTTGACGTGCTCCGCGACGCGCTCGCGCTCCTCGGGCGTGAGCGCCTGCGCGTGCGTGAAGTCGAAGCGGAGCTTGTCCGGGCGGACCGCGGAGCCGGCCTGGCGGACGTGGTCGCCGAGGACGTCCTGAAGCGCCTCGTGCAGGAGGTGCGTGGCCGTGTGGTTGGCCGTGGTCGGAAAGCGCACCTTCCACGGGACGACGGCGCGCACGCGATCGCCCTCGGCGAAGCCCTCACCCTCGAAGAGCAGCACCTGATCCTCACCGAACCGGAAGGCGCTCGCCAGCTCGGCGCGCGCGCCGTCCTTCTCGATCCAGCCCTGGTCGGAGACCTGGCCGCCGCCCTCGGGGTAGAAGGGCGACTCGCGGAGCTTTCCGAGGAAGAGCCCGTCATCGAGCGGCTGGAGTGCGCCGAGCTGGGTCAGGACGTCGGTTTTCTCGTAGCCGACGAACTCCGTTGCGAACCCGGCCTCCCGCGCGAGCTCGGCCGCCCGCTCGATACCGCGGCGCGCGCCCGTGCGGGAGATTTGGCGGTGCTCCACCATGAGCTCGGCGAAGCCCTCCTCGTCCACTGCCAGGCCGCGCTCGCGGGCAAGCTCGGTCGTCAGCTCGACCGGGAAACCGTAGGTCGCGGTCAGGGCGAAGGCGTCCTCGGCCGAGATGTCGCCCTTCGCCGCGACCTCCTCGAAGAGCCGCATCCCGCGCGCGAGCGTCTCCGAGAAGCGCTCCTCCTCGCCCCGCAGGACATCCCGGATGCGGTCCTGGTTCTCCGCGAGCTCGGGGTACCAGGGCGCCATCTGCTCGACGACCACGTCGGAGAGCCGCCAGAGGTCGTCGAGGCCGATCTTGCGCGCCTGCTGCACGGCGCGGCGCACGATCCGCCGCAGGACGTAGCCGCGGCCCTCGTTCGACGGCGTGACGCCGTCGCCGACGAGGAACGTCATTCCGCGCCCGTGGTCGGCAAGCACGCGGTGGGCCTTCGTAGCGGTCTCGTCGGCGTCCCAGGCGACCCCGCTCTCCGCCTCGATCCAGGCCATGATCGCCTGGTAGCCGTCCGTCTCGTAGACCGAGCGGACGCCCTGCATGATCGCGGCAAGCCGCTCCAGTCCCATGCCGGTGTCGACGTTCTGCGTGGGCAGCGGCGTCAGCGTCCGGTCCACGTGGAGCTCGTACTCCATGAAGACCAGGTTCCAGAACTCGAGGAACCGGTCACAGCGCGGGCACGCGGGCGCACAGCCGGGATCGCCGCAGCCGTACTCCTCGCCCCAGTCGTAGTAGATCTCGGAGTCGGGCCCGCACGGCCCGGGACCGCCGACGGACCAGAAGTTCTCCGAGCTCGGCAGCTCCACGATCCGCTCGCGCGGCAGCCCGATCGCTTCCCAGAGCGCGATCGCGGTCTCGTCCGCACCGAGCCCGAGCTCCGGGTCGCCCGCGTGCACCGTCGCCCAGATCCGGTCCCAGTCGATTCGGAGGTGCTCGCGGATGAACTCGGTGGCAAGCTCGATCGCTCCTTCCTTGAAGTACTGCCCGAACGAGAAATTGCCCAGCATCTCGAAGAACGTCAGGTGGTGGCCGTCGAGCCCGACCTCGTCGATGTCGGGTGTGCGGAAGCACTTCTGCGCGGTCGCGGTGAGCGGCGCCGGCGGCGGCTCCCGGCCGAGGAAGAACGGCATCTGCGGCTGCATCCCCGCCGACGTGAGGAGCGTCGAGTGGTCGTCCGCGCGCGGGACGAGCGGCCACGAGGGCAGCCGCTTGTGCCCCTTCGACTCGAAGTAGGCGAGGAAGCCCTCGCGGAGCTCCGCGGAGGTGCGCATCCCTCGATTCTAGGGAGATTCCCGCGCGGGCCGGGAAGCGGCTACCGGACGTTCTGCCCGGTGGCGATCTCGTCGCGGACCTTCTCGAGCGAGCGACGGATCAGGCGGGAGACGTGCATCTGCGAGATGCCGACCTGCTGCGCGATCTGCGACTGCGTCAGGCCCTCCCAGAAGCGAAGGTGGATGATGCGCCGCTCGCGCGCGTCGAGGGCCTTGAGGCCCGGCGCGAGCACCGCGCGGTCCTCGCTCACCTCGTACTCGTGTTCGAGCTCGCCGAGCGACTCCAGCGGGTCGAGCGCCCCGTCCTCGCCGTGGCCGGAGGGCGCAGAGAGGGAGACCGTCGTATAGGCCTGCCCGGATTCGAGCGCCTCCAGGACTTCCTCCTCCGTGACGCCGGCGGCCTTGGCCAGCTCGGGGATCGTCGGCGAGCGCTCGAGCTGGACCGTGAGCTGCTCCAGGAGCTGCGAGAGCCGGACGTTGAGCTCCTGCAGGCCGCGCGGGACTCGCACCGACCAGCCCTTGTCGCGGAAGTGGCGCTTGATCTCGCCGATGATGTTCGGGGTGGCGTAGGTCGTGAGCTCGACTCCTCGGTCGACGTCGAAGCGGTCGATTGCCTTGATCAGCCCGATCGAGCCGACCTGCACCAGGTCCTCGAGCTGCTCGCCGCGGTTGGCGTACCGGCGTGCGAGCGAGCGCACGAGCGGGAGGTACTGCTCGATGAGCTGCTGCCGCGCTTCGAGGTCGCCGTCCGCGTGGTAGCGGCGCAGGAGCTCGCGATCGGTCCGTCCGCCCGTCGTGCTCACGGCTCACCCTTCGGCTCGGGCCGGCTCATCGGCACCTGCTTCTCGAGGCGGAGCCACTGCCCGCCTTCCCCCTCCTCGAGCGCGATCTCGTCCACGAGCGTGTCGAGCAGCCGGGAGAGCGGGACGCCGCCCTCGGTCTGGCGCTCGAGATCGGCGCGCAGCTCGTTGGCATCGAGCGGGCCGATCGCCATGCCGATCGACGACGGGCTCACGAGCAGGCGGACGGTCACCTCTTCGCCCGCGACGTAGCCGTCGCGCTCGAGCACGCTTGCGAGCGCGAGCTGGAGGTCCTCCAGGTTCTCGTAGGAGAGCTCGAGGCGGGCCGCGAGCCCGCCGACGACCAGCCGCGCCACGCCGTGGAACGGCTTCTCGTGCGGAATCGAGAGCGTGATCGCGTCAGCGCTCACGATCGCTGCCCTCTCGCCGCAGCTCGTCCGCAATCTCCTGCTCGCGCCGCGAGGCGGCCTCGCGGCCCGCCTGATAGGCGGTCCGCGGGCTCTTGCGCACCCGCAGCGAGGCGAGCCCGTGGGCGATGCCCTCGGCCAGGCCGGAGATCTTCTGGACGGGCCGCACGAGAGCGAGCGTCACCGCTCGGACGACTGTGTCCACGCTGTCGGCGACGTCGACCGCACTGTCGGTCACGAGGTCGACCTTGTCCAGCTGCGCGTTCACGCGCTCCATCGTTCCTCCGGCCTGGTTGATCACCGGGAGCACCTCCCGTTCCAGTCCTTGGAGAAACGATGTAAGCCGTCCAACGGTTCCGCCCATGCGAACGAGCAGGTACGCCAATGCCACGCCCACCAGCACGAAGAACACGCTGAGGGCGATCCAGAGGGCGTCGATCGGCTCGAAGCTCGCCAGCGGCATCGCAGGATTCTACTCAGGCAACCGCCGAGATCACGCCGGCTCCGACGACCACGTCCTCTTCGTACAGGACGGCGGCCTGGCCGGTCGCAACGCCGTAGGCGGGCTCGTCGAGCGCGAGGCGGAATCCGCGCGCCGTGGGCTCGACGGAGGCGGGCGCGCCGGGGGACCGGTAGCGGAGCTTGGCCTCGACGCGCTCGACGGGGACGTGCAGCCGGCCGGAACGGACGGCGATCTGCGTGCGCGCGAGCGCGGCGCGTGGCCCGACGACGACCGTGTTCGTCGCCGGCTCGGTCCGCAGAGCGTAGAGCGGCTCGCCGGTGGCGACGCCGAGCCCGCGGCGCTGGCCCGGCGTGAAGCGCCAGAAGCCGTCGTGGCGCGCAACCTCGTGGCCACCTTCGTCGACGATCGGGCCCTCCGCGGCGTCGAGGCCGTGGCGGACGAGGAAGTCGCGGTAGTCGCCCCCTGCGAGGAAGCAGGCCTCCTGGCTCTCGGGCCGGCGCGCCGCGGCGAGCCCGGCGGCGCGGGCCCGCTCTCTCGTCTCCTCCTTGGTGCTCGCTCCGAGCGGGAACCAGACCCGGTCGAGCAGGCGGGGATCGAGGCGGGCGAGCATGTAGGACTGATCCTTCGCGGGGTCGGCGGCTCGGGCGAGGAGCAGCCGGCCCCGATGCTCGCGGACGCGCGCGTAGTGCCCCGTGGCGAGCCGGGCGGCGCCGATCCGGCGGGCGAAGGCGAGGAGCGCGGCGAAGCGGAAGCTGCCGTTGCAGCGGATGCACGGGTTGGGAGTCTCGCCTCGCCCGTAACCGGTGACGAACGGCGTCACGACTGCGCGGCGGAAGCCCTCGCGCAGGTCGAGCGTCACGTGCGGCGCGCTGAGGCCGTGGCACAGCTCGCGGGCCGCGACGACCGCGGCCGGGGAGCAGCACACACGCTCGCCGTCCGGCCCGGCCGGGTCTGTCCAGAGGCGCAGCGTCACACCGACGGGCTCGTGGCCGGTGTCCCGCGCCTCCAGGAGCGCCACGGCGCTGTCCACGCCTCCGCTCATGGCCACGGCGACGCGGCTCGGGCTCGGCTGCGCGGAGACCGCGGGGCCGAGCGCGTCGTGGAGCGCGTCGAGTGCGAGCGGCTCGCCCGGAACAGCGGCGGCCTCGAGCAGCCCGAGCCCCGTCACCTCGCGGCACAGGGCCGGCGTTCCGCGGCCCTCACCCCGGGCGGCGACGACCTTCCCCCGCGCGACGGTGAGTGCGACCCATGCGAGGTCGCAGTCGCGCGCGGCGTTGCCGATCAGCTCTCGCGAGGCCATGAAAGTAATAGTGCTCCACCCCGCCGATGATGCTCCGAGCGTGAGGAACCTGGCCTTGCCAGGTGGGTGCCCTACCGACCCGAAGGCCGGACTCGGGCTCCCTCTCAGTAGGTGTTGGTTCTACATGTGCGCACGGTGCCACGCACGGGGTCGAGCACTGAGATCACTGTAGCGCGGCAGCCATGGCCCGGTGCCAGGCACCGGGCCATGCCCCCGCCGGCCACGTCCGGGGTCTGACCCCTGACATGTCCTGCGGGGACGCGCCCGCTCGCCGAAGTGGCCGGGCCTTGCCGGGCCGTGCAGCGGCCGAAAGCCCTGCTCACGCCGACGGGACAGGGCCGGCGGAGCCACGCCCGGGGTCTGACCCCGGGTCATGGCCCGAACGGGCGCGTCCGGCGTCCGCGACGGCCACGGCCGAGTGCCTGGCACCGGGACGTCGCCGGTCGGGCTAGTCGGCGAAGCGCCAGCGCACCGTTGCCTCGCCGGCGATGCCGAGCTGCTGGGCGAGAGCAGGCGTCAGATCGAACGAGCGGCCAGCGTCTACCGAGCCGCGGTCGACGACCTCGGCCTCGGCGCGGCGGCCCTGGTAGTCGAGGAGCAGCTTCGCGCCGCACGGAAGGACGGGATGGGAGACGCCGAACGCGTTCGGCGCGAGCGTGACACCGCAGGCCGTCGGCTCCGCGGTCACCGCGAACGTGGCCACCTGTGCCTCCTCCCACTCGACCACCGCCTGGCGCGCGGGCGGCTCGCTCGAACCGTCGCCGACGTGCGTGAGCGCGATCGCCCCCAGCGCTCCAACGAGCGCGACACCGGCGAGTGCGGCCTGCCGCCGCGCGAGCGCCGCGTTCATCAGCCGGCGTGCTCGAGCAGCTCGCCGAACGACTCGCGCACGAGGCCGTCGAACTCGGTTGGGAGCGAACCGTCAGGCGTTGCGAACTGGCGCAGGTGGACGAAGAGGTACGACCACTCCTCGTATCGGATCGGGTCGCGCGGAAGCTCGTCGCGGGCGCGGCGCTCGAGGTCCCAGAGATTCCAGCGCCGCGGCTGAGTCGTGGCGCGCATCCGCAGGTCGACGACATCGGACGACGCCGCCGGGCGCACGGGCTCGGCGGCCGGTTGGAGCGGCGGCGGAGGCGCGAGCTCGGGCGGAGGCGGCGGCACGGGCCGAAGCGGCGGACGCTGCGGAGGCGGCGCAGGCTCCGGGGCCGGAGGAGGCGGGGGCGCCGGCGTCGCCACGGGCTCGGGCTCCCGAGCCGGAGGCTCGACGGCGGGCGGAAGCTCGGGCGAAGGCGTCACGACGACGGGCGCCGGGACCTCGACCCGGGGCTCCGGCTTCGGCTCGACAGTGGGCTCGGCCTCCACGACCGGCTCGAGGGCCGAGGGCGGAGCGACCTCGGCGGGCACCGGCGCGGGCGGCTCGGCGACCGGCTCCCCCACCGGAGGCAGCACGGTGACGCCCCCCTTTGCCTCGGCCGGCGCTCCGGCCTCGACGACGACGTCCCGCGGCTCCTGGCGCC
>Ga0193741_1000103_pt1 | contig 21108 bp, 8 predicted proteins | sample L2s2metaG_FD_143059 | JGI IMG/M metagenome (GOLD analysis project Ga0193741, IMG submission 143059) | Soil microbial communities from a riparian zone of the East river system, Colorado, United States - L2s2 | ecosystem: Environmental > Terrestrial > Soil > Riparian zone | place: USA: East River...
AAACTGCTATTAGTACTGTTGCAAACGAAACGGCTAATGCGACTGGAACAGCAATGGATGAAACAGAAACTGCTATTAGTACTGTTGCAAACGAAACGGCTAATGCGACTGGAACAGCAAGTAATCAGACCGGCAATCCAGTTTTGGATGCGCTAAAGAACATTTTCGGCGGGATTATGGGAAATAAGTAAGTAACTCTTGTCGCAGTTGCGACGAGTGAAATTTTATTTCAACTACTTATTTTTTAGATTTTTGAGCAACATTAATCACAAGTTATCAACTATCGATCGTAAATTTTCTGGAATTTCCGGTATTGTGCCTGTATGGCTCTCATTATTCTGAAGCACATCTCGCCCAATTCTGCGAATCTTTTGTGTAGCTATCAGTGTATCTATAGCAGACTCAATATCTTTGGGAGAGAAATATCCCTTCAGTTTTTCCTTCAGAATTTCTTCTGAATCATATTTATATATGCAGTGTTGTATCAGCAGTAGTTTTTCATCGTATGAAAAATTAGACACGCAATGATATCGGAAGCAACCAAATAAAAATCTCTCTTATTTCGAGTATCCTTCCAAATGCTGTCAAAGGGTAACAATACATGTATTAATCTGTAATATCACTATAGATTGTCTTAAATGCGCCTGGTAATGAAGTTTGGGGGCACCGCCGTAGATTCTGGAAAAAAAATTGTCCATATTACTAATCTGATCAAGTCTTATCATGATAAAGGTAACGAAATAATTGGAGTTTTTTCAGCAGTAACGGGGATGACCGATGAGATCTTAAATGTATCAGGATATGTCTTGAAACGTGATAAAAGAAAGATCAAGGATTTTATTAACAAGACTAGAGAAATACATGTTGATATTATTCAAGACTGTATCAAAAATAAAAGTTACAAAGCCAAGGCAATCCAAGTAGTTGAAGCTCTTCTAAAAGAGATGGAAAATATTTTGAATGGCATCGTAATGCTATCAGAGGTGACTGAAAAAGCAATGGATTACCTGCTTTCTTTCGGAGAACGACTTCTTACTCCCATTGTTTCTTATTCTCTGTTAGATGAGGGACTTGATTCCGTATACCTGACCGGAGAGGAAGCAGGAATTTTAACTGATTCAAAATTTGGTCATGCGCGACCACTTTTAGATACTACTAAAATACGAGTAAAGTATCACATCGATCCTCTTCTAAAAGAAAATAAAATTCCAGTTATTACCGGATTTATTGGTGGAGATCAAAATGGAAACATAACCACACTGGGAAGAAGTGGATCAGATTACACTGCCACAATTATTGCTGTTTGTGTCGATGCTGATGAGGTTTGGTTATGGACCGATGTAAACGGTCTTATGACTGCAGATCCACATATTGTAAAAGAAGCGAGAGTCCTCAAAGAAGTATCATTTGCAGAAGCAATTGAATTATCGCTTTTTGGTGCGAAGTATATGCATCCCAGGGCACTTGAACCTGTTATGGATACAAAGATTCCCATTAGAATAAAGAATGCATTTAATTTATCAAATGAAGGAACAGTAATCTCAAAAAATCCAAACAAGTCCTCACAAAATATAGTAAAGTCAATAATAGCTATCCGCAATACTGCATTGATTGATGTTAGCGGGGGAGGGATGGTTGGCGCGCCCGGAACAGCAGCGAAAATCTTTGACGCATTAGCTAGAAAAAGCGTAAATATCATGATGATCTCTCAAAGCCCTTCTGAATCTAGTATCTCAATGGTAGTAAAAAAAGACGATTTAGATACTGCCACAACTACACTGGACCTGACGCTACTTGACAAAGTCATTAAAAATGTTCGAGTCAACGAAGATGTGGCAGTAATTGCAGTAGTAGGTTCTGGTATGCGCGGGATTAAGGGAATTGCTGCTAGAGTTTTTTCATCTGTTTCAAAAGATAATATCAATGTAATTATGATTGCACAGGGATCTTCTGAACTAAATTTAGCCTTTGTCGTTGATAATAATGACTGTGAAAAAGCAGTAAGATCATTGCACGAGGCTTTCATGCTTGGAAAACTTAAGTGATCATTCTAAAATCATGTTCTGTCAAATAACTACAATAAAGTACAATAGTTCTTGGAAATGTGAGCTTGTATAAAAAATGAATATTAAAATACAATTGGAATTAAATACACACAATTGTACAAATTTGCTCATATAACTGACTGCCATTTAGGCTCATGGAGAAATCCCAAGCTCAGAGATCTTAATTTACAAGCATTTGAGAAATCTATATCAATCTCTATAAAAGAACAAGTTGATTTCATCATAATTACCGGAGATTTTTTTGATGTAAATATTCCTCAGCTCGGACCAGTTAAGCGAGCCGTTGAAATACTGAAGCAAGCAAGAGATTCGGGAATACCTGTTTATATGATATATGGTTCACATGATTTTAATACTGCCAGCATTTCCATGATAGATATTTTACATTCAGCGGAACTGTTTATCAAACCGACTGAATTTCAAACCGATTCTAACTCAGTAGTATTAAAATTCTTTATTGACAAAAAGACTGGGGCAAAAATAACAGGTATTTCAGGAAGAAAGGTTGGATTAGATAAGGAGATCTATGAAAAACTTGATAGAAAAAACCTAGAAATGGAAGAAGGATTCAAGATTTTTCTTCTACATAGAGGAATACAAGAAATTCTTCCTTTAGACAGGAATTTTAGGGATTCACTACCTATCTCTTTTCTCCCAAAAGGGTTTGATTATTATGGTGGCGGACACATTCACAAGAGGCTCGAAAAGAAAATTGATAGTGGCATGATAGTCTATCCTGGTCCTCTTTTTGGTTCTACTTTTCAGGATCTAGAAGAGACTGCAAAAGGAGAGAAACGGGGGTTCTACATAATTTCGTTTGATAAGGAAATATTGGATTGTAGGTTTATTGAGATTAGTGAAGCAGAGATACTCTATAACGAAATAGTAGCTTCAAAGTGGAGCACGGAAAAATTAGAAAATGAAATTACAAGAAATATATCCGAACTACAGGTTAAGAATAAGATAGTCTTATTAAAAGTAAAAGGGAAGCTAGTTGGAAAACGCTCAAATATTGATTTTGGAAAATTTAGCTTGGACATTTCAAACAAAGGCGCTTTATTGTCATTTATTAATACTAATAATCTGTCAACTGATGAAATAAAGACCATTGCCCTGCAAAGTGACAACAAATTAGATATAGAAAGAGAAATATTTCATGAAAATATCAAGAATTTCCAATCAGAATCTACGCTTTCTGATAAATTAAAAAAACAAATAAATTCAAAGTTAATAGGCAATGGCGGAGAAAGCATCTCCCTCTCTCTCTTAGAAATTCTTCGAAATGATAAACTTGAAAATGAAAATACAAGCACATATGAGGATAGAATCATTTCCTCTGCAAAGTCAGTATTTGATGAAGAAGGCTATTTTTATGATCTTTAGGAAATATATCCTTAGTAGTGTAGCAGGTTGTGCGTCCCCTAATACTCAATATTTTGAGTAGAAAGACAAAGCTTGTAATAGTTTTATTAACCTACTAATTCGTAAAATGCGGGGATTATGTATAGATTTTGTCCAATTAAATTTCTGGTAACAAAAGTGCGCTCATTCTTGGTAACACAAGGAGACAAATTATACGGAACCAAATAGTAGTATCACATTCTGAATTATTTTATATGTTATTTTTCCCTGAATACTTAATTATTATTTGTGACAAGATAAATTTGTGAATCACAAAGGGATTTATGCCATAATAAGTATATTATTAGCGCCGATTGTTGGTGAGAATTTTCTAATTTCATATTACGCATTGGCAGCTGATTCAAATGTTTCAAGCTTTTGGACCGATTGGTGCTACATATCGGCATTCCCAGAAGATAGACCAGTTTGTTTTTCGAGTCAAGAAGATTGTAAGAAGGCCGAGTCATCAGATCTATTCAAATCAGATACTTGTTTCAAGCACAAATCATAAGAGAAATATCTAGCGAGAAAAATTGTTAAGTATTTTGAAAGTTCATGTCAAATTATACTATTTTCTACCAAATATGAACAATAGGATCGATGATCAACAGATCCTTAATAGCAATGATGTTCTTTACAGTATCATGTCTAATAGGATTACAGAATACGACTTGATCGGAGCGAAATGAAATTGCAGACATGTGATTCTTGTAATACAACTAATAAGGTCGAGTGGTGTGAAAGCTGTAAAAGGTTTATGTGCGCAGTTTGTGATAACGAAATTCATAGTGTCAGCCTACCTTAATTTTACAAATTCCGATGTTCAAACAAACTACAAAATTGAACTTTTTAGTCCGGACTTCATTCATCAGCAAATCGATTTCTTCTTGCGTTGGTTCCTCTTGACGTTCGAATTTAGGACAACTTTGAAAGTAACCACTGCCGTCTGCTATCAATTCTCTATTTTTCGGTATCAAGTGAGCTATTAAATTTAAAGAATCAAAATTTTGATGAGGTTATAAAAAAAGGACAGACTAGGATGATTCCTAGTTATCTTCGTCTTCGTTTTCAGTTGAGTTGCCAGAACTTGACGACTCGTCAGATGACTCATCAGATGATGTTCCATTTGATTGATTTTCTTCTGGTGCTTTCACTAGGTCTTCTAACGAATTGCACATTTCATTTCCTTCTTGCACTACTGCACACAGTTCAAGGTCCTGAGCAGTGGTATCATTTGATACTTTTGCTGTAATTGGTATCTCAGTAGGACTTCCATCCTGACCAGTTTGTACCTTTAGGTTTACAGTAACGTCTCTTGCTTCAGTTGCATTTACTTCTTCATTTCCCCCGTCCTTGAGTTTTAAGGTTAGATTCATTGGAACATCCATTTGATCTGGAAGTTCTTCAGATTGTTCTTGCTGCGCTAGACTCATCATTGGATATGAAATTCCCAATGAAAGAGCAATTGTTCCTACCAAAATAATTACTAGTATATTCATTAAAACTCATCTAGGACTTTAAAACTTATAATAGTTAATGTAAATCACTTGCGTTTTGCGTGAATTTATGATATATCTTTAGTTATTTCTTAAATTCTTTATATCATAGTATACTTACCTCATAACCCTGCCTTCAAAGGAGATGGCAATTAATTTATTAGATTATACAATATTGTTAAATCTCTTCTGCTTAACTCATTCATACGAAATGGTCGAATCCTGACCAGTGTCACGAAAACGATCAATAATCTTTTATTTGTTCCATATTCCTATACCTCTATAAAGATAATTTTATGATAATTAAAAAAATAGAAATTACCAATATTAGAAGCTACAAGGAAAAAACAACTATTGAACTTCCCATGGGAAGGATATTATTTCAGGGTGATATTGGTTCAGGAAAATCAACGATCCTTTCGGCTATTGAGTTTGCTCTTTTTGGACTGGGTGATATTGATGCAAATCATTTACTCCGAATTGGAGAGAGTAAGGGCTCCGTACTTTTAGAATTTGAAAGTGGTGGTAAAATTTATAATGTTTTTAGATCTCTTCTAAGAAGAGGCAATAAAATTTTTCAGGAGGAGGGTTTTCTTTATGACAATGGAGTTAAGAATTCATATTCAGTTGGTGAATTAAAGTCTAAAATTCTAAATATAATTGGAATCAACGAAAGAAGCCAGACAAAAACAACTTCGACCATATATCGTTTCGCAATTTACACTCCTCAAGAGATGATGAAAAATGTATTGACATCCAATAACGAAAGAAGAGTTGAAATACTGAGAAGGGCGTTTGGTTTAGAAGAATATAGTATAGCAAAGAAAAATGCAGAGAAATTTTCTTCATGGATACGAACCGTTACTAAGATAAAGAGGTCTATGATGAATGATCTTGGTAACTACAAGAAGGAATTACAAAACATACAGAATATTACAGAATCATTGAAAGACGAAGTTGACTACATTCAAGATAGTATAGTTAGTCATAATGATAAGATTCAGTCCACCTTGAAAAAAATATTGGACACAAGGCAAAAGAAAGAGAGAATAATCCAGGCAGAATCTTCCATTTTGCATCTGCAATCTACATTGGATAAGAACTTGAAGCTTAAAGAAGAAACGAACTTGGAGCTTAATAAGATAAACAATGAATTACACGATATCTATCAGAGTGAAAAAATAGTTGCTGATCTTAGTCCAAAGTATCAAGATTATATTCAAAAAAGGGACACTCTAGTAAATGTTACTGAAAAGGCATCACAATATGATAAACTATTACTTGATAAAGTAAAATTAGAAAGCAGTATCAACAGCGAGCGAGAAATGTTCAGGTCTAATATCAAAACACTAGATTCGGAATTAGAAGAGCTTGCTTTGGATCTACAAAGAATTGAGGATGAAACAGAGAACTTGAACTATTTGAGAAAAGAAGAAACTCTACTAATAAATAACATTAATGATTCAACCGATTTCCAAACGGAATTGGACTATGTTTCTGACAATCTTTCTAAAATTAGATCAGAAATAATATCAATAAATAGTGAACTATCGAAACAAAAATCTGAAGTCGATTCAGTGTTACAGTTAAGGCAAAATGCGGTGTGTCCATACTGTAAACAAAAGTTAAATGAACAACATTTATTGGAAATGGAAACGAAATTTTTACAAAGTAAGGATTTCTTGAAAAATAAACTCAATACGTTTGAAAAGGATCTAGAAACAAATCAAATTAAGAAAAACGAGTTCCTAAATGGGATAAAGCAGGTAGAAACTAAGAAATTAGAATTACAAAAAAATCAAATCATGATCGCAAGATTAAATGTCGTCCTGAATAACAAAGAACAAATAAAATCTAAGATAATGGAAAAAGCAAAAAACAAGAGATTGATAGAGACCAAATTACAAGGTAGTTATTTTGTCGAAAAGATAAAAGAACTGGATGAATTGGATGACAAATTGAATAAGATTTATTCATATAAGGCAAGTTATGACTCGTTGAGTAAAATAGTAAATGATTATCAAAAGAGAAATCTTGACAGTACATATATGGAACATTCAAACTTGATAAAATCAAAGCAGAGTAAGATTGAAGAAAAAAAAATTAAGGAAAAATCGTTACTGGATTTAGACGATGAAGTTCTTGTGATCTCCAAGAAGCTGGCTGAAATGAAGGCAATATTTCAAGATAGGCAGGAGGTCGAAAATAAACTAAAGAACTTGGATTTAGATAAAGAATCACTTGAGAATGAATTGATGAAAATGAAGGAAAAGCTTGCCATGAGAAAAACAGAACATGATAACAATCTAAAGCAAATAGATTCGTTTAACAAGAAGATAGGCGAACTGGAGGAAAGAGTTGATAAAATTATCTTCACAGATCAGATAGGCATATGGCTGAATCAACATTTTATTCCGTCCTTAGAACAGATAGAATCTCAAGTTTTAATCAGCGTGAAGGAAGAATTCAATAGATTATTCCAAAAGTGGTTTTACTTACTGATTGAAGTTGGCGATATAGATGTAGAAATTGATGAATTCTTTACGCCTATTGTGAATCAAAGTGGATATCACTTGGATGTTGATAGTTTAAGTGGAGGAGAGAAATCCTCAATCGCACTTGCGTATAGATTAGCACTTAATGAAATCATCAGGAGAATGATAATGCTTGAAGACAATCTATTGATTCTTGATGAGCCTACCGATGGCTTTAGTAAGGAACAACTTGTTCAAATAAGGTATGTTTTAGAAGAGCTCAGTGCAGCTCAGGTAATAGTAGTCTCTCATGAGAAAGAATTAGAAGGATTTGTAGAAACAATATTTAGGGTAGTCAAAGAAAGTGAAAAATCACAGGTCGAATTAGTAGTATAGATTGACAAAGCCTGGCCATTATGAATTGAAATTTCAAATTTAAATTAAGACGCTTTGAATGATGAATATTATATAATATCGAAACTTACCAGTATTAGGTAAAGTTAGTGTGATCATCTATTCAATAGAAATCTATCATGGATTGATTATCTTGGAAAACAATATATTCCATAGCATTACAAATTATGAAATTGGCAGACAAGATCAAGTGTTCGCACATTCTTGTAAAGAAGCAAAGTGAAGCACTATCAATTCTTGAAAGATTAAAAAAAGGTGAAAGCTTTGATAAATTGGCAAAGGAATTCTCCATAGATAGGGGAAGCGGTAAACGAGGTGGCGATCTTGGCTTTTTTGGAAGGGGAGTTATGGTAAAGCCATTCGAAGCAGCATCATTTAATCTTGAAAAAAACCAGATTTCAGAACCTGTAAAAACAGAATTCGGCTATCACATAATAAAAAGAATTGCATGAGTGCATCATTCACTCATTAGCAATTCTAGATTCTTACAAATCTACAAAATTTACTTTCTAATTTGAACCAGTAGAATTTCCAGTTTCTCCGTCGGTATTGTTGGAAAAAGTAATTGTTTCATTAATAGTGGTGTTGCCATTTCCAGTTTCTCCGTCGGTATTGTTGGAAAAAGTAATTGTTTCATTAGTAGTGGTGTTGCCAACTTTTATTGATAGATCGCTCATATTGATAACCATGCTAGGAGTCATATTTTGATTTTGGGCATGTGCCGAACCAACAAAAACAAATGGCATAGCAAGTGCGACTCCTATTATGAAAATTCTAGAAATATTCAGTCTAACCAATTTCATGGATTTGCTATCACTATGGGCATATATATACAGTTAAGTTTTCTTATCTGCATTGAAGAAAATCAATCTTTTTTCAATACTACATTCATGGAGCACTCAACTTTTTGATAAAGCTTGAATTTAGTTGAAAAATCCTAGGTTTCCCTTCGATTTAATCATAATTACAGTAAATAGAAAATAATGATTGTGATATTATCCAAGTTTGGAGTCTTTTAGAATTTTTTAGAATAATACTTCATGTTTACGTTAATATACTCACGCTCAAGATACAAATAAGTAATGAGATTTTCTGGTAAATCACATTCAATGTTATACTTAATCGTTATTTTTAGTATGATTTTTTATTTTTTAGCTAGTTTTACTTCATTTTCAGGCATTGACGTTGGAATCACGGGCAACATAGCTCTTGGACAAGTTGACAATGACAAAGGGGTTAACAATGAAAACAGCCCAAAGACCATAATAAACACGGTTATAGATGGAGATAACAATGCAATCGTCAATAATGGTAGCACAACATCCAACTCTATGAAATTTTCATTTTCAGGAACGGACAAAGAAGGTAAAACAATAAATCAGTTCGAGTGTAGTGTTGATGGTAAACCTTTCGTTACTTGTGTAAGTACTAACACGGTTAATGTTATCGATGGAACACATACATTTAGTGTACGATCAGAAGATAATACTGGGAATAAGGATTCAACTCCCGCTTCATATACATGGACGGCTAATACGGAAACATCAAACACTCAGATAGATTCTGCATTTGATGGCAACGACATGATAGTAGCAAACAATAGTAATACCAGGTCCAATTCGATGACATTTGCGTTTTCAGGAACGGACAATGTTGGTTCAAAAATTTATCGTTTCGAATGCAGTCTTGATAGTATCCCTTTCGTTACTTGTCTAAGTACTAACACGGTTAATGTTATCGATGGAACACATACATTTAGTGTACGATCCGAAGATAACGCTGGAAATAAGGATTCAACTCCTGCTTATTTTACATGGATGGTTGACACGACTGCGCCCACAACTTCTATAGTTTCTGCAGTCGATGGTAATAATAATACCATCTCAAATAATGGCAATAGCGAATCGACCTCAATTAAATTTACTTTTAATAGCACCGACGCCGAAGGTGTTGGAATAGATAGCCATCAATGTAATATTGATAACTCTCGATATGTAGCCTGTACCAGCCCCTTCATATTCCCAAACTTATTGAGAGACGGTAGTCATACCTTCTCAGTTCTCTCTCAGGATAACGCTGGAAATAAGGATTCAACTCCTGCTTATTTTACATGGACGGTTGACACGACCGTGCCCACATCTTCTATAGTTTCTGCGGTCGATGGTAATAATAATACCATCTCAAATAATGGCAATAGCGAATCGACCTCAATTAAATTTGCCTTTTCAGGTACAGACAATGGAGTTGGAGTGGGCCACCTCGAGTGTAACATTGATAATTCCCGATATGTTGCCTGTACCAGCCCATTTGAATTTCGAAATTTGGTAGGGGACGGTACTCATAAGTTCAGTGTTAGAGCTGTGGACCATGTTGGAAATATCAATTTCTCACCTGCTTCATTTACTTGGACTGTAGATACCGAAGCGCCCAGTACTACTATCAGCAGAGCTATCGACGGGAATAATACCATTTTGGACAATGGAACCATTACCGACTCTGATTCAATGTCCTTTGAATTCTCGGGTGAAGATACTGGTGGCAATGAAGACTCTGGAGTGGGAATAAGCCACTTTGAATGTAACATAGATAACTCACGATATGTAGCCTGTACCAGCCCCTTCGTCTTTCCAAACATATTGAAAGACGGTAGTCATACCTTCACGGTTCTATCTGTCGATAACGCTGGAAATAGAGATTTTATTACCGAATCTTTCACCTGGATTGTTGACACTTTAGAACCTCTTATCTCTATTGATACTGTTACTGACGGTAATGGCAATCGCATGACTCCTGGAAGTAACACGTCCTCAAATTCTATGACACTTGCGTTTTCGGGTAACGATACGGGAGGAAAGGATGGTAAGGGAGTCGGAATAAAGCAGTTCGAATGTTCATTGGATGGCGCATCATTTTCTATTTGTACTAGTCCTGTCCAGTTCACTTCGGTAGATTTGCCTGAAGGTACACATACCTTTGATATAATCTCTGAAGATAACACAGGGAACATAAATACCTCCCCCGAATCGTTTTCGTGGACAGTTGACACCGAACCACCCACCACTACTATTGATTCCTCGATAGACGGAACTCAAAATAACATAACTAACGAAGAGAATACTGCTTCTAATTCTATAACGCTCGAATTTTCAGCCACTGACAGTGGAGGTAACGAAGGTAATGGGGTCGGAGTGAAGCAATTTGAATGCAATATGGATAGCTCGGAATTTGTTTCTTGTACGAGCCCGCTTCAACTTACAAATTTAACCGATGGCAATCATAAGGTAGAGATAGTTTCTGAGGACAATGTTGGAAATCTAAGTCCAACTCCTGCCTCCATTAGCTGGGCTGTAGACATGGTACCGCCCACTACAGCTATCATCAGCGCTATAGATAGTAATGAGAACGTCATTGCCAACAATAGCAATACACGATTTAATTCTATGTCGTTCACATTCGGGGGAAATGATACGGACGGCGCGGGAACTGAGGATTTAGGAGTAGGCCGGTTTGAATGCAGCCTGGATGATTCTAATTTTGCTGTCTGCTCGACTCCAATACAATTTACTTCTGACAACATAACTGATGGTCCTCATACATTTAGGGTGATGTCTCAGGATGAGGTAGGAAATAAGGATCAGTCCCCTGAATTATTTGCTTGGACTGTTGATACCATAGCTCCGTCTACTAATATCAAAACTGTGGTTGATGGTAATAACAATACTGTAACTAATAGTAGCAACACTAAATCCAATGCTGTGACAATCGAATTCTCTGGTAACGACACCGGGGTTGGAATCAATCACCTTGAATGTTCGCTTGACGGGGCCTCTTTAAATACCTGCACAAGTCCGATACATTTCGCTCCTCCCATAATAACTGACGGTACTCATACCTTTGAAGTACTGTCTGTGGATAATTCTACAAACAAAGATCCCTCCCCTTCATCTTTTAGCTGGACTGTAGATACTGTACCGCCGGAAACCCATATTCTGTCTGCCATCGACGGCAATGAATCTATTGTCAGTAGTGGTCAGAACACGTCGTCAAATCTTATTACATTTGAGTTCTCTGGTAACGACACCGGTGGTGTTGGAATCAATCACCTTGAATGCTCACTTGACGGTGCTACATTTACGGTCTGCTCAACTCCAGTACAATTTACTTCTGAAAATATCACTGACGGTACTCATACATTTAGGGTATTATCTGTAGATGAGGAAGGAAATAAGGATCAGTCTCCAGATTTATTTACATGGTTTGTTGATACCACAGCTCCCACTCTTGATATCAATACTGCCATAGATGACAACAACAGAATTGTTACTAACGGAAGCAGCACTAAATCCAATGCCGTAACAATAGATTTCTCCGCTAACGACACCGGCGGTGTTGGAATCAATCACTTTGAATGCTCACTTGACGGGGCTTCTTTCAGTATATGCTCAACTCCAGTACAAATTACTTCTGCCGATTTACTTGATGGAAACCATTCATTCATGGTCATTGCACAAGACAATGTTGGAAATATTATGACTGCTCCTGTACTGTTCAACTGGACTGTCGATACCTTACCTCCAACCACGGCAATCAATACTGCTATTGATGGAAATAACGGAACATTAGTTAGTGGAGACATTACTAATTCAACTTCAATAGATTTTACGTTTTCAGGTAATGATAGAGGTATTAATGAAAATAATGGCGTAGGAATAAAACAAATTCAATGTAGTACCGACAACTCTAATTTTACTGATTGTGTCAGTCCAATCGAATATGACAATCTTGCCGATGGAAATCATAGTTTACTGATATTGTCAGAGGATAAAGTAGGAAATAGGGGACAAGTTCCTTCATCGTTTAACTGGACCATTGATACTGAAGCTCCCTCAACATCAATATTTTCAGCTATTGATGGAAATAATAATTTCCTGATTCAAGGAAGTAACACGTCTTCTAACTCTATATTCTTTGAATTTTCAGCTAATGACACTGGTGGTAACGAAGATAAAGGCGTAGGAATAAAACAAATCCAATGCAGCATTGACAACTCAAACTTTACAGATTGTGTTAGCCCATTAGAGATTGAGTCTGATACGCTTAAGGATGGCTCTCATGTCTTTATGATTAGAGCTGATGACAATGTTGGAAATCTGAGTCCCGAACCATCTTCGTTCAACTGGACAATAGATACAGTATCTCCTAATACGATTATCAGCAATGTTACGGATGGTAACAGAACATCAATAAGTAACGGCAGCAATACCCGATTTAACTCTGCTACGTTTGAGTTCTCTGGTAACGATACCGGAGTTGGCATTAGTAGTTTTGAATGCAGCATAGACAATTCGAACTTTACTAAATGTAGTAGCCCTGTTCAAGCAACCAACCTTACCGACGGCGACCATACAGTTACTATCAGATCTCAAGACAGTGTGGCAAATATCGATATCTCCCCTTCATCTTTTAGCTGGACTGTAGATACAGTCGAGCCACTAACTTCTATAGACTCCGTCACAGATGGCAATATGTCTACTATTAGCACAGGTGGCAATAGCTCATCAACTACTGCGATCTTCGAAATCTCCGGTACGGATGGTGGGGTGGGTCTCGGCCACTTTGAGTGTAGCTTCGACAAATCAAAGTTTAATCCATGCGGAAGTCCGCTGAGAATTGATAATCTAACAGATGGTATGCATTTCCTTGAAACCAGGGCCCACGACACTGTTGGTAATAAAGACATCTCACATGCATCATTCAGCTGGACGGTAGATACTATCCCACCTATAACCTCATTAGTCTCCACATCCGACGGAAATAGATCGGTTATTAAGAATGATGGTAGCATATCTTCGGATACTGCAATTTTTGAATTTTCAGCTGCTGATAGTGGCGGAAGAGAAAATAAAGGCGTAGGGATTGATAAACTCGAATGTAACATAGACAATTCCAATTTTGTTACTTGTCTCAGTCCTCTTGAGTTTAATTCTCTGCGGGAAGGCTCTCATAATTTGAAGATATTATCAAGGGACAATGTAGGTAATTTTAGATCATCTCCAGTCTCATTCACATGGGTAGTAGATACTATCCCACCGTTTACTTCTATCAACTCTGTTACCGATGTTAATAACCAGACATTGGAAAATAACGATAATACCTCATCCACTTCGATAGAATTTACTTTTACGGGTACTGACTCTGGCGGCGTTGGAATCGGTAGCCTGGAATGTTCTCTGGACGGTGGATCGTTTACTGAATGCTCTAGTCCAATTAAATATTCTTCTGCCAATATATCCGATGGCGCTCATATTTTAGAGGTACGTGCAAATGATAAGGTTGGGAATTTAAGTCCTCATTCATCGTTTGCCTGGACGGTCGATACAGTACCTCCAGACGCAACTATTGATTCTGCCATAGACGGCAATCAAACCATTATTAGCACAGGTGGTAACACATCTTCCAACTCTATGCTATTCAATTTCTCAGGTGTAGATACTGGTGGTAAGGAGGGAACCGGTGTAGGTATAGATCACTTTGAATGCAGTCTTGATAATTCTAACTTTACTGCATGTACCAGTCCTGTGAGAGCTAGTAATATGGCCGATGGCGCTCATATCCTTGAGGTTAGAGCAAAAGATAATGTGGAAAACACTAGCCCCTCTCCATCATCATTCACATGGACTGTTGACACAACAGCTCCTACAACTACTATCGAATCTGGCGTAGATGGTAATAACATTGCCATATCCAACGGCGGTAATACAAAATCTACTTTAATGAGTTTTACTTTTTCAGGTAACGATACTGGAGTCGGAATTCGTACTTTTGAATGCAGCATTGATAATTCTAACTTTACTGCATGTATCAGCCCTCATCAAACAGGTAACCTTACTGACGGTGAACACATCATTCAGATAAGAGCTCAGGATAATGTTGGAAATTCGGGTGAATCTGTCACATCATTTATGTGGACGGTGGACACAACAGCCCCAGAGACCAGCATAGACTCAGTTACAGATGGTCATGGCAGGACAATTATCATGGATGGTAATTCCTCCTCCAACTCGGTGTTAGTACAGTTTGCAGGTACCGATACTGGAGTTGGAGTGGATCACTTTGAGTGTGGTATAGACAATTCCGACTTTGTAAGCTGCAGCAGTCCATTGCAAATAGACAGCCTCACTGATGGTACTCATACATTAAGTGTGATGTCTGTGGATAATTCAACAAATAACGATCCATCTCCTGCATTATTTTCGTGGACTGTGGACACAACACCGCCTGAAACATCTATAGATTCTGTCTTTGATCTAAATCAAATCTCTATATCTAACGGAGACAGTACTAAATCAACATCATTAAGTTTTACCTTCTCAGGAATTGATACGGATGGGGTTGGCATTGATCACTTTGAATGCAGCATCGATAATTCAGACTTTGTGACTTGCCTTGTGCCTTTACAATTCAGTAATCTAGAAGACGGCGTGCATATCATCAAATTAAGGGCCCACGACAAAGTCGGAAATATAAGCCCGTCTCCTACCTCATTTACTTGGAATGTCGATACAACACCACCCGCAACTTCCATAAACTCATCAGTTGATGGTAACAAAAGCGCTGTAACAAATGATGGTACTACCAAATCAACCTCAATGACATTTGCATTCTCAGGTACTGATACTGGTGGAGTGGATCATTTCGAATGCAGCTTGGATAACTCTAACTTTACTGCCTGTATCAGCCCAATTCAGTTTACTTCAGTAAACTTGGGTGACGGAACGCATACATTTAGAGTATTGTCAGAAGATAACTCCACAAATAAGGACCCAACTCCAGCAACGTTTACATGGACAGTAGATACTGTCTCTCCATCAACAACAATTGTATCTGCCATAGATGGGAATAAAACTTCTCTACAGACAGGTGGAAATACTTCGTCTAACTCGATTACTTTTGCATTCTCAGCAAACGATACTGGTGGTGATGAAGGCAAGGGAGTTGGAATAAACCACTTTGAATGCAATATAGATAAGTCCAAATTTGTTAATTGTACTAGTCCTTTCACATTCCGCAATCTCTTGAAGGATGGTACCCACACCTTTAATGTGCTTTCTGTAGATAACTCTAGAAATAGAGACACATCCCCTGCTTCCTTCACATGGACAGTCGATACAACAGCACCAAAAACTTCCATAAACTCATCAGTTGATGGTAACAAAAGCACCGTAACCAATGGCGGAACAACTAAATCAACATCAATGACATTTACATTCTCTGGTAACGACACAGGTGGCGTAGGAATCAGCCACTTTGAATGTAATGTAGACGGTTTGACATTTGTCGCTTGTACTAGTCCATTCACATTCCCAAGCTTATCTGAAGATGGGCAATATACTTTGGAGATAAGGGCTCATGACAGAGTTGGAAATAGGGATCAATCCTCAGCATCATTCACATGGACAGTAGACACAACACCCCCAACCACTTCTATTGATTCTGCTACCGATGGAAATAACAGAGTCGTAAATACAGGTGGTAACAGTTCATCAAATTCGATGATATTCTTGTTCTCTAGTATAGATAGTGGTGTGGGAATCGATCATTCTGAATGCAGCATAGACAATTCCGAATTTACAGTTTGCACCAGCCCAATACAGTTTACCTCTACGAACTTGGGAGATGGCACACACAATTTGCAGATTAGGTCAGAGGACAAGGTAGGAAACAGAGGTTCAACACCCGCCTCATTTAATTGGACTGTTGACACTATTGCTCCAACTGCCAAAATAAATGCCGCAGCCGATGGCAATAAAAGCGCCGTTAGTAGTGACGGTAGTACCAAATCAACCTCAATGTCATTTACATTCTCTGGTAACGACACAGATGGCGTAGGAATTGATCACTTTGAATGCAGCATTGATAGCTCTGACTTTGTCGCTTGTACTAGCCCATTCACAACTGACAATTTACTGAAAGACGGTACCCATACCTTCAGAGTAATGTCAGAGGACAAGGTAGGAAACAGAGGTTCAACACCCGCCTCATTTAATTGGACTGTTGACACTGTATCCCCAACTACTACGATTGATTCAGTAATTGATGGCAGCGAAAATCAAATTACAACTGGGGGTAATTCCTCGTCGAATATTGCAGTTGTCACATTTTCAGGTACGGACACTGGAGGTAGTGAAGGGCAAGGAGTAGGTATCAGTCATTTCGAATGTTCTATTAACGGTGGTAGATTCACCAATTGCAGTACACCTCTTGAAGTCAGTGGATTAATTGATGGTGCTCATACTATTGAAATAAGATCAAGTGACAATGTTGGTAACAAGGATCCGTCTCCTGCCTCATTTATATGGACCATTGACACTATTGAGCCCAATACTTCTATCACTTCAGCCATTGACGGAAATAGGAATACAGTAACTGCGGGCGAGAATACCTCATCAACATCCATGACTTTTGCATTCTTAGGATCAGATAGGGGTTCTGGTGTAGACCACTTTGAATGTTCTATTGATGAAGAAGATTTTGCCGTGTGTGCTAGCCCGTTAATATACAACAACTTTGCAGACGGGCCTCATTCATTTCAAGTAAGGGCTGAAGATAAAGTTGTAAATCTAGATTCCTCTCCCGCCTTTTTCAACTGGACTATAGACACATCACCTCCTGATACCTCGATTGATTCTGTCGTAGATAGCAATAGAAATACACTTACCAATGGAAGTAACACGCGTTCTAACTCGATAACATTTACATTCTCAGGTACAGATGCCGGTAATGCAAGTGTACAACGATTTGAATGCAGCATAGACAACTCTGACTTTGTCACTTGTACCAGCCCATTTGGATTCCCTAATTCGTTGAGCGACGGTTCCCACACATTCAAGGTAAGGGCAGAGGATAATTCGGGAAACAAAGATGCTTCTGAGGAAATATTTACATGGATTGTAGATACGACTCCACCACCTGCGAACATAAACTCTGCCTTTGACGGCAACAATAACACTGTATCTAACGGCAGTAATACTACATCAACATCAGTAACATTTACCTTGTCAGGTACAGATATTGGTGTAGGCCTGGATCACTTTGAATGTTCTATAGATGGAGCTCCATTTGCATTGTGTAACAGCCCGGTTCAATTCCAAAATTTATCTGACGGATCTCATACATTGGAAGTAAGATCTGAAGATAAGGTTGGAAATGAAGGGCCCACTCCTACCGCATTCATTTGGACGGTAATTACAACACCACCAAACACAACCATCAACTCAGTAACTGATGGGAATAACAATATAGTTACGAACAACAGTAACACGAGATCAAACACTTTGACAATCACTTTCTCGGCTACTGAGGTAGTTACAAATGTAGATCATTTTGAATGCAGCATCGACCAAGAAGAGTTTGCCACTTGTACCAGCCCATTGACGTTCCCCGAATTGCCAAATGACGGTTCACATACATTCAAGGTTCGCGCAGAGGATAACTCTGGACACGAGGATATCACCCCTGCAATATATAGCTGGACCGTCGATACCGTTGCTCCAACGGTCACTATTACATCTGCTATTGACAGTAACAGAAACACCATATCATTAGATGGCGGTACACCTTCAACGTCTATGACCTTTACCTTCTCAGGTTCTGATACGGGGGTGGGCCTGGATGGCTTTGAATGTTCTATAGATGGCGGAACATTTGGAGCCTGTACGAGCCCTGCGCAATTTGACAACCTTGTAAGTGGTATTCATACATTGGACGTAACGGCAGTTGACATTGTCGGAAACCAAGGTGCCTCTCCTGCATCATTTAGATGGAATGTTGACGCAACGCCACCCGATGCAACCGTCAACACCGCAATAGATGGTAATAATAACAGCGTAACCAACGGTGGAAATAGTTCGTCTACTTCGATGACCTTTACCTTCTCAGGTTCGGACATAGGTTTGGGCTTAGATCGCTTCGAGTGTTCTATCGATGGATCTTCATTTTCTGCTTGTGACACTCCTCTGCAGTTTACCAGCCTCGCTCTTGGAGCTCATACTTTGGAAGTTAGAGCTGTAGATAAAGCGGGCAATGCGGCCGAAACACCTACTGTATTTTTGTGGACAATTGTTACACCACCACCACAACCACAACCCCAGCCACAACCACAACCCCAGCCACAACCACAAGAGCCACCGTCGGCTACTCAAAACATCACCACATCACCTTCCATAGCAGCTAACCAGAGTGTTATCGAAAATCAAACTACCCAGGTACCAACGTCTGGAGAAGCACTAGATACCGAAATAGTTTCTTCCGTTGACGGGGCGGGAAATGCAGTAAACAATGATGGACTTACATCATCAAGCTCGATAACTTTTGTGTTGTCTGCTTCGATTGCCGGGGTTGCGGCAACGAATATCAACAGCTTTGAATGCTCATTGGACGGCTCGTCATTTTCCACATGTACTAGCCCTGCCCAATTTAGCGGTCTCTCAGAAGGAGCTCATATAATGGAGGTGATATCTGTCGATAACTCTGGTAATAGAGATTTATCTCCAGCATCTTTCACGTGGACTGTAGATACTGTTCCCCCTGACACAATAATCGATTCTGCAAAAGACGACAATAATAATACTTTGACTGATGGTTCTAGCACAGAATCTACTAGTATCGCATTTACCTTCTCAGGTACCGATAGCAGTATTGACGAGGCAGAGGAAGTTGGTATCAACCGATTTGAATGTTCAGTAGATCGTTCGTCATTTTCCACATGTACTAGCCCAATCCGGTACGACAACATTTCAAACGGAACTCATATAGTGGAGATGAGGACAGTAGACAATGCGGGCAATCTAGATCCATCTCCTTCATCATTTGCATGGATTGTAAACACAGTCCAGCAGGACGAAAATGTCGCAAATAATGTCACTAGTCCTGGACTTACACCGACAAACCTTGCAGATACGGTAATAACATCTACCACTGACGGAAGTAATACTGTTATTGGCAATGAAACCAATACGCCTTTCACTTCAATTAGATTTGAATTTTCAACTATTAATATGGACGCAGCGGACCACTTTGAGTGTAGCATGGATGATTCCGAGTTTGTTCCATGCACCAGCCCCTTCATATTTCCGATATTACCCGAGGGCAATCATGTATTTAAGGTTCGATTTGTAGATGTAAATGGTAACATGGATGAATCACCTGCCACCTTCGTTTGGGATATTACTGGGTAGTATTTGCGCGCGGCGTATCGATTTTTTATTTCGTCACAAGTCAGAAGTATCTGAGTGTCGTATTATCAATCTCTTAGAACAGTAGTCCAGCTTTCACGCAGTATTATTATTTTGAATAATGGTGCTAATTGATGCTAATTAACAAATTACTATTTGAGCCATTGTGGCAAATTTTCCCATTCATCTTACGTCCCATTCAATTTACGTCAATGAATTTTTGTTAAGCTGGGTAGCTTAAGTGTGATTTATATAATGATTTTGACATGGCTTATATGAAAATGCACTAGAATGTTGTCGGCGAGATTTTAGTGTAATTTACTTGAAAAGGGCCGGTGGTCTAGCTTGGTTAAGATACCGCCTTGACATGGCGGGGTTCGAGGGTTCAAATCCCTTCCGGCCCATCCAAAATACGGATTCCTCCATTTCGGTCGATTATTCGAATTTTAATATTGTTTAGGTCTTTGGAAAGTCTAGTCCTCTAAAGGTATTGAAACTGCATTGACTTCATTACCCTTGTCTAGAATTGTGATAGAGCCCTTGGAGCTAAGATCGTCCAAAACTGAATAATATGTTCCTGCCAATTGAAATTGATGTTCAATCGTACCATTCGCAAGAATTAGGGAGTTCAGTAATTGATACCCTGATCTAGAATCTGAGCCTACTGTTATCCTGTGTTCTGAATTGTCGTGATTGAGCCAAACAACCTTGTCGCCTACAGTGAGTGTTGCCATATCTGGAACAAAGTTTGTTTTATTATTTACACTCTTGATTTGGATATAAAATGCCTTATCATTGAAACTATTCTGAGCGGTGAGGTTGTTGGAATTAGTCAGGTTGTTGAAATCAGTCACATTGTTGGAGTTGAAATCAGTCAGGTTGTTGAAATCAGTCACATTGTTGGAGTTGAAATCAGTCAGGTTGTTGAAATCAGTCACATTGTTGGAGTTGAAATCAGTCACATTGTTGGAGTTGAAATCAGTCACATTGTTGGAGTTGAAATCAGTCAGGTTGTTGGAGTTGA
>Ga0193741_1000104_pt1 | contig 21045 bp, 18 predicted proteins | sample L2s2metaG_FD_143059 | JGI IMG/M metagenome (GOLD analysis project Ga0193741, IMG submission 143059) | Soil microbial communities from a riparian zone of the East river system, Colorado, United States - L2s2 | ecosystem: Environmental > Terrestrial > Soil > Riparian zone | place: USA: East River...
TTGGTGGCGCCGTTGAACCAGGCGCGATAGAACGGGGGCAACAGGCGGTTCGCAGGCTCATCGGCGACTTCCCACGCACTCGCGATGATCGACGCCGCGCCGGCGTATAAGAATGCGCGCGCGAAGGTCGCGACACCATCACCAGCGATCGTCCCGCTGGCCGATCGACATGAGCTGAGCACGACGAGATCCGCGGGAAGCTTCAGCCCGTAGACGTCCTGCGCCGTGAGGATACCGTCAGCGTCGTCGCGGCCGGGCGTACGACTGAGGGCGAGGTACGACGCGAAGGGATCGTCATCCCTGACGACGGTATGCGCGGCGAAGTGCAGGATCGATCGCCCCGGCGCCTGTTGCCGGACCGCCGATTCGGTGGCGGCCGCGCCGTTCAGCGACAACACCCGGCCGGCATTGAACTGTCGCGTGATGGCCGCAGCTTCGCTGCGCGCACCGGGCAACCGCGGCAAAACAGGATCGAGAATCGAGCCCCGGCCAGGATCGGGATCCGACACCATCAGCATCGCGCCCGCGCGCGGTTGCAACCGGCGCTGTGACGCGGTGAATTGGAGCAGCGCCCCTGCGGGTGCGTAATGCAGCGTGTAGTCCTCGAGCAAGTAACGGCCGCGGCCGTCCTGCAGTGCGGCAAAGCTCAAGTTGGCGAGCAGATCGTGAGGCACGATGGTCAGCAACGCGCCATTGGTTCGCGGCAGCAGCGCTTTGACCGGCGCAATCAACAACGCGTGAAGCTCCCGCCATGCCCGTGAAGACTCGCGCAGGACCATCGGCGCTGCCTTGGAATCCGCGAAGGGAGCGGTCTCCCGGACCAGCGACGCCAGCCTGGTGCGCGTCACCTTGACGCGGCGCGCGTCGACGCGGCCATCGGATGAAACCACCCAGATCATGGTTTCGTCCACGTTCACCCAATAGACCAGCAAACTCGATCGCAATCGTGCCGCGGTGCGTATCAGGTCGGCGGCCGTCGACGGCGCCATTGTCCCCGGAGAGGCCACGCCGGATCCAATGCCGCCGCCGCGTAATATCAGCGGCACTTCCGGGGCTGCGGACACTGGCGCGAGCGAGCGGCTCGCCAACAAATCGAGGAAGGCGCGCGACCTGCCGAGCTCGCCGGTTGCCAGCGCTTCACGCTCCAGCCCGGCATCGAGCTGACGGGCGATCGCGCTCCCATAAGCGCGTTCGTACGACGAGGAGAAATCCTGCTTGAAGAAATCGGCCGGCACGAGCTGCGCGCGCAGGTCTTCGATGCCGTTCAGCGTCAGCGACAGTTCGGCCAGTGCGGCATCACGATTCCCAAGCGCGGCCTGGGCATCCGACAGGGTATTGTGCGCGCTGACGCACTCAATTTTCGCCTCGCCGCAAAGAGCGACGGCCTGCTCTGCTGCCGCCAGCGCATCGCGCGGACGGCCGAGCCCGAGGTACGCCGCCGACAGATGCTCGTATCGAATGGACGGAAATGAATCGCGGCCGCTGGCGATCACCTCCTCCAACGTCCTGGCTGCCGCCGCCAAGTCGCCGGTGTCAATCAACATCGACGCCATGTTGGCGCGCAGGAAGTCAGCCGCGCGAGCCACAGACGGGCTCGCCGGCAGCGACGCGGCCAGGGCCAGCGCCTCCTCCAGGTAGGATCTCCAGGCGGCCAGATTATTCATCCGTCCGTAAACGGACGCGACCGCATTCAGGCTTTGCAGCAATGCCATCGGGTTGGCGCCGGAACGATGCAGCTCGAGCGCCGCTTTTTGATATTTGAGGGCTTCATCGTAGCGGCCGTGAGCTCGATAGACGCGGCCGACGCTGTTGTAAACGGTGCCGAGATCGACGGTCGCCTTGGCCGCTTCGTAGACCGCTGCCGCGCGCGTCAGGAATGCAAGTGACTCCTCATAGCGGCCGACGTTGAACAACCGATCGCCGTAGTTGTGCAGTGCGGTTCCCTCAGTGTCGGCGTCTCCAGCGGCCTTGGCGCTGACGGCGGCGCGCTCGAAGAAGCGCCCTTGCGCCTCCAGATCGAATGTCAATTCGCCGAGTTGAAACGCCGCTTGCGCGCTGCCGGCGTGATTCGCGATGGCGTCGGAGATCGCCAGCGCGTGCTCGGCGTGCACGAGAGCGGCTGCGGGATTTCGGGCCGCCCGTTCGATAACCGCCATCAGATTGCTGGCCTCGGCGATCCTCACGCGATCGTCGAGGCGCTCGAGAATCGCGAGAGCCTCGACGACGCCGTCACGCCCGTCGGCGATGTGTCCGTCGCGACGGGCAACCTGGCCCAGGCCGAGCAGGGCACGCGCGATCTCGATCTCGCGGTCGGCATCGCGCGCGTTCTTGAGCGCCTGCTCGTAAAGCGGCTCCGCCTCTGCGAGATTCCGCGTGCCTAACAGAACGTCGGCGCGGTCGAGCAGCTGCGCGGTGTCTGATTGCGCCGCCGGCGCGGCGATGGCCAGGACCACCATCACCATGGTCCTGGCGACCGCTCGCCGCATCATCGCGGCGATGGGACGTCCAGTTGTGCGACCGCAGCGCACGCCGAAGATGCGTGAGCGCCCTGCCCGCGACACAGTTCCGCGAGCTTCGCGCGGGCGTTCGGATGGCCCGAGCGCTGCTGCGCAATCGCGAGATACCACGCCACATCGTCGGCGAAGGTCTGGTTGTCGAGCCGCGCCGCAACTTCGAGCGGCGCGATCGCGCCGGCATCGTCGCCCGCGAGCATCCGGCTCACGCCCAGGTAGAAGGACACTTCGATCGCTTCGGGATACACGGCCGACAGCCGATCGAACGCCGCGACCGCGCGCGGATAATCGCCCGCCCGATACGCGTCGATCGCCGGAGCCAGATCCCGCACAAACGGGTTGGCGGCCGCATCACCGCGCCACGCCAGCGCCGACGGACTGAGCTTGACCTCGGGTTTCGCGAAGGCGATGCGTGGCGGATCGACCCTGGTTGCCGGCGCGCTCTCGACGATCGCCGGTTTCACGCCAATAGAAGCTGACGCGCCCTCCGGTGGGACCGCGATATCGGGACCCGAGCGTTGGACGACGACGGCAATCAGCAGCGTCGCCGCAAGCGCGAGACCGCCAATCGCGATGGTCGGCGCCCATCGCCGGCGCGACGGCGCGCGCGATGGCGTCGCCTGTGCCTTGCGGGTGATTCTCTCGAACAGCCGATCTTCGGACGCGGCATCGAGGTGATCGTCCGCCCCGGTTTCGCGCAGGCCGTCGACGATGGCCCGGCTCCAGGCGCTGTCCTGCAGGTGGCGCGTGACGCGCGCCTTCATCTCCGGCGGCAGCGCGTCGGCCTCGGCCGCGCGCAACGTCTCGAGCGAAGGATCATCCTGATGCCTTCGCCGGATCTCGGCCAGCTCGCCATCGAGCCCGTCGAGCGCCTCGCGTTCTTCAGCGTCCCAATCGCGCGGCTGGCTCATGACTGGCGCACTCCATGCGCCTTACGAAGCAGCGACAAGGCGTATTGCAAATGACCCTTCACCTGCGTCTCGCTGATGCCGGTTTCCACGGCGATCTCAGTCCGCGTCATCCCGGAAACGTAGCGCAGCATCACGCACAACCGGTGAATCGGCTTCAGTCCGGCACCCTCGAGAATCCATTCTTCCAGCCCTGAGGCCGGCGGCGCGGTCGGCGGAGTGGCAGGTTTCATGTCGACGGCGTACCGCTCCTCGATCGATTGATGTCGCCACAGGTCTCGCGCGCGGTTGCGGACGACCGTCAGCAGCCACGCCGGCAATTGCGCCGGATCGATTGAGTCGATCTCACGATGCAGGGCCATGAACGCCTCGGACGTCAGGTCCTCGGCGATCTCGCGGCGCCGCGTGATGCTCATGGCGAAACGGAACACCGCCTGCACATGTTGTCGGTAGAGCGACTCGAATTCCATCACGATTACGAAACAGGAGGTGAGTTCGGAAGAATGGCCAAAAAAATAATTCCGGATCGGGTTATTCCGGCGGGATGGGGCCGCTCGTATACCCACTGACTACCGCTGTCGTAAATGGGCACTCACATCCTACATCGGATCTCGGAGCCGGCCGAGGCGCCTTCAAAAGCGTCACGGGTGTTCATGTTTCCGGGTCAAAGCTCGGTCGGCCCCGCCATCCTGTCGCGAGCGCGACGGGCGCACCCGGCTGCCGAACAGGTCGCCGACCGGGCGCGCGCGGTCCTCGGTGAGGACCGCGCCGCCGACTATCTTGGCGCGGACGAGGCCAGGCTGCGGAGCAATCGCGACACGCAGATTACCGTCTTCCTGGCGACACAAATGTATCTGGCGGCGATGCAGGCCGAAGGCATCGATGCCGGCTGCTCACTCGGGCTGAGCCTGGGGGAATACAGCCACCTGGTCCACATCGGCGCGATTGGTCTTGACGACGCCTTGCGCCTCGTCGACGAGCGCGGACGGTGTTACGACGAGGCGCCGCCCGGCATCATGGCGACGGTGCTGGCGGTGGACCACGACAGCGTCGCGTCGGTGGTCGAGCGCGCGCTCATTCACGGACCGATCGCCATCAGCAACATCAACGCGCCGACCCAGCACGTGATGGCCGGCGCGGAAGCGGCGGTGACGTGGGCCGCCGCGACACTCGAGGAGGAGCACTTCGCGCACATCGCGATCATCGAGCGACGCGTGCCGATGCACTCGCCGCTGATGGCGCCGGTCGCGAAGGCGTTTGCCCCGGCCCTGCAGCGCGTGCCGTGGCGAGTGCCGTCACGGGACTACTTTCCGAATGTCGGCGGCGCGCCAATCGCGAATCCAACCCCCGACGATTTCGTCTCGCATCTCACTCGTCACGTCAGCGAGCCGGTGTTGTGGCAGCGCTCCGTCGATCACCTGGTCGTGGCTGATGCCGATGCGATGTTCATCGAAGTCGGTCCCGGCGGCGTGCTTCACAACATGATCGGCCGCGCCTGGCGCAGCGCCCGGCGCACGCGCGTCGACGCGCCCGAGGGAATCGATCCACGCGAGCACTTTGCCGCCACGATGGAGGCGCTGCGTGCTTGAACCCGATCAACTGCGGCCGTTGATCGCCGCGGCGAAGCGAGGTCCTCTGGTCACGACGGCCTCAGGCGCCGCGGTGTCGATCGGCATCGACGGCCTGCAGCGGCTCCTGCCGCACCGTCCGCCGATGCTGCTGGTCGATGGCATCGACCTCGTCGATCTTGCGAGCGGCGGAGTGCGCGGCCACCGATTGTTGCGGCCGGACGATCTCGGGTTTGCCGGTCATTTTCCCGAGGCGCCGATCTACCCCGGCGTGCTCGTCGTCGAGGCGATGGGCCAGCTGGCGCTGACCTTGACGCACTTCATCGGCGGCCAGCGGATCGACGTGCCGGACGATCTCGCACCGAAGGCGGTGCGCGCCATTCACGTTCACCACGCGAGCTTCGTCGCGCCGCTCCGGCCCGGCGAAATGATCACCCTGTGCGCGCGGGTCGCGCACGACGACTACACGATGATCGCCACCGGGCAGGCCTGGCGCGGCGACACGCTGGCGGCGTTCGCCATCTCAGAGGTCCTCGTCGATGAATAAGCGCATCGTGGTCACCGGCATGAGCGTCAACACCGCGATCGGCGACACGCTCGACGGTTTCAGGGACGCGTTGATGGCCGGCCGGTCGGCGATCTCGCAGTGGCAGGCGTTCTCCACCGATCGGATCTACAGCAAGGTCGGCGGCGACCTGTCGGCCTACGACTGGGCGGCCAAGCTGGCCGCGCTGCAGCCGCTGATTCCTCCCGACGTTCACAAGCGCCTTCGCAAGCTCGTGGCGAAGGTGCCATGGACGACGAAGCTGTCGATGCTGCTCGCCGCCGACGGCTGGCGCGATGCCGGGTTGTTCGACAGTGACTACGATCCGCATCGCCAGGCCGTGGTCGTCGCGGGCCACAACCTCAACGCGCTGTATCAATTCAACACCCGCATTCAGTTCGAAGAGGAGCCCGACTTCATCGACGGGATGACGTCGCTGTACTCGCTCGACACCGATCATGCCGGCTGCATTTCGGAAGTACTGCAAGCACGCGGCCCGATCTATACGGTCGGCGCCGCATGCGCGAGCGGCAACGTGTCGTTGCGCGCGGCGGTGGACGAGATTCGCCATCACGGCGCGCAGGTTGCGATGGTCGTCGGCGCGGTCCTCGAATTCGCGCCGATCGACGTGCATGCGATGGCCCTGATGGGGGCGATCGCCTTCCAGCACTTCAACGAAGAGCCCGCGCGCGCCAGCCGGCCGTACGACACGCGGCGCGAAGGCTTCGTGCCCGCGCACGGCGGCGCGACGCTGGTGCTCGAAGAGCTCGAGGCTGCCAAACGCCGCGGCGCCCGCATCTACGCCGAGGTGCTTGGTTGCGCGGCGAATTCAGACGGCAACCATCTGCCGCAACCGTCGGAGGAAGGGCAGGCGTACGTGATGACGCGCGTGATTGCCGACGCCGGCCTTCGTCCCGAAGACATCGGCTACGTCAACGCGCACGCCACCTCGACGCCGCTCGGCGATCTCACCGAGCTGCGCTCGATCAAGCGCGTCTTCGGCAAGCACGCGACGCGGCTGCACATCAACGCGCCGAAGTCGATGCTTGGCCACTGCTGCTGGTCGGCGCCGACCGTGGAAACCGTGGCCGGCCTGCTCCAGCTCCGCGCCGGCAAGCTGCATCGATCGATCAACATCGACGAGCTCGACCCGGAAGTGGATCTCGACGTGTGCCGCGATGGCCCGGTCGATCACACCGCGGACGTGATGCTCAAGAACTCGTTCGGATTCGGCGGCATCAACTGCGTCAGCCTGTGGCGCACATACCAGTCATGAGTCGACGCGTGCTCTTCATCACCGGCGGCTCTCGGGGTATCGGCGCCGGCGTGGTCGCCGAGGCGGCCCGCAACGGTTACGACGTGGCGTTCACCTATCGCGAGCGCTGCGATGCCGCCGAGGCGGTGCTGGCCAGCGTCCGCACCGAGTCGCCCAACGCGCGCTGCGCGGCCTATCAACTGGACGTGCGCGATTCGGCGGCGGTGGAGCGGGTCGGCGATCAGGTGCTCGACACGTTCGAGACCGTGCACGTAGTGGTGGCCAATGCCGCGATCACGCATGCGGGCATGGCGATCGCCGCCGCCGACGAAGACTGGCGCGCCGTCATCGACACCAACCTCACCGGATCGTTTTTCGTGGCGCGGCAGTTCCTGCCGGCGTTTCTCGCGAACGGCTTCGGCCGTTTCATTTTCATGTCGTCGATCGCGGCGAAAGGCATGTCGGGCGACGTCGCCTACAGCGCCAGCAAGGCCGGGATGCTCGGCCTGTCCGGAGCGCTGGCGAAGGAATACGGGCGCAAGGGCATCACCAGCAATTCGTTGTTGATGAGCCTGTTCGAAACCGAGATGACCATGAAGGAGCTCTCGGCGAAGAACCGGGAATTCTATGCGGCGCATTGTCCGGTCGGGCGCATCGGACAGGTGCCGGAAGTGGCGGCCGCGGTGCTCTTTCTCGCCAGCGATGGCGCGTCGTTCGTGAACGGCCAGGAGATCGGCGTCACGGGCGGGCTGGACTGGTTGCACTAGCCATGGCCATCGGCATCGAAAAACTCGGCGTCTATCCATGCGCGCTCTCGCTCGACATCGCCGAGCTGTGCGAGGCGCGCGGCCTCGAGGCCGCAAACTTCTGCGGCCGGCTGTTGTGCGACGAGCGATCGGTGATGGGACCGTTCGAAGACGTCGTGACCCTCGGTGTCAACGCCGCGATGCCGATGCTGACCGCCGCCGATCGCGACGCGATTCGGCTGCTGATCGTCGCGACCGAATCCTCGCCGGATCAGGAGAAGCCGGTCAGCTCCTGGGTCCACCATTTTCTCGGCCTTCGCTCCGACTGCCGCAACTTCGAGGTCAAGCACGCCTGCTACGGCGCCACCGGTGCGCTGCACGTCGCGGCCGGCTGGCTGATGTCGGCGGGGGATCCCGACGCGAAGGTCCTGATCGTCAACGCCGATCACGCCTTGATGCACCTCGAGGGGCCGCAGGAGCCGGTGCTCGGCGCCGCGGGACTGGCGCTCCTGGTCTCCAGCAATCCGCGCATCCTCGAATTCGATTCCGGCTGGAACGGCGTCTACGCGCATGAAGTCGCCGACATCTTTCGTCCCGCTCCAGGCGTCGAGACCGGTGATGCCGACGAGAGCCTGCTGTCGTATCTCGATGCGGTGGAGTTCACCTACGACGCCTACGTCGCGCGCGTCGGGCACGCCATTGACTTCGATCGTTTTTTCGCCGCCAACATCTATCACGTGCCCTTCGGCGGCCTCGCGCAGCGCGCGCACTTTCGCCTCGCGCGGCGCGAGATGACGTTGTCGAAGGCCGAAGCGGAGCAGCACTGGTGCCGGAAATCCAAGGCCTCGCTCACCTACAACCGCCGCACCGGCGGCGTCTACGGCGCGGCCACGTTTGTCGCCCTGGCCGGTCTCGTCGACACCCATCAGTCGCTCGGCGCCGGCGATCGCATCGGCATCTACAGCTACGGATCGGGATCGTGCGCGGAGTTCTATAGCGGGACGCTTGGCGCGGAGGCGCGCGTCGCGATCGCCGAGGCGCGCATCGCCGAGCAGCTCGCGAACCGGCGCTCTGTGACCGTGCAGGAATATGAGGCTTGCGAGCGTGCGACGTCCGCCGCGACCTGCGCGAGCGACTATACGCCGCCGGCTGATCTCATCCCCTCGCTCTACGACACGCACTACGCCGATCAGCACAAGCTGGTCTTCCGCGGCACGCGTCACTACTACCGGGAGTACGCATGGAGCTAATTCATACGGCGACTGTGCGACTGCCGATCGATCTCGATGCGGCATCGATGACGGCGCTGACGCGCGATCTGCAGGCGGCGCTCGATTCGCCGGCTCCGGTCGTCGCACTGATCGGCGCCACCGAGGACACCTACTGCCTCGGCCTGGCGGTCGGCTCCAGCGCCGGCGGCGCGGCGACCTTCGCGTTCTCCGATCTGTTGACGACGATGCATCGGGCGCGGAAGCCGCTCCTCACGATCGTCGACGGGCGCGCGATTGGCGGCGGCATGGGGCTCGCGTGTGCCTGCGACTGGGTCGTCGCCACCGAGCGCGCCACCTTCGCGCTCCCCGAACTGTTATGGGGGCTCGTGCCCGCGATCATCTGGCCGGTCCTCACCGATCGCATGGCGGCCCACGTGGTTCGACAGTGGACCATATCCGCACATTCGCGATCCGCCATCGAGGGACATGCCGCCGGTCTCGTTGACGACCTGGTGCCGCACGCCAGCCTCGATCGCGGCATCACGCGCGGCATACGCACGCTGCGCCGCCTCGATCCGGACGCGTTGCAGCGGCTGCGCGGCTGGGCACGCGAGTCACGTCACGACGATCTCCCCGCGGCGCTCCGCCGCGGCGCCGAGATCACGGGGGCCATGGTGCGCCAACCGTCGGTGCAACGTCGCTGGGCATCCTTCGCCAACGGGGAGTCGCCATGGTCCGACTGACGATCACCGACGGCATCGCGAGGCTGACGCTGGCTGATCCGGCCTCCGCGAACGCGCTTGGCGAAACGATGGTCCACGCGCTGGAGGCCGCGTTCGACACGATCGATCGCGATCGTGACGTGCGCGTCGTTGTGATGACCGGCCAGGGCGAGACCTTTTCGTCCGGCGCGCCACGCGAGCTGCTGATGCGGCTTGCCGCCGGAGAGGTGCGTCCGGCCGACATCCTGCTGCCAAAGTTATTGCTCGATTGCGCGGTTCCGGTCGTGGCCGCGATGGCGGGTCATGCGACCGGCGGCGGCTTCGCACTCGGCCTCGCGGCGGACATCGTGTTAATCGGCGATGACAGCCGGTATGGCTTCACCTTCATGAATCTCGGTTTCACGCCCGGTATGGGGACGACGAGGCTCTGCGAGCACGTGCTGTCGACCGCGGTCGCGCACGAGTTGCTGTATACCGGCGAGCTCAGGCGCGGCGGCCGGTTCATGGGATCCGGCATCAATCATGTGCTGCCACGCCATCAGGTCGAGGAGGCGGCGCTCGACATCGCCGCGAGAATCGCGGAGAAGCCGCGCCAATCCGTCACCGCCCTCAAGCGCACGCTGTCGTTGCCGCGACGGCGCGCCTTCGAAACTTCGCTCACGCACGAATCCTTGATGCATCAGATCACGCTCGGCGCCGCGGCGCGGCTGATCCAGGACAACTATGTGGAATGACTTCACCGGCCGGGCGGTGCTCGTCACCGGCGGCACGCGCGGCATCGGCCTCGCCACGGGACTCGCATTCGGCAGGCGCGGGGCTCACGTCACGCTGACCCACAAGTGGGGCTCAGCCGACGAAGCGGCGATCGACGCGATCTTCGCCGGCGCCGGCGCCGCCCGGCCCTCGATCGTCCAGGCCGACGCGGCCAACGACGACGATGTGGCGGCCGTGCTCGACGGCATCCGCCGCGATCACGAGCGCCTCGAAGTGCTGGTGTCGAACGCCGCCTTCGGCGCGACCGTACGCGGTGTCGACGATTACTCGAAGCAGGCGCTCGATGCCGGCATCAACTACTCGGCGTGGCCGCTGGTCACGCACACGCTGGCGGCCCGCAAGATCTTCGGCAAGGCGCCGCGCTATGTGGTCGGCGTGTCTTCGGCCGGCGTCGACACCATGCATGCCGGCTACGACTTGATCGCCACCGCGAAGTCGGTGCTCGAAACGCTCTGCCGATATCTGCATTACCGGCTGCGCGAGGAAGGCACGACCGTCAACGTCGTCCGCACGCGTTTCGTGGATACGACGTCGCTCGCCGACACCTTTGGCGAGGCATTCACGCCGTTCGTCCGCCAATTCGAACCCGATGTGCTCTCGACTCCCGAGGAGATCGCCGACGCCATTGTCGGCATCTGTTCGGGATTGATGAATGCGCTCGGCGGCCAGGTTCTGACCGTCGATCGCGGCGCGGGCTTGTACGAGAACTTCAGCCGGCTTTATCAGGAACGTGACGTTCATCCCATCGTGACCAGGAGACAACCATGACCCGTGAAGAAGTGCTTGCCGTCGTTGCCCGACATCTCGCTGCATCGGTAGACGGTCTCGATGCCAGCACGATCGATCCGATGCGATCGATGAAGGACTACGGCGCCAACAGCCTCGACATCGTCGAAGTCGTATCGGGCGCGATGCGCGAGTTGAAGGTGAAGGTGCCGCGCACCGAGCTCAACAAGCTGACCAACCTCGATGGCCTCGTCGGATTGTTGTACGAGATCAAGAGCGGCGCGGCCGAGATGGCAGCCAAGCCGTGACCAGCTACGACGGGCGCGTGGTCGTGATCACCGGCGGCACCCGAGGTCTCGGCCTCGCGACCGCGCTGGTGTTTGCCGCGCATGGCGCCCAGCTGGTGCTGACGCATGCCTGGGGCAGTGCCGACGAACAGGACGTCACCGATCGCATCGTCGCGGCCGGCGGTCCGCCGCCGCTGATCGTGCAGGCGGATGCGACGCGCTCCGACGACACCACCGCGCTCGTGACGAAGGTGCGCGACCGCTTCGGCAAGGTCGACGCGCTCATCAGCAACGCGTCAGTGTCGCTGGTGGTCGGCGGGCTGGACGACTACACGGAGCGCGGCTTTCTGAAGAGCATGCGCGGCACCGGCTGGCCGACGTTCGAGTATCTCACCGAGATCCGCAAGATCTGCGGCGCCTATCCGCGCTACGTCGTCGTGATGTCATCGGATGGTCCCGATCGCTTCACGCCGGGCTACGACTTCGTCGCGGCCGGCAAGGCGGTGGTCGAGACGATGGTGAAATACGCGGCCTATCGATTACGTGACGAAGGCGTGCGGATCAATGCGCTCAGGTCACGCGCGATCAAGACCGAGTCGTTCGACGGTACCTTCGGCCAGGAGTTCTACGGTTTTCTCAATCAGTTCGTCTCCGAGGAATGGTTCATGAAGCCCGAGGAAGTGGGACGCGCGGCGTTCGCGCTGTGCTCGGGTCTGTTCGACGGCGTGAGCGGCCAGACGATCATGGTCGACCGCGGCAATACCTTCTTCGACGGCATTTCGTACATCTATGAGCGCCGCGAGGCGCTTGGCGTGGAGCTCGCAGCCCCCGCGCTGGTTGAAAGGCGGAGTTGAGATGGCATGGGATGCAAGCCAGTTCAGCCTGGCTGATTTTTATTATTCGGATTCCGACAGCCCGCTGACGCCGCCGGCGGATTACCTCAAGTGGCGCCGCGATACGGCGTGGGCGACCTCGCTGTACGAACCGATGTTGTGCGATCCGGCCGGACCGACCAATCGGCTGCGAACGGCGACCGGCGAACAGCGCGTCATCAACATGACGTCGTACGGCTATCTCGGACTGGTGCGCCATCCGAAGGTGATCGCGGCGGCCAAGCAGGCGCTCGACGACTACGGCACCGGCGCATGCGGGTCGCCGATTCTCTCCGGCAAGAGCCCCCTTCACCAGGAGCTCGAAATCAAGCTCTCGGCGCTGACCGGTTATCCGTCCGTGCTCGTCTTCAACAGCGGCTTCGGCGGGGCGCTCGGATGCGCCGCCGGCTTGATGCGCAAGGGCGACGTCGCCATTGTCGATGCGCGCGCGCACATTTCGATGGTCGACGGCCTGAAGATCGGCGGCGCGAAGATCGCGTTCTTCGAGCACAACAGCGCTCGTGCGCTCGATGAGGTGCTGTCGGCACACACAGGCACCCGCCGCCTGATTTTCGTCGACGGGCTGTACTCGATGGACGGCGACATGGCCGATCTGCCGGCGTTGAAGGACGTCGCCGACAGTCACGGCGTCGGCATCCTCGTCGACGAAGCGCACTCGATACTCTGCTGCGGCGCGACCGGCGGCGGTGTGGTCGAACACTTCGGGATGCGCGCCAAGGTCGGCGTGCAGTACGGGACGCTGTCGAAGGCGTTCTCATGCGGCGGCGGATTTACGGCCGCGTCGACCGATCTGATCGAGTACCTGCGTTTCTACGCCAACACCTATGGCTTCACCTGCGCGCTGCCTCCGTCAGTCGTCGCCGCCGCGTCGGCGGTAATCGACGTCATGCAGACCGAGACCTGGCGCCGCACGCAGCTGTGGGAGAACGCCACGTATTTCAGGACGCAATTGCAATCACTTGGCATCAACACCGGCACGTCGACCAGCTACGTCGTGCCGATCGTGGTGGGTGAGAACCGCGCCTTGCTCTACGAGCTTGGCCACAAGTTGCGTGAGCACGGGCTGTTCGTGACACCGGTGGATTATCCGACCGTGGCGCTCGACCAGGCGCGGTTTCGCGCGAGCGTGACGGCGTCGCACACCCGCGAGTTGCTCGACCAGGCACTGCAGATCATCGAAGACGTGTTCGTGCCGGCCATGCGAGAGAAGGGCCTGCTGCTCGCGAGGGCGCTGTGAGTGTCGTGCTCGTCACCGGCGCCTCGTCCGGACTCGGCGGCGCAACGGCCGCGCTCCTCGCCGGCAGCGGTCATCGCGTCTACGCGGCGAGCCGCCGTGGAAACGTGGACCCGGCGAGCGCCGCGATGCCAATGACGATGGATGTCGACGATGACCAGTCGGTGAGCGATGGGGTTGAAGCGATCCTGCTGAAGGAAGGCCGGATCGACGTCGTCGTGAACTGCGCTGGTTACGGTGTGTTTGGCTCGATTGAGGACACGCCGGTGCCGATGGCCCAGGCGCAGTTCAACACCAACGTCTTCGGCGTGATGCGCGTCTGTCAGCGCGTGCTGCCGTTGATGCGGCGCGAACGCGCCGGATTGATCGTCAACGTGACCTCGATTGCCGGCGAGCTGTCGCTGCCGTTTCAAGGCATCTACAGCGCCACGAAGTTTGCGGTCGAGGGATTGAGCGAAGCGTTGCGCGCGGAAGTGCGGCCGTTCGGCATCCGCGTCGTGCTGGTGCAACCGGGAGATTTCCGGACCGGCTTCACCGACGCCAGGCGCACGGTGCCGTCCAGCGGCGCGGCATATGCCGAGCGCAGCAGCCGCGCGCTCGAGATCGCCGCCCGCGACGAGCGTGCCGGAGCCGACCCTCAGCAACTGGCGCGGTTGATCGCGCGCATTGTCGGCAGCCGGCGGCCGCGTTTTCGTTATGTCGTCGGCCCCGCTGCCCAGGAGTGGCTGATGCGATTGCGGCACGTGCTCCCGGGTCAGTCGTTGATCGCGCGGCACTTTGGCGCGTAACCCCGCGCGTTCACCCAGGAGAGCGATGATGCTGCAGACGGCGAGTCTTCCCAATCGGATTAAGGATTTTTACGAGCGCGTCTCCGTTGAGCGCGGCGCGGCGCTCGAGGATTTGCCGAACCTGTACGACGATCGGGTCCACTTCATCAACCCGGTGGTCGACCAGCAGGGCCTCGCGGCGTTTCGAGAAGCCTGGGAGACGGCGCTGGGCAAGTACAAGGTGTTCCGCTTCCACGACATCGAGGTGATCGGTAGCGACGAGCAGTTCTCGCTCACCTACTCGATGACCATCTCCTTCGGCTTCGGACCCGACTTCAGGACGGACATGGCGACGTTGTGCCGCGCCAGCGGCGGCAAGGTGATCTTCCTGCGCGACTATTTCGATCCGCTTGGTTCGCTGATGCAGCCGCTCCCGCCCGCCAACTGGCTTTATCGAAAAGTTTTCGGTGTCCTCGTCGCCTGAGGGCGCCGGGCTTCCCGAGCGCGCAGCTGACGGGTGTTATCACCCCGTGACCGAGGCCGAACTCGCAGCGGTGGTCCGTCACGCCCACCATACCGGCACGCAATTGCGCGTCATGGGATCGACGCATTCCGTGTGGCGCGCGATCGTCACCGATCAGTTCAACGGCCCGCTGACGCCGCCCACTGAGTTCACCGTAGTGCTCGATCGTTACGTCACGGTGTTCGCGGCGGAGATCGATCCGGCCAATCCGGAACGCAAGCTGGTTGAAGTGCAGGCCGGCTGCCACATCGGCCTGTCGCCGGCGCGACCCGTGCAGGCACGCATGATCGAGCGCCCGCACGACAGCGTCGTTCGAGAGGCGTCGCCATGGCACGACGGCGCGTGGGAAAACAGCTTGACCGCCACGCTGCATCACCGCGATCGGCTGGCGCTTCCGGACCTCGGCGGCATTTCCCACCAGACGGTTGCCGGCTACGTGTCGACGGGGTCCTCGGGCGGCACGGTGAGGTGGTCGATCCACGATGCCATCGCCAGGCTGCGCGTCATCGACGGCACAGGCCGGGTCGTCGAGCTCACGCCCGATGGCGACGATCCTGACTGGTTTCACGCCGCCGGTATCGGCATGGGACTGTGCGGCGTAATCAGCACGATCACGTTCCGGTGCATTCCGGCGTTCGATATCGTTGGCCGCGAAACGATCAGCGCGACGAGACGCTCATCCGATCTCGATTTCTACGGCGATCGGCCGGATCTTGGGTTGCCGTCGCTCGAGCAATTCCTGATCGAGTCTGACTACGCGCGCCTGATGTGGTGGCCGCAACGCAACTTCGATCGCCTCGTGGTGTGGCATGCGCGGCGCGCGCCGTTCGACCCGCAGCGGCGGCTCCGTCCGTACCGTCAAGTCGGGCGTTTCCCGGTGGCCTCGCAGGTGGCCGCGTCGATCATTTATACCGTGTTGGGCAACCTCGACGAGCCGGATCGCGCGATTGCCCAGATCACCCGGCTGCGCACCGCCAGGACGGATATCGAGTGGCGAGGTGCGAGTCAGTGGCTGCTGGACCTGATCGCGCGGCCCTCTGATCCCTCCGACTCTGCAGCGACGCGAAGCAAGCGGCCGGATTCGATCGTGCTCGGTGCGACCTGGCTGGCGCTGATTCAGTTGCTCGCCACCGCGGCGGACGGCGTGCTCGCGAGTGTGATCGCGCGGCGCCCGTTGCGTGGCGTGATGGCGCATCTGCGGAAATTGATCCCCGAGCATATCGACACGGTCCTCAACCTGTTCGTGAGCAGCGGCAAGGATGGCGCGCCGGCGATTCAGGAGTTCTGCGATCGGGGCTTCATGGGTCTGCCCCTCGACAACCAGATGGACGATCTCCTGATGCCGACGTGGTTCACGGAATTATGGGTGCCGTTCACACCCGGTGATGGCCGGCTGCAGGAGACCATCGCGCGGCTGCGACGTTGTTTCGACGCTGACGGCACCGCGCGCGGCGCCTATGCCGCGACCGGCGCCTTCGCGTTCGAGCTCTATGTGGCCAAGCGCGACGACAAGTTCTTTCTGAGTCCGGCGTCCGGGAGCCATGCCTTCCGAGTCGACGTGTTCTGGTTCGGCCACAATAGCGGGAACCCGGTCACGGACTTCTATCCGCAGTTTTGGAACGCGCTCGAACCGCTCGGGTATCGATTGCACTGGGGAAAATTTCTGCCGGCGCCGGATCCAACACGACCCGATCGCCTCACCGCCTGCTATCCGAACTGGAACAAATGGCAGGACGTTCGCGCCCGCGTCGATCCGAAAGGACTGTTCTTGACGAGGTACTGGCGGGAGCATTTGGGGCTTGCGAGCGCCCTCCAATCATTGCCATCGGTGCACGTCGACACGCAGGCGCCCAAGAAGATCGACGAACCCGCGATGCGCGGATAAGGCGCGATCGACGCAACCCCCTGGGGTTTCCGCTCGTCAAATCCTCGGATGAAGGTCCTCGTCGCGGTCGCCATCTGTCTGTGTTTGTCTTCGGTCGCGTCCGCTCAGCCGGGAGCGGAATACAAGGTGCCGCGCGCGACGCAGCCGCCGAAGCTCGACGGCGTCCTCGACGATGCGGCGTGGTCGCAGGTCGCGCCGATGCCGACGGGGCAATGGGTGTCGTACAACCCGAATCGCGGCGACAACATGCCGGACGTCTACAAGACCGAGGTCCGGATCGCCTACGACGATCGGAACGTCTATTTCGCGTTCCACTGCTTCGACAACGAGCCGGAGAAGATTCGCACCAACGTCGCCAAGCGCGATGCCTCGTTCAGCGACGACTGGATCGCGCTCAGCCTCGACTCCGCGGGCACCGGGCAGGCGGCGTATCACCTGTTCTCGAATCCGAGCGCGAGCCAGATGGATGCGCTCAACACCTCCGCATCAGGCGAGCAGTTCGATGCCGACATGGTGTGGTTCAGCGGCGCGAAAACCACCGCCGACGGCTACATTGTCGAAATCCAGATTCCGCTGCAGACGCTGCGTTTTTCAGGCGGCGATGAAGTGAAGATGAACCTGGTGTTCTTCCGCAAGGTGTCCCGCATCGGCTATTCGTATGCGTGGCCGGAGATGCTGCCGGGGCAGTGGGTGTTCGATCGGCCGTCGCGATTGATCTTCAGCAATCTCAAGCCGCGCCGTCTCGTCGAGCTGTTGCCGAGCGTGACCTATGGCATCAACCAGCAGCGCGCCACCAGCGACAGCTGGACGCCTGCGGATGACAAATACAACTTCGGCGCGAGCGGCAAGATCGGGATTACCTCCGGCATCACGCTCGACGGCACGGTCAATCCGGACTTCAGCCAGGTTGAAAGCGACGCGTTCCAGGTCCAGGTCAACCAGCGCTTTCCCGTGTTCTTCTCCGAGAAGCGGCCGTTCTTCATGGAAGGCATGGGCCTGTTCAACATTGCCGGCACTGGCGGCGACAGCGTCATGCGCACGGCGGTCCACACGCGCCGCATTGTCGATCCGATTTACGGATCGAAACTGACCGGCACGATCGGGAAGACGACTTTCGGGGTGCTGAACACGGTCGACGACAGCCCGACGGCGCCGTTTACGATCGAAGGCGAGCCGATCGACGTCGCGAACAAGGTGACCACGGTCGGCCGCGCGACGTATGGACTTGGCAAATCCGATTACGCCGGCGGCATTTTCACGCACACGCTGCACGACGGGCGGAACAACCTCGTCGCCGGCGGCGATATTTCGCTGCGCCCCGCGTCGGCGCACGCGTTGTCAGCGACGTTCCTGACGTCGCGCACGACGGATCGCGACGCGGCCGACCAGAGCGGCAATATGGCGCAAGCCAGCTACAACTACCAGACACGCCGCTGGGTGGTCATCGGCCAGGCCGAACATTACGACGAAGACTTCGTGATGGACACGGCGTTCTACAACCGCACCGGCTTCACTGGTGTGTGGCAGTTCACCGACCTGAGCTTTTATCCGAAGTCCTCGTGGCTCCAGAAGTTTCATCCGTGGTACTTCGCGAAGATCGGCAAGGATCGGATTCAGAACGGCACCGAGGATTATCTCCACACCGGCATTCGCCTCAACGTGACGCGCCAGGGCTTCCTGAACGTGTCTCACGGCCGCGGTCACGAATCGTGGATGGGCCAGAAGTATCGCGTCGGCAACACCGTCAATATCTTCGGCAACATCCAGGCGTTTCGCTGGATCAACATCGGCGGCAACTACGGCGGCGGCCCGTCGATCTACTACGACGAGGTCGATCCGTTCCAGGGCCGCGATCGCCGGTTTGGCGCCTTCACGACGATCCAGCCGAATCAGCACCTGTCGCAGAGCTTTAACTTCAATCGGGTTCGTTTCTGGCGACCGGAGACCGGCATCGAGGTTTACTCGGTGAACATCGTCAACGCGAGGACGACCTATCAATTCGACAAGCATTTCCTGGCGAGGTTCCTGGCGCAGTACGACAGCTCGCGCGAGCGCGTGTTGACCGATTTCCTCGCGTCGTACGAGCTCGTGCCCGGCACGGTGTTTCATGTCGGGTATGGATCGCTGTATGAGAAGGGGTTTGGATCCGTCGAACCGGTGCCGGGAGGCGCCATGCCGATCGATGCGCGCGATCGCTTCCTGATGATCAATCGCGGACTGTTCCTCAAGGCGTCGTACCTGCGCCGCTTTTAGGCGACAACGCAGTCCTTTAGAACGCACGTGGAGAACCTACCTAGAGAACTTATAATCCGGCCGTATGGCTGCGATAAATCTGCTCGTCAACGGCAAGCGGCACACGGTCGAGGTCGAGCCCTCGACGCCGCTGCTTTATGTCCTGAGAAACGATCTGGATCTGGCCGGCCCGCGCTTCGGGTGCGGACTTGGCCAATGCGGTGCGTGCACCGTGCTGATCAACGGCGAGGCGGTGCGCTCGTGCGTGCGGCCGGTGTCGCAGGCGCAAAATGTCGAGATCACGACGCTCGAAGGCCTGGCCAAGGGAGGCCAGCTGCATCCGATTCAGCAAGCCTGGATCGATGAGCAGGTGCCGGCGTGCGGCTTCTGTCAGAACGGACAGATGCTCACCGCCAAGGCGCTGCTCGACAAGACGCCGAATCCCACCGACGCGCAGATTCGCGACGGCATGAAGGGCGCGCTGTGCCGCTGCATGACCTACTACCGCATCAATGCCGCGGTGAAGCTGGCGGCGCGGAGGATGGCATGAAGCCGCCCCTTCTTTGGCGAAGGCGGACCTTCCTGCAAACGTCCGGGATGCTCGTCGCGTCGGTCGCCGCGATCTCGGTCGAGGGCGTCGAAGCGTTCCTGCAGCGAGCCGCATCACCTGCAGGCCCGTATCCCGATCTCGATTTCCTGCAGCTCGATTCGTGGATCGTGATTCGTCCCGACAACACCGCGACGTTCTTTGTCGGCAAGACCGATCTCGGGCAGGGCACAGGCACTGCGTTCCGGCAGATCATGTCGGACGAGCTCGACATCGCGTTCGAGAACACGACGTGCGTGATGGGAAGTACCGACATCACGGTCGATCAAGGCGGCTCGGGCGGATCGGACGCACTGCAGACGGATGGGTATCCGATGCGGCGCGTCGCCGCGGAAGCGCGCCGCGTGCTGCTCGACATGGCATCCGCGCACTTCGGCGTGCCGGTCACGTCGCTCAGGGTGAGCGACGGCGTGGTCACGACGAACATTGGCGACACCGCCGAGCGCGAGGTCACTTACGGACAGTTGATCGGCGGGAAGAAATTCAACGTCACGCTGACCGGCCGCAACATCGATGCGACGACGGGGAAGGCGCCGCTGAAGGCGGTGCAGGCGATGAAGAACGTCGGCAAGTCGCCGCGCCGCGACGACATTCCCGCCAAGGTGGACGGCACGCAGCGCTGGGCCGTGGACATGAAAGTGCCCGGCATGCTGCACGCGCGCAACGTCCGGCCGCCGATGGTCGGCGCCACGCTCAAGGCGATCGACGAATCGTCTATCAAGGATGTGCCCGGCCTTGTGAAGGTCGTCAGCCGCGGCAACTACGTCGCGGTGGTGTGCGAGCGCGAAGAGCAGGCGATCCGCGCGGCGCGCCAGTTGAAAGTCGAATGGACGCCGCCGGCGACGGCGCCTTTTCCAGCGTCAGAGAATCTGTTCACTTACATGAGATCGACGCCGCCGTCTTCCGCCGGTGATCCGGTGGTGGCGGGCGACGTGGCGGCGGCGATCGCCGGCGCCGCCACCCGCGTCGAAGCACGCTACGACGTGCCGTTCCAGGGACACACCGCGTTCGGTCCCGCGCACGCGCTCGCCGATCCGTCGAATGGGCAGTTGACGATCTACTCGAACGACATGAAGTCGTACGGCATGCGCAACGGCGTCGCGCAGTTCCTGAAGATCCCGCGCGAGAACGTGCGCGTGGTGTGGATGCAGGGACCGCAGGCGTACGGACGCACCGCCGCCGAGGACGCCGGCTTCGAAGCGGCGTTTCTCGCCAACGAGCTGGGCCGGCCGGTGCGCATGCAGTGGACGCGGCAGGAAGAAACCGGCTGGGACACGAAGGGCCCGGCCTATGCGATCAACATGCGCGGCGCCCTCGACGCGGGCGGACAACTGATCGCGCTCGACTACGATGCCCGCGCCGCCGACTTCAATCACGTCGGCTACAACGAGTTCGACACCGTGCTGATCGCCCAGCTGATTGGCCAGCGCAAGGCGCAGCCGGCGCGCGGCCGCGCCTCATTTCCATCCGACAAGTACGGCATCCCGAATCGCCGGATGGCCGGCAGCGTGGTGCCGATGCCGCTGGCGTGGGAAACGCCGATCCGCATGGGCAACCTGCGCGATCCCGACGGCCCGCAGGTCACCTTCGCATCAGAGAGCTTCATCGACGAGCTCGCCGTTGCGGCGAAAGCGGATCCCGTGGCGTTCC